>Ga0308159_1001703_pt1 | contig 29268 bp, 19 predicted proteins | sample PhyCR1_FD_201040 | JGI IMG/M metagenome (GOLD analysis project Ga0308159, IMG submission 201040) | Phyllosphere microbial communities from UC Gill Tract Community Farm, Albany, California, United States - DLSLC.R1 | ecosystem: Host-associated > Plants > Phyllosphere > Unclassified | place: USA...
GGCCGAGGCGACCTTTCACGGCCATCCCGGCAACAAGGGCGACGCAATCCGCTGGGGCCTGGCGATGGGCGCCGCCGTCGCCGACATGACCGCCTATCAGGGCCACGGCGGCCTGGCGGTAGGCCACGCCGTGCCGATCCTGTGGCCGCTGATCATGGAAGGCGGCTTTCAGATCAACACCGATGGCAAGCGGTTTTCGGACGAATCCGCCGGTTATTCCGAACAGGCGGCCAAGCTGAACGCGCAGCCCGGACACGTGGGCTGGTCGATCTTCGACGAGCGCCTGCATGTCCTGATGTGCGACTTCGACGACTATCGCGATGCGCTGCGTGCCGGCGCGGTCGTGACCGCGCCCACGCTACCCGCGCTGGCCGAGGCGATACGGGTTCCGGTCGCGGCGCTGGAGGCGACCTGCGCCGAAGTGATGGCGGTGGCCCACGGGGAACGGGAGGATGCGTTCGGTCGCAAGTTCGCCGCCAGGCAGGTGCTGATGCCGCCTTACCACGCCGCCAAAGTCACCGGGGCGCTGTTCCACACCCAGGGCGGACTGGTCGTGGACACCCGGTGCCGGGTCGTCGCGCAGGACGGGAGCATCTTCGTCAACCTGTTCGCGGGCGGCGGCGCGGCACGCGGACTGTCCGGCGACGGGCCCTACGGCTACCTGGCCGGCAACGGACTGCTCGCCGCGACGACCCTCGGCAAGATCGCCGGAAGGGCGGCGGCGGCCACGGTCGGGGGAACGCCGGGCGAGGCGGACAGCGGACGCGTCCTGACCTGATCCGGCGGCCCGGGCGCCGACTACGCCCGGCTCGTTCCGGCGTAGGCGCAGTCGCGGGATCTTGCGCTACGCCTCCTTCGGCAACGTCAGCCGCACCAGCACCGGCATCGCGAGCAGGACCAGCGGGTACTGGAGCAGCAGGCCGGCGATGATCGCGATCGCCAGCGGCTGCTGGATGCCCGAACCCTGGCCGATCGCGAAGGCGAGGGGCAGCAGGGTCAGGATCGCGGCAAGCGTGGTCATGGTGATGGGGCGCAGGCGGCCCCGGCTCGCCTCGCGCGTGGCCCGTGCGGGCGGCATGGTGCGCGCCAGTTCCTCGAATTCCGAGACGTAGAAGATCGCCATCTCGGTGCCGATGCCGATGATCATGGTCATGCCCATCAGCGCAGTGATGTTGAGGTCGACGCCCGCCAGCCATAGCGCGGTGAACACCGAGGTCGTCGACAGCAGCGAGCAGCCGATGATGATGACCGGAAGCCAGAAGCGGCGGTACAGCACCAGCAGCAGCACCAGTTCGGCGACCAGCGCGGCGGCGAAGACCTTGATGAGGCCGGAGAAGGCGATCTGCTGCTGCTGGTACAGGCCGCCCAGTTCGTAGCGCACGCCCGGGCTCAGGGCGCCGGGCCGGTCGAGGGCGGTGGTGACGTCGGCGACTGCCGCGCCGATCCCCCGGCCCTGGATGCGCCCGGTGACGGCGATCATCGGCTCGAGGTTCTCGCGGCCGATCTGCGGCTGTCCGGTGACGGGCTCGATCGTCGCCACGCGTGACAGCGGGAAGACGTGGCCGTCGGCGGCGCGGATCGGCAGCTGGGCGAGGCCGGTCTCGCTGAGGGTCATCGCATCCGGCAGCCGGACGCGCACGTCGACGGCCTTGTTGGGCTGGGCGAGCGTCGTCGCGACGCTGCCGGTGAGGGCGGTGGACAATTGCGTCTCGACGTCGGCCGGGGCCACGCCTTCCATGCCCGCGCGGACCGGGTCGACGTGGACGTCGAGCGCGTCGCCGGCCAGCTGGACGCCGTCGTTGACCTCGACCACGCCGGAGATCTTGCCGACCAGCGCGGCGACCTTCTGCGCCTCGCCTTCGAGGATCGTCGGGTCGGAGGCGTAGAGCTTCACCTCGATCGGCTGGGGCACGGCGGTAAGGTCGCCGATGAGGTCCTCGATGAGCTGGGCGACCTCGATCTGGACGCCGGGAACCCTGACCGCGATCTCGTCGGCTACGGCGGCGGCGATTTCCTCGGTGGGGCGGCTGTGATCCGGCTTGAGCCGCACGAAGTAGTCGCCGTGGTAGCTCTGCCCCAGGTCCCCGCCGAGGCCGGTTCCCAGGCGGCGCGAGAACGTGAGGACTTCGGGATTGGCGCGCAGCATCGCGTCGATCTGGCCGATCTGCCGGCCGCTTTCGTCGAGCGAGGTTCCGGCGGCGGTATAATAGTCCATGACGAAGCCGCCTTCGTCGACCTTGGGCATGAAGCCGGTCGGAACGTTCGAGTAACCGACGTAGCCGATGACCAGCAGCGGCACCGCGATCGCCGCGAGCAGCCAGGGGCGCGCGGTCAGGCGGTCCAGCGTGCGGTCGTGGACGCGGGCGAGCCCGCCTTCGCCCGCCTTGCCGGGATCGTGCCACGTGTCGAAATCGACCAGCCAGCGGACCAGGATGGGCACGACGAAGGCCGTCATCGCCCAGGAGATCGCCAGCGCCGCCGCCATCGTCACCGACAGGGCCTTGGAAAAGGCGCCGGTCACGCCGGTGAGGAACGAGAGCGGCACGAAGACGATCAGCGTCGCCATGCTCGATCCGGTGAGCGGGGCCATGAACTCGCGCGCGGCGGGCATGACGGCGGCGTCGCCCGCGGGCCTGCCGTCTTCGCCGAGGGCCCCGGCGCGCCGGGCGATGTGCTCGACCATGACGATCACGTCGTCGATCAGCAGGCCCACCGCCGCCGCGATGCCGCCCAGGGTCATGATGTTGAAGCTCATGCCCAGCATGCTGAGGACCAGAACCGTGGCCGCCAGCGTCGCCGGCACGACGATCACCGCCACCAGCGTCACTCGCCAGCTGCGCAGGAACCAAAGCAGCACCAGGGCCGCCAGCACGAGCCCGATCAGCACCGCGTCGCGCACGCTGCTGACCGATTGCGTCACCAGCTGGCTCTGGTCGTACCAGTTCACCAGCTTGACGCCGGGCGGCAGCTTGAGCCCGGCGAGCTTCTGCTCGACCTGTTGCGCGATCTGGACCGCATTGCCGTCGGGCTGTTCGTAGATGTTGAACAGGACGGCGGGGCGGCCATCCTCGACGATGCGCTGCCACACGGGGACGGCGCCGTCCTGTACGGTGGCGACATCGCGCACGCGCACCACGCCGGCGGGCGTCGCCTTGACGACGATGTCACCCACTTGCGCCGCGCTGGCGACGCTGCGGTCGGCGATGACGAGCGACAGGCGGCCGCGATCCTGCACCTGGCCCACCGCGCTCAGCACGTTGCCGTCCCGGATGGCGGCGGCGAGGTCGGTCATCGACAGGCTGTGGTCGGCCAGGCGGTGCGGATCGGCGAGGACCTGCACTTCGGACGTGTCGCCGCCCTGCACGCCGATGCGGGCAAGGCCTGCGATCGAGGAGAGCAGCGGGGTGATCTGGTACTTCGCCAGGTCCTGCAGAGCCGCCGGATCGGCGCTGTCGGACACCAGCGCGTAGGAGATGATCGGGAAGACCGTGGGGTCCATCCGGCGCACGTCGTACTGCGTGCCGGCCGGAAGCGAGGGCAGGGCGCGGCCCACCGCGGTATCGACCAGCAGGGTGCTGGCGATCATGTCGCGGCCCCAGCCGAAATCGATCGAGATCTGCGCCGAACCCCGGCTCGTTTCGGAGCGCACGTTCTGCACGCCGGGGATCGCGCGGATCGCTTCCTCGACCGGGCGGGTGACGGTGAGCGCGGTCTGGTCGGCGGGGCGGCTGCCGGAATCGAGGTCCACCACGACACGGGGGAAGGAGACTTGCGGGAACAGCCCGATCGGCAGCGCCAGCGCAGCGACGACCCCCGCGAGCGCCATGGCCAGCGCGACGAGGACGATGGCACGCGCCTGCGTGCCCAGCAGCTTTTCGATCATTGCCCGCTCCGGCGCACGGCGTCGCCGTCGCTCACCTGATAGGCGCCGTCCACGATCAGCAGCCGGCCGGCGTCGAGCGGGCCCTGGACCACGTCTCCCCGGTCCGACGCGAGCGTTATCCGCACCGGGACCGACCTGGCCTTGCCGCCGACGATCTGGAACACCTTTGGCGCGCCGCCGGCGGTGACGACCGACTTGTGCGGCACGACCCAGCCGTGGACGGGGGCGGTCTCGATAGCGACCTGCATCGCCTCGCCCGGCAGCAGCGCGCCCGAGGGGAAGCTGAGATCGACGTCGACCAGCCGGCTCACCGCGTTCAGGGCGCTGTCGACGCGGATGACCTTGCCGCGCAGCAGGCCGCCGCCCGACAGGCGCTTCAGGGTGGCGGCCTGCCCGGTCGCAACGCCAGCCCGGTCCGCCGGATCGACGCCCACGGTGACGACGATGCCGCCCGCCCGCGCGATCGTGAGGATCGGCGCGCCGGCCTGGGTGCGCTCGCCCTGCGCGGCGGCCACGGCGGTCACGATGCCGTCGAACGGCGCGGTGAGGGTGTGGCTTGCGCGCCCCGCGCCGTCGGCCTGCAAGGCGGCGAGCGTGGTCCGCGCGTCGGTGACGGCCTTGCTCGCCTGGGTGAGCTGGTCGCGCGTGGCAAGCTGCTGCGACAGGAGCTGGGCGGTCGACGCCTCCTGCTTGCGCGCGGCGGCCAGCGCGCTGACGGCCTGCAGATAGCTGCTGCGCGATGCGGGGGCGGTGACGAAAGTCGCCAGGGCCTGCCCCGCATGCACCGCCATGCCCGGCGATACGGACAATGTGGTGATCTGGCCGGGCTGGGCCTCGCTGAAGGTCACGGTGCCGTTCAGGGCAGGGCCGACCGAGCCATAGGCGACCACCGTGGAGGGCAATTCACCCTGCCGCGCGGGCACGGCGCTCACGAGGACGCTCGGCGTCGGAGCGGGGGCCGGGGTGTTCGAGCCGCAGCTGGCGAGAAGCGCCATCGCGGGCAGGACGATCGCCCTCGTCATCGGGCACCGGCGGCGGCTTCGGGCGCGATATCGACTGCCGGCAGTCCGGCCCCCACGAGGGTCTGGATCGCGATCCGGCGGTCGAGCAGGGCAAGCTCCAAAGTCATGATTTCCTGTTCCTTGGCGAAGCGGTTCGAGACGAGGTCGACATAGCCGCGCTCGTCGAGATTGGAGGCGCCGAACGCGGCCTGTGCGCGCTCGGCGGCGAGGCGGGCGGCCGGCAGGTCGCGGCGGGCGACGGTGAGCTGGGCGGACAGCTGCTCGTACTCGCGCAGCAGCGCGCCGACGGTGCCCACGGCGGCGGCAAGGCGCGCGTCGTAGTCGGCGCGCAGCTGCGCGCGCGTCGCCCGGGCGACCGCGATGGCGCCCTGGCCCCGGTCGAAGATCGGCAGGCCGATCTGGATGTCCGGCCCGCCGTTGATGACCTTGGAGTTGTCGCTGGCGACGCTGCCGCCGAGGATAAGGTCGGGGAACTGCGACTGGATCGCCTGACGCAGTTGCTCGTCCGAGGCCGCATAGCCCATGCGCAGGGCCAGAAGGTCCGGCCGCCGATCGGGCAGGGTCGCGATCTGGCCGCGCACTTGCGCGGGGTCGAAGGGCGGCAGATCGGGCTCTGCGGCGAGAGGCACGGCCACGTCCGGGGTCAGGCCGAGCAATGCATTGAGCTGGTGGCGCAGGTTCAGCTGCTGCTGGTCGAGCGTGTCCAGCGCGGCGCGGGCGGACTGCAGGGCGACGCGATCGGGCGCGACCGTCACCAGCGTCACGGTCTGGCTGGCGAGAGCCTTGTCCAGCCTGGCACCGCGCTCGGCAAGGAGTTGATAGGCTGCGAGATAGTTCCGGCGGCTGCGCGCGCCGACGATCAGGTCGGTGGCGATCTGCCGGGCCTGGCCTGCGACCTGCCACTCCTGCCAGACGACGCCGGCGTCCACCTGCCGCTCGCCGGCCCGGGCCGCGCGCTGGCGCGACTTGTAGGTCAGGATGCTCTTGATGTCCTGCGCGATGCCCAGGTTCCAGGCCGGCACGGTGCCCGCCCCTGACAGCAGCGGCAGGAGAGCGCCGCTCAGCGAGGGATTGGCGAGCAGGCCCGCCTGCGTCGTCTGCCCGGCGGCGATGCCGCGCTGGAGGCGCGCCGCCTTGAGGTCGGGGTTGTTGGCCAGCGCGAGCGTGACCACCTGCGCGACGGTCAGGGGGGCTTGCGGCGTCGATCCATCGAGGGCGCCGAGGCTCGGCGCAAGCGGAATGGCGGTCGACAGCGGCAGGGCGGTGTACCGCGCGCAACCGGCGACGGCCACGGCAAGCAAGATCGCCACTGAGTGCCTGAAACGATGCCTGTCCATACCGTTCGGGGGTCTTTGCAAAGAGGGCGGGGCGGTTGCGCGGCCGCCCCGTCGAAGGAGTATCAGTCCGGGTTCTTGCCTTCGGCGGCATTCTCGAGGATCGCGCCGGTCCTGGCATCGACGCCCACTTCGAATGCCTTGCCGTGGCTGGTGATGTCGAAGGAATAGCGCAGGCCGCTGCCGCCCTTTTCCTTCTCCAGTTCCTGGTCGGTGATCGTGCCGGGCCTGGCCTTGAGCGCGGCGACGCGGGCCGAGGCGAGAGTGATCTTGGCCCGGGCCGCGTATTCGCCGCCCTTCAGCGCGGCGGGCCTGGCCGACGCAAGCGAAGATCCGGCACCCACCAGGACAATCGCGACGATGATGCTGAAAGTCTTCATCATGGCATCCTCAAGAGCGGGACTGCTCTATATGGCGTGAGCATAATGGGGTGAACCTTCGCTCAAGATGATCGAAACATTGTTTTTTGCCAACTTGCAGATGCATCCGATGCGAGCGAGAAAGGGGTTGGAATGAAGATCCTGCTCCTCGAGGACGACGAGGCGACCAGAACGCACCTCGAACGCGTGCTGGGCGCCGCCGGGCATGTGCTGGACGTCTGCGCCAGCGGGCAGGACGCGATCTTCCTGGGCTCTACCGGGGATCATGCCGTGCTGATCCTGGACCGCATGGTGCCGGGGCTCGACGGGCTGGCCGCGCTCAGGGCGCTGCGGGCCATGGGGGTGCGCACGCCGGCGCTGTTCCTCACCGCGATGAACGGCGTCGAGGACCGGGTGGAGGGGCTCGAAGCCGGCGCCGACGACTATCTCGCCAAGCCCTTCGCCGCCAGCGAACTGCTGGCCCGGGTGAACGCGCTCGCGCGGCGGCCGCCGATCGTCGAGACGCAAACGCTCCTGCGCGCCGACGACCTCGAGCTTGACCGCGTCCGGCGCACGGTGACGCGCGGCGGCCAGCGTATCGACGTGCAGGCACAGGAGCTGAAACTGCTGGAATACCTGATGCTCCACGCGGGCGAGGTGGTGACGCGCACGATGCTGCTGGAAAACGTCTGGTCGTTTCACTTCGACCCCAAGACCAACGTGATCGAAAGCCACATGAGCCGGCTGCGCGCCAAGGTCGATCGCGGGTTCGGCAGGGAACTGATCCAGACAGTGCGCGGCGCGGGATACCGCATAGATGGCGGCTGAGGTCGTCAGGCCGATGGCCATGCGCAGCGCCGCCTTCCGCTTCGCGTTGCTGCTGGCCGCGGTCTTCGCGATCGGCTCGGCGGCGCTGCTGGCCGTGGTCCAGCATCAGATCGGCCGATACGCGGCCGAGGCGACGAATGGCGGCCTGCGCGCGGAAGTGACCGTTCTGACGGGCGAATATGACCAGCTCGGCCAATCCGGACTGACCGACGCGATGGCGCGCCATGCCGCGGTGAAGCCCGAGGCGCCCTATCGCTATCTCCTGCGCGATGCGCATGGGCGCCGCCTGTTCGGCGACCTGCCCGCTACGGTCGCCGCGACCGGCTGGGGTACGGTGGAAGTGACCGAACCCGCGCCCGAACCGGGCGGCATCAGGCAGGAGATGATGACCACGCTGGGCACGCGCCTGCGCGACGGGCTGACCCTGGTGGTCGCCAGCGACAGCTACGATGTCCAGATGATGCGCCGCCGGCTGGGCCGCTTCACGGTGCTGAGCGGCATCGCCATCACGCTGTTCGCCTTGCTGGGGGGGTACCTGACCGGCCGGCTGTTCCTGCGCCGGCTGGCCCGGGTCAACCGCGCGGTGGACCGCATCGTCGACGGCGACAGCGCCGAACGGCTGCCGATGATCGGCTTTGGCCCCGAGTTCGACGACCTGGCGCGCAACCTGAACCGCATGCTGGAGCGCAATGCCGCCGCGATGGAGGCATTGCGCCAGGTTTCGACCGACATCGCCCACGACTTGCGCACCCCGCTCAGCCGCCTGCACCAGCGGCTCGAGCAGATGCAGGAAGGCCCGGCCATCGAACCGGCGATGATCGACGACGCGCTCGCGCAGACCGCCGACATCCTCACGACCTTCCACGCGCTGCTGCGGATCGGGTCGCTGGAGGGCGGGGTGGGCCGCAAACGCTTCACCCGCGTCGATCTGAGCGAACTGATGGAACGTATCCACCAGGCCTATGGACCCGTTGCCGAGGACGCCGGACAGCGGCTCGAGGCCGATCATGCCGCCGGCATCCATGTCGACGGCGATGCCGAACTGTTGGCGCAGCTTTTCATCAACCTGATCGAAAACGCGATCGTCCACACCCCTGCGGGATCGACGGTCACGTCACGTCTGTTCGAGCGTGACGGCATGGCGGTGGTCGAGGTGCGCGACGACGGGCCGGGCATACCGGCGTCGGAGCGCGCCAACGTCTTCAGGCGATTTTACCGTCTCGATGCCAGTCGCGGCACGCAGGGTTCCGGTCTCGGGCTGGCCCTCGTCGCCGCGATCGCATCGCTGCACGAGGCGCAGTACACGATACCGGATTCCGACAAGGGGCTGGCGGTGCAGATCGGGTTTCCCGCTGCCACTCCGGGCAACGCCGACCCGGTTTGAGCCCCGCGCGACGCGCATTGCCGCGCCGCCGGCGAGCGGTTTCGATTTTCCTACATCGCCGGGGCCCGCTACATTCGCGCAGGTTCTTTCACATCGTCGAAACCAGCCGCCTCTCCCGTTCAACGAGGCTCGCCACGCGCATGTACTTGATCAACCAACTTCCCGGCCTCACAGGCGGCCGCGCACGCCGAAGAAGAACGAGCGGCCCGAATATTCGTAGAAGCTGGGCACGTTGCGCAAGTCGTTGAAGCGCTTGATCGCCGAGCCCAGCAGGTTCGAACCCTGCACATAGACCGAGAAGTTGTCGGTCAGGTCGTAGGACAGGCTCGCCGACATTTCGTGATAGGGCTCTTCCTTCACCGGCAGGTAGGCGAGGCTGCCCGCCTGTGCGTAAGTGGAACGCGACTGGTAGCTGTACGAAACCTGCGCGCCGATGCCGTGGTTCTCGTAGAACAGCTTGGCATTGGCCGAGAACGGGATCGCGCCCGGCAGGTCGGTGGTGATCCCGCCCGACTTGGCGCGGGACCGATTGTACGTCAGGTTCGCCTGGATGCCGAAGCCGTTGTCGAGGAAATACTGCCCGCCCAGTTCCAGGCCGTAGACGTTGGCGCTGTCGCCGTTCTGGACCTGGTACTCGACGAAGGAATAGCTCTGCTGCTGGTTGGCGGGCTGGTTGGTCGGGGTGATCTGCACGTCCACCGGCACCGTCGAGACGAAGTTGGTGATGTGCTTGTAGAACGCCGCCGCCGTCAGCGCGAGGCGGTTGGAGGGGTAGAATTCGAGGCTGACGTCGAACTGCTTGGCCTCGGTCGGCTTCAGGTTCGGGTTGCCCGCGTCGTAGATGATGTAGGTGCCCGACTGCGCCGAAGTGGCGTCCTTGGCGGGGGAAAGTTCGCCGAAGCTGGGCCGCGAGATCGCCTCCGATGCGGCGAGGCGCAGGCGCAGCCCGTCCGCGAGGTCGTAGGAGAAGTTCGCCGCCGGCAGCAGCCGCACGTAGTCGCCGCCGCCGTTGATCGGCTCGACGGGATTGAAGCTGACGGCATTGTCCTGGGTTCCAGCGCGCGGGATGATGCTGGCGATGCTGGCGCCGTAGCCCACCGAGGAAACCTTGGTGGCGACCAGGCGCGCGCCGATGTCGGCGCGCCAGCGCGTGCCTTCCAGGTTGGCCATCAGGTAGCCCGCCCAGGTCCGCTCCTTGATGCGGTAGGAGGCGGGCAGGTCGTCTTCGATGACCTGGTTGGAATAGCCCGCCGGGTAGGGCGAAAGCGAGCATCCCGGGATCGCCGCGCCGGTATCGTCGAGGCAGCTATTGGGATCGAGGATCGCCGGGTTGTTCTCGGCACGCGAAAGAGCGGCGAGGTAGGTGTCGATGTCGAAGCGCGGGAAATTGCGCGGGAAATCGCCGTTCAGCTTGCCCAGGATCGAGCCGCCGCCGGGCTGCACCACATCGGCGCCCAGTTCACCGAAGGTGAAGGGATAGCCGCAGAAGTTGCACGAGGTGGTGTACTGGTTGTCGACCGTGGTGACGGTCTTCTTGCGGCTGGTGAAGGCCGCGCCGAACTGGACCGACTTGAAGATGCCGGCGTCGACATCATAAGTGCCGTCGCCTTTCAGGCCCTGCGTGCGGTCGGAGATGTTCTGGCCCTGGATGCCGATGTAGTGGGCGCGGAAGTCGTCGTTGGTCGCCTCGGCCAGCGTGCGGCCGCCGGGGATGGTGATGTCGAGGTCGGGCAGTCCGCCGTTCCGGGTCGCGAAGTCGGCGGAAGCGCCGGTGATGCCCGCCACCACGAAGCGGTTCTGGCCGCCGGTGTTGTCACGCGCCTTGCCCATGTAACCGTCGAAGGCGAACTTCAGGCGGTCGGTCGGCTTCCAGTCGACGTGGCCGCCGATCTGCCAGGTCTGGCTCTTGCGCGGTTCGTCGGTGGTCAGCACTTCGGCGGTATAGTCGTTGATATGGAAGCCGGTGACGACGTTGTTGGCGTCGACGCTGATCGAATCCGGGTCCCAGCGCGGCGACCCATCGTCGCCCAGCGGGTTGAGGTAGTTCGACGAGCGGTAATTGTGCTGCTTGACGTCGAAGCGGCTGTAGATGCCGTCGATGGTCAGTTCGAAGGCGTTGGACGGTTTCCACTGGAACGACCCGGCGGAACCGATGCGTTCGCGCTGCCCGATCACGGTGCCGACGCTGTAATAGTCGGGCCAGATATAGGCGGGGCCGTTCTCGTCCGGATTGATCGCGCCGTCGCGGTTGAAGTCGACGCCGTAGGCGGCCTCGGTGCCATCGGCGAGCGAGTATTCGCCCAGGTTGTCTGTTCGGAACTTGTACTTGTTGTAGCTGACGCCGAACATCAGTCCCATCGTATCGTCGGCGAAAGTGGTGCTGACGACACCGCTGACCTTGTAGCCGCCCTTGTCGGCGAGGTCGTTGTACTGGCCTTCGACCGCGCCCGATGCGTGGAGACCGGGGCGGTCGAGCGGGCGGGCGGTGCGCAGGTCGACGTTGCCGCCGATGCTGCCTTCGAGTTCGGAGGCGCGGACCGCCTTCTGCACCTCGGCGCCCGAGATGATCTCGGAGGGGAGGACGTCGAAGGCAAAAGAGCGGTCCGGCCCGTCGGTCGGGAGGATACGACCGTTGAGGGTGGTGATGGCGAAATTCTCGCCGAGGCCGCGGATGGTGATCGAGCGGCCCTCGCCGCGCCCGTCGCGCCCGACGGTGACGCCGGGGATGTTGGCGAGCGCTTCGGCGACGTTGCGGTTGGGGAACTTGCCCAGTTCCTCGGCGGAGATCGCATCGACGATGGTGTCGGCGCTGCGCTTGGCCTGGATCGAGCGCAGAAGACTGCCGCGCACGCCGCGTACTACGATGGCCTCGGCGGTTGCGGCGTCATCCTGCACGTTGTCGGCCGGCACGGCATCGGGGGCGGCATCGAGCGCGGCACTGGGCGCAGACGATGCGGCGGTCTCCTGCGCATGGGCCTGCGATGCGGCCAGCAAAGCCATGGTGCTGGCACCGGCGAGCGCGGCGTGACGCCACCTGTTACATCCCGTCATGTTTTCCATTCCCTTTATGGCATCGTCCGGGCCGTTGTCGGGAACATCGTGATTCCCGCTTGGCATCGTGTGCTATATTTCGTTTTGGTAACTTGGATGTTCGAATGCTGTCAAACAGAAAAGAAACGAAACATCTCTTATTGTTTGTCGCAGGCTCGCGCCGCTGTTAATGCAATCCTTCGCAGGAGGATGTGATGGTGGTTACTCGAGACACGAGCCGCAGGCGGCAGGAGATCAGCACGCTCGTGCGTGAGCGCGGCAGCGTGCAAGTCACCGATCTTTCCGAGCGTTACGGCGTGTCGATGCAGACGATCCGCAAGGACCTTCATTTCCTTGCGAAGAAGGGCGTCGCCGAACGCTCCTATGGCGGCGCGATCTCTGCCGATGCGGTGAACGTCGTCGGCGAGCCGCCGCTGGAAACCAAGCGTGCCGCCAATACCGACGCGAAGGCGCGGATCGGCGCGATGGCGGCGGCGATGGTCATGCCCGGCGATTCGGTAGTCCTCGATTCGGGCACCACCACGCTGCAGATCGCCCACCACCTGCCCGACGACGAGGAGATCACGGTGTTGACCAACGATCTCGACATCCTCTGCGCGCTGGCCCGCAAGGAGCGCATCCGCGTGGTCATGCTGGGCGGGGCGCTGCGCCGGCGCAACCGCGCGTTCTATGGGGCGCAGACCGAAAGCGCGCTCAGCGACCTGCATGTCGACAAGCTGTTCCTGGGCGTCGACGGTTTCGATTTCGAGCGCGGCATCACCACCCATTACGAGCCCGAAGCCATGCTCAACCGAAAGATGGCAAAAGCCGCGCGGCAGGTCATCGCAGTGACCGATCGTTCGAAATTCGGCAAGGTGTGCCTCCACCGCATCCTCAACGTCGAGGAAATCGACGACCTCGTTACCGACGCCGTCGAGGAGGATGCGGTGCAGGCGGCGGCCGACCGGCTGGGTTTCCGCCTGCATCTCACCTGAGGTGCCAGCGTCGTGCTATGGTGTCCTTAAGGGCCGCCTAAGGCGGCGTTAAGGGCACCTCGCGCGCAATGACGACAAGCTGGGCCGACAAGCCAGGCACTAGCCCTTGATACGGAAGAATTTTCGCGCGTTCTTCCAGTAGATCTTGTCGATCACCTCAGCGGGCAGGTTAAGCCCCACCGCGTCGGCCTGGATCGCGTCGACGCGCTGGCTCAGCGGCGTCGCCAGATAGCGCCAGTCGGCTCGCCATACCTTGTCCGCCTCGCCGGGAAAATCGTTCGTTGCCGGCGGATTCTGGGCCCGTGCGGCCGGGTCCGGAGGACTGTCGGTCAGATCGGTACCGTACAGGATATGATCCTGATATTTCACGAAAAAGTTGCGGACCTTGGCGACATCGGCGTTGGACTGCACTTGCAGGTTGGACAGCCGCGCCGCTAGGTCGACCACCGCCCTGGGGTGGGCATCGAAGAACTTTGCCAGTTCATCGACGCTCCATTCTAGGCTCGCCATGTGCGCACCATCGAAAGCCAGCTTCGGATGCCGCGTCACGAAGCGGTCGCGGGCCGCCATCAGCGCCTCGTAGCTGGGCTCCTCCGGGTGCAGGTGCATGTAGTATTCCGGATGTTCGCGGAAATAGGAACGGTCGTTCTCGGTCGTCATCTGATCGAGCGGAAGCCAGCAGTTCTTGGGCTCCGCCTGATGTGCGATCAGCGGAATTCCGCGCTTTTCGAGGTGCGCCATCACCCCGTCGAAGCGCGCGTCGTCAAGGAACACGCGCTTGCCCGCGGCGTCTTTGGCGACCATGCCGATGTTCTTCCAGACCTTCACCGCCACCGCCCCGCGCGCAATGGCGGCGTCGATCAGCGCATCGGTGCGCTCGGTCCACCCCGGCGTCCCGAAACCGTCCATCGGGAAGGTGGTGGCGAAGTGGAATACCCTGGGATCCGCCTTGCGCATCGACCCGGCAATCCGTGCCTGATCAGGCAATGGCGGAAAATCGGGATAGTCGACGTTGATCGACAGCACCTCGAAGCCATCGCGCCGCGCCGCTTCGATGAAGCGCGGGTCATCCACATTGGCATGGACATGCGCATCGAACTTCGCGACCCGGGCAAAGTCCGCCTCGGTATAATGCGCCGGGCGGGCCGGGGCGGCGCCTCCGGTCGCCACCGCGACGCCAGCAAGGTACGCGAATCTCATCATTTTCCGCACGACCCAAACTCCTTCACACGAAAACGAAAGAAAACGCATCTATAAATTGCGTTTTTGGTTTGCATGCCCGGCAGCACTGGTGCAAGCTTTTTTCTCGAAGGCGGCGTGAAATGAACGCGTCCTGCCGCCGTGTCATCAGGAGAGAGCGGACATGTCATTCAGCCCCGTTACCCGCCGCGCGGTGCTTACGCGGCTGCTCGCAGGCGCTGCGCTGGCGGCTGCCAGCGCGCCGACCATGGCCGGGCAGGTATGGGCCGCGCCCGCTTCCACGATACGTCTGGGCGACGGCACGCTGACGATCGAGTTCGACGCGGCGATGCGCTCGCGCCTGTTCCACCGCGATCGCGAGATCGCGCCCTGGGCCGCTGCCACCGCGCTGTTCCCGCTGGAGGGCCCGGCGTTCGATCGCTTCGTGCTGCTCGACCATGCCGAAAGTCCGGTGCCCGGCGGCCGCCGCCATGTGCTTCGCGGCACGGCCGGCGGAGCGCTGGAGCAGGAGATCACGGTCACGTTCCTCGATCGCTTTCCCGGCCTTGCGCTCTACGACGTGCAATATCGCAACACCGGCGCCGCGTCCCTGGCGGTGACGGCGTGGCGTGCGGCGATGCATGACCTGCACGGCCATCCCGACGGTGCATGGAGTTTTGCCGGTGCGTCCTATCCCGATCGGCGCGACTGGGTGCAGAAGGTCGGTCCCGGATTCGAGCAGCGCAACTTTATGGGGATGAACGGCTCCGACTACGGCGGTGGCACGCCCGTCGCGGTGGTATGGCGGCGCGACGTCGGGCTGGCCGTGGGCCATCTCGAGACGGTGCCGCGCCTTGTCGCGCTGCCGGTCTCGGCGCAGCCTGGCGGTACCCGCATCGGCATGACCGGTGAGGCGCACGAGATCCTGGCTCCGGGCGCTGCGCTGGCGCTGCCGCGCGCGTTCGTGATGGCGCACGAGGGCGACCATTTCCGCCCGCTCGACGCCTATCGCCAGTTGATGGCCGAGCGCGGGCTGAAGGCCCCGGCGATCCCCGAATCGAGCTATGGCGCGATCTGGTGCGCCTGGGGCTACGAGCGCAGGTTCACGCCCGAGCAGATCTACGGCGCCTTGCCGAAGGCAAAGGAACTCGGTTTCGAATGGGCCGTGATCGACGACGGGTGGCAGGTCGCGGACGGCGACTGGCGCGTCGATCGCAGCCGCTTCCCGCGCGGCGATGCCGACATGAAGGCCTTCGCCGACCGCATCAAGGCCGATGGCATGCGCCCGCGCCTGTGGCTGGCGCCGCTGGCCGCGGACCCGGGGACCCCGCTGCTGCGCGACCATGCCGACATGCTGCTGCTCGACCGCGACGGCGCGGCGCAGAACGTGACGTGGTGGAACGCCTTCACGCTTTGCCCGGCCTACCAGCCCACGATCGACTATTTCCGCGGCGTGGTGCGTCAGATCATCGGCGAGTGGGGTTTCGAAGGGCTCAAGCTGGACGGCCAGCACCTCAACGGGGTCGCGCCGTGCCACAACCCGGCGCACAACCATGCGCGGCCCGAGGAATCCTATGAAAAACTGCAGGATTTCTGGAAGGCGATCTACGACGAGGTGATGGCGATCAACCCGCAGGCGGTCGTCGAAATCTGCCCATGCGGCGACAGTTTCGCCTTCCACAACATCCCGGCGATGAACAACACGCCCGCCTCCGACCCGACCTCGTCGTGGCAGGTGCGGCTCAAGGGCAAGACCTTCAAGGCGCTGATGGGACCGTCCGCGCCTTATTCCGGAGACCATGTGGAACTGACCGAAACGCGAGACGACTTCGCCTCCACTTATGGCATTGGCGCCATCCCCTCGACCAAGTTCACCTGGCCCGAGGATACGCCCACGCCGTCCGAACCGCTGCCCCCTGGCGGTTTCAAGCTGACGCCGGAGAAGGAGAAGCTCTGGCGCAAGTGGATCGACCTCTACCGCGAGAACATGCTGGCCAGGGGCACCTATCTGGGCGGGCTCTACGACATCGGTTTCGACAAGCCGGAAGCCCATGCGATCGAGAAGGACGGTGCGTTGCACTACGCCTTCTTCGCCGAGAACTGGGATGGGCCGGTGAGCCTGCGCGGGCTGGGGGCAGGGCGCTATGACCTGGCGGACGGCTTCACCGGCGCCCCGCTGGGCAGCGCCACCGCGCAGCGAAACGCCGTCCCGGCGAAGTTCGAGCGGTTCCTGCTCGTCCGAGCCACTCCGGCGAAGGGAGCCAAAGCATGAGCGGCATGGTCGCACCTTCGAGCCGGGCATGGCTGATCAACGCGCTGGCTACCGTGGTGCTCTGGGGCATCTGGGGTGCGTTCTCGGGCTTGTCGCCGCAGCATGGCTTTCCCGAAACGCTGGTCTATTGCGTCTGGGCGCTGACGATGATCCCGCCCGCACTGGTGGTGCTGGCGCAGGCGCGCTGGGCGCTCGACATATCGCCGCGTGCGATCGCCTATGGCCTCGCGGTAGGGCTGCTGGGAGCCGGCGGGCAGATGGTGTTGTTCTATGCCGTCGCGCGCGGGCCGGCCTACCTGATCTTTCCGATCATCTCGCTCTCGCCGGTGGTGACGATCGGGCTGTCCTTCGTGCTGATGCGCGAGCGGACCGGCAGGCTGGGCGCGCTGGGTATCGCGCTGGCGCTGCTGGCGCTGCCGACGTTCGACTTCGCACCGACCGGGGGCGGCGGCGCCTCTGCCGCCTGGCTGCTTCCGGCGATGGTGGTGATGCTGTGCTGGGGCGTGCAGGCCTACTTCATGAAGGCGGCCAACCACGTCATGTCGGGGGAAAGCATCTTCGTCTACATGACGATTTCCGCGCTGGTGCTGGCTCCCGTGGCCTGGGCGATGACCGATTTCTCGCAGCCGGTGAACTGGGGGTGGGACGGACCCGGCCTGGCGGCCCTGATCCAGGTGCTGAACGCCATCGGCGCGCTCACGCTGGTCTTCGCCTTTCGGTACGGCAAGGCTATCATCGTTGCCCCGCTTTCGAACGCCGGTGCGCCGCTGGCAACCGCGCTGCTGTCGCTGGCGGTGCTGGGCGTCGTTCCCGGTCCGCTCAAGAGCCTGGGCATCGGCCTGGCGCTACTGGCCTCGCTGCTTCTCGCGATCGAGCCCGATGCTGGCGACGAGGGCGCGGTTCTTGCGGATTGATGGTTTCGATTAGTTTCGATTAGTTGCGTTTAGGATTTCACTGCGCTAGCTGTCGATGCGAAAGGAAGCGATGTGAAAGCGATTCGAGATATCGTGCTGCGGCACAAGGCGGGCGAACGCATCGGTGTGACTTCGGTATGCTGTGCGCACCCGCTCGCCATCGAGGCGGCACTGCGCCATGCGCTGGGAACCGGCCAGCCGCTCGCGCTGATCGAGGCGACCTGCAACCAGGTCAATCAGGACGGCGGCTACACCGGCATGACGCCCGCCGATTACCGCGACTTCGTGCGCGACATCGCGCAGCGCGTGGGCTTCCCGCTCGGCCGGCTGGCGCTGGGCGGCGATCACCTCGGGCCCAATCCCTGGACCGCCCTGTCGGCGGCCGAAGCGATGGACCGGGCCGAAGTCATGGTCGCGGCTTACGTGCGCGCCGGGTTCGGCAAGATCCATCTCGACTGCTCGATGAGCTGCGCCGACGATCCGGTGCCGCTACCCGAGCGCACCATCGCACAGCGCGCCGCGCGCCTGTGCCGCGCGGCCGAGGACGCCTTCGAAGGCGCTCCCGGGGATGGCCCGGTCTATGTCATCGGCACCGAGGTTCCGGTGCCGGGCGGGGCGGCGGAAGACCTTGAGGAACTGGCGCTCACCGAACCCGAGGCCGCCATCGCCACCGTCGAGATGCACCGCGTGCTGTTCGCCGAGGCGGGACTTTCGGACGCCTGGGAGCGCGTGATCGCCGCCGTCGTCCAGCCGGGCGTGGAGTTCGATCACGACAAGGTCGTCGATTACCGGCCCGGGCGCGCTGCCGCGCTCAGCCGTGCGATCGAGCCGGTGCCTGGCATCGTCTACGAGGCGCATTCGACCGACTACCAGACCGCAGGAGCGCTTGCCGCGCTGGTGCGCGATCACTTCGCCGTGCTCAAGGTAGGCCCCGGCGTGACCTTCGCGCTGCGCGAGGCGCTGTGGGCGCTCGACGCGATCGAGGCGGAGACCTTGGCCGGGCCGCGCCGTGCGGGGCTTCGCGAAGTCGCGCTGGAGCGCATGCGCGCCGAGCCGGGCAACTGGCGCAAGTATTATCATGCGCAAGGCCCGGCGCTGAGCCTGCAACTGCAGTACAGCCTTTCCGACCGCATCCGCTACTACTGGCCCGATGCCCGCATCGTCGCCGCGCAGGAGCAGCTTTTCGCCAATCTGCGCAGCGCGCCCCCCTCGCTGCCGCTGGTGAGCCAGCACTTGCCGCTCGCCTATGCGGCGGTACGGGCCGGGACGGCCTCGCTCGATCCCGCAGACCTTGTCATGGCGCACATCGCCGCCACTCTCGACGCCTATCATGGAGCTTGCCACCCCGATGCCTGATGCCCTGCTGGTTCCCGGAACGCCGGGCAACGACGCCGAACCCTGGACCCGCCGGGAGATCGCCCAGCAGCCCGAGACGCTGCGCGCGACCCAGGCGATCCTGAACGCTGAAAAGGCCGCCATCGAGGCCTTCGTCACGCCGCTGCTGGCCGATCCCCGCACGCGCATCGTGCTGACCGGGGCAGGCACCTCGGCCTTCATCGGCGAGTGCCTGGCGCCCTGGCTATCCGGGCTGTTGGACCGTCCGGTCGAAGCGATCGCGACGACCGACATCGTCGCCTCGCCCGCGCTCTACCTGCGCCGAGACGCCCCGACGCTGCTCGTCTCGTTCGGGCGTTCGGGCAGCAGCCCGGAAAGCGTGGCGGCGGTGGATCTGGTGGACGCGCATGTCGATCATGCCTGCCACCTCGTCATCACCTGCAACGCCGAAGGCGAACTGGCGCGGCGCGGCGGAGGCAACACCCATGTCGTCGTGCTGCCCGAGGCGACGCACGACCGCGGTTTCGCGATGACGTCCAGCTTCAGCGCGATGATGTTCGCGGCCCTCTCGATCTTCAGCGGGATCGATGCGCTGGACGGGCGGGTCGAGGCGATCGCGGTCGCCGTGGCGGGCACCCATGCGCAGAGCGGGCAACTGGTCGCGGACCTTGCGGCGCGCGGCTTTCGCCGCGTGGTCTACCTGGGCAGCGGCCCGTTCAAGGGGCTGGCGCGGGAAGCCGCGCTCAAGCTGATGGAACTGAGCGACGGCGCGGTGGTGACAGCGTTCGACACCGCGCTCGGCTTTCGCCACGGCCCCAAGACGATCATCGATTCCGAAACGCTCGCGGTCGTCTTCGTCTCCAACGATCCGCTGACGCGGCTCTACGACCTGGATATCATCGCCGAACTGCGCGCCGATGCGCATAGCGGAGCGGTGGTGGTCGTCTCGGCCAACCCGGACGACGGGGCGGAAGTTTCGGTGCCCGGGCTTAGACAGGCGGCGGACGCGGACCTGCTGTTCCCGTTCATCGTGCCCGCGCAGCTGTTCGGCCTTGCGGCATCGCTCGAACTCGGGCTGACGCCGGATCGTCCGAACGCCAGCGGCACCGTCAACCGCGTGGTCCAGGGCGTGCGGCTTCACGGGCGACCTGCATGACCGGCGGTATCTTCCTCGGCATCGACGGTGGCGGCACCAAGACCGAGTTCGTCTGCATGGACGCGGCGGGCACTGTGCTCGCCACCGCGCTGACGGGCACGACCTATCATCTCCAGGTCGGCTTCGAGGAAGTGATGCGGCGGCTGCAGGCGGGCATATCGCAAGTCTGCGCGGCGGCCGGGATCGCCCCCGCCGCGATCGATCACGCGTTCTTCGGCCTGCCCGCCTATGGCGAGGACAGCGCCGTCGATCCGCGCATCCACGCGGGCTGCGGCGCGGTGCTCGGCCACGGCCGCTATGCGGTCGGCAACGACATGATCTGCGGCTGGGCGGGTTCGCTCGGCTGCGAGGACGGCATCAACATCGTCGCCGGAACCGGCTCGATCGGCTACGGCGAACGGCAGGGCAAGTCCGCCAGGGTCGGCGGCTGGGGCGAAGTGTTCGGCGACGAGGGCTCGGCCTACTGGATCGCCATCAAGGGCCTGGCGCTGTTCACCCGCATGAGCGACGGGCGCACCGCGCGCGGGCCGCTTCACCAGCGGATCGTCACGGCGCTTTCGCTGGCCGACGACCTCGACCTGTGCGCGCTTGCCATGGGAGAGGGCGGCATGGGGCGCACCGAGATCGCCGGCCTCGCCGGTCTCGTTTCGGAAGCCGCTGCAGCGGGTGATGCCGGGGCGCGGTCCATCCTCGTCAGGGCGGGGCGCGAACTGGCCGACATGGCGCTGGCCCTGCGTTCCTCGCTGGAATTTCCGGAAGGCGCGACGGTCCCGGTCTCATGGTCGGGCGGCGTGCTGAGCCGGGAACCGATCGTGCGCGGCGAGTTCCTGCGGCTGGTGGGCGAGCACGGGTTCGCGGCCATCGAGCCCCGATTTGCGCCCGGCTACGGCTCGGCGCTCTATGCAAGAAAGCTGGCGGAACCGGCCTGATAACGGGCGCCGCGACGTCCGGCCCCGGAAATCGGCCTTCCACACGCAGGTTCGCCGGCCAGATGGCATAGGCTACCATAACATGGTAGACCCGCTCGATTGGAGAGCGGGTTGAATATTGAAAAGCTTCTGGCGTCCGATCATCCGCAGGATGCTCACACGTTCCTGATCGACGCCAGCGAGCAGCTTGCGGCGGCGAAATCGATGGACGAGGTGGTCGAAGTGCTGCGCCGTACCGCGAGATCGGCGGTCGGGGCGGCGGGCATCGCCGTCGTCATTCGCGAACAGGGCCGCTGTTTCTACGCCGCCGAAGATTCGATAGCGCCGCTGTGGGCAGGCAGTCGTTTCGACGAAAACCACTGTATCTCGGGCTGGGCGATGCAGCACCTCAGCACGGTTTCTATCGTTGATGTTCGCCATGATGAGCGTGTCCCGCAAGACGTCTATGCGCCGACGTTCGTGCGCAGCCTGCTGATGGCACCGATCGGTCGTCCGCAGGCGGTGGCCGCGCTTGGCGCCTACTGGTCCGATGTCCGCGAGCATGACCGCGAAACCATCCGGCGGCTCGAAAGCCTGGCGCGTCTGGCGGCCATCTCCATCGAGAATGCGCGTCTGCTCCGCAACGCGGAAGAGGACAGCCACCAGCGCGAACTGATGGTTTCCGCCGGTCGCATGGGGATGTGGTCCTTCGACGTGGCGAGCGGGGAACTGGAAACCTCGGCGATGTGCCGTATCAATTTCGGCCGCGATCCCGCCCTGCCGTTCAGCTATCAGGACCTTCACGCCGCCATCCACCAGGACGACAAGGCCAGGGTCGACGAAGCGATCGCGACGAGCATCAGGACCGGCAGCTACTACGATATCGAATATCGGCTCGTGACACCGGCGGGCGAGACGCGCTGGATCGGCATCCGTGCCCAGCCGTCCTATGCCGCCGATGGCGCGCCGCGTTCGCTGGCGGGACTTTCGATCGACATTACCGAGCGCAAGCGGATGGAGGAAGCGCTCCAGAGCTCCGCCGCCACGCTCGAACATCTGGTGGAGGAGCGCACGCGCGAACTCGTCGCCGCGCAGACGGCGCTGCGGCAAGCCCAGAAGCTGGAGGCGATGGGCCAGTTGACCGGCGGCGTCGCGCACGACTTCAACAACCTCCTGACCCCGATCATCGGCAGCCTCGACCTGCTGCAACGCCGCAAGGTGGGCAGCGAACGCGAGCAGCGCCTGATCGACGGGGCGCTGCAATCGGCCGACCGGGCGCGAACGCTGGTCGCCCGCCTTCTCGCCTTCGCGCGCAGGCAGCCGCTCAATCCCGAGCCGGTGGACGTCGCCGCGCTCGTCGTCGGCATGAGCGAACTCGTGGCCACGACGCTGGGGCCGCAGCTGGAACTGGCGCTGGATCTGGCGGCCGATCTGCCGCTGGCCGCCGCCGACCCGCATCAGGTGGAAATGGCGATCCTCAACCTGTCGGTCAACGCCCGGGATGCCATGGTCGCGGGAGGAAGGCTGACGCTGTCAGCGCGCAAGATGGCGGCGGGCGGCGACGATCGCGATATCGCCGGTGGCAGTTACGTCGTGATCACGGTGGCAGACACGGGCACCGGCATGGACGAAGAGACACGGCAGCGCGCGATCGAGCCGTTCTATTCCACCAAGGGCGTCGGGCAGGGCACCGGCCTGGGCCTGTCCATGGCGCACGGTCTGGCGTCGCAACTCGGCGGCGCGCTGACGATCGAGAGCACGCTGGGCGTGGGCTCGGCGGTCAGCCTCTGGTTGCCGGTCAGCGAGGACACGCAGGTTCGATCGATATCCGCCATTTCTCAGAATGGGCCGATCGCCGGGGTCGCGCTGCTGGTCGACGACGAGGACCTCGTGCGGGCGAGCACGGCGGACATGCTGGCGGATATCGGCTTCGAGGTGATCGAAGCGCGATCGGGACCGGAAGCGCTCGATCGGCTGCGGGAGGGCAGGGCGGTCGACGTGCTGGTGACGGATCACCTCATGCCGCAGATGACGGGGGTTGAACTCGCCCGGAAGATCGCGCTGGAATGGCCGCAATTGCCCGTGCTGATCGTATCGGGCTACTCCGACGCGATCGGGATCGACGCCGAGCTGCCGCGACTGGAAAAGCCGTTCCGACAGGCCGACCTTACGTCGCGCCTGGCAACGCTCCTGGCGCACGAGACATCGCAAGCTGCGGCGCCTTAGCGCTGAAGAAATGCGATGATGGCAGGTATTAAATCCCGGTCGGCGCTGGCAGGTCAGGCCAGCCTGACCGCGCTTCCATCCCGCCTGAAGGCGTCCTGCCGGATGATCCTGGTGGTATAGTCCTGCGAGAGCACCGTGCTGACCGCGACGAAGCTGGCGGTGCCGGTCTCGCGGCCGAATTCCACGCGCACGTAGCCCTGGTGCATGTTGTCGGTCCAGACCACTTCCGGCATGTGTTCGGCGTAGGCCTTGTCGAGCGTCACCGACATCTCCGCTCCGAAACCGCTGTCCATGAAATCGCCCGGTGACGAGATGCCGGCAGTGCCGAATTCGATGCCGGCGGGGTTCCCCTGTGCATCGGCGAGGTCGTTGGTCCAGAAGCTGTGGCTGTCGCCGGAGAGGAACACGAGGTCGCCCGCGCCGGCCCGGCGCGACAGGGCGTAGAACCGTTCGCGCGCCCAGGGGTAGCCGCCCCAGGCGTCGGTATAATCGGGCAGCGCCCAGCGCCCGCGCCACGCCAGCGAGACGTGCGGGTCCATCGCCAGCTTGCCCAGTTCCTCGGGCGTCTTGGCGGCGGCGAGCTTGGCGAAGGGATCGGGCAATATACCCAGCTTCGCGAGGTCGGGCACGATCAGGCGGCCGATCACGCTGGGGTTGCCGATCACCCGCCAGGGCTGGCCGTCCTTGACCGAGCGCGCGAGCGCGGCCTCGAGGTCGGCTTCCAGCTCGGGCGAGATGAGGGGGCGGTCCGGGGCGCCGAGCACCTCGTCGCGAAAGTGCCGGGCCGAGGCGTCGTCGACGATCTTCGCCGCGTACTGCATGTAGTCGATCTGTTCGGCGCGGGCGGTATGGCGCGTTTCCAGCGTGTGCAGCAGCGCCAGGTCGCCGAAGCGATAGGCGCGCCAGAACTGCGCGCGGCTGCGGCCCGCGACGTCCAGCCATTCCGGCTCGCGCACCGGCATCCATTCGTAATAGGCGCGGATCGAGGCGTCTCGGCGGGTCGCCCAGTCACCCTCGGTGGCGGGCTGGTGGTTCTGGGCGCCGCCGGTCCAGGGGTTGTTGCAGCTTTCGTGGTCGTCCCAGCAGGCGAGCAGGGTATGGTGCGCATGCATCGCCAGCGCGCCCGCATCGGTCTTGTACTGCGCGTGACGGGTGCGATAGTCGCTCAGCGTGACGATCTCGTGCGCGGGGGCATGGGCGCGGCCGATCTTCGCGGCGATGCTTTCGCCCCAGCCGTCCTTGCCGCCGTATTCGTAGATGTAGTCGCCGGTATGCAGCACGAAATCGACGCCCGGATCCTGCGCGATCGCATCGTAGGCGTTGAAGAAGCCGAAGGCATAGTTCGAGCACGAGGCCAGCGCGATGCCGAGGTTATCGACCCGGCCCTCGGGCAGCGTGCGGGTCCGGCCGATGGGCGAGACCGCCTTGCCCATGCGGAAGCGGTAGTAGAACGTGCCGCCTGCCGGCAGGCCGGTGGCGAGCGCCTTGACGGTGTGGTCGCGCTCGGGGCCGGTGTGGGTGGTCCCGGACTTCAGGATCTTCACGAAGTCGGGCGAGGCGGCGACTTCCCACTGGACCGCAGCGGCCGCCGCCGCGGTGACGCGGGTCCACAGCACCACGCTCGACGCATCGGGATCGCCACTGGCGACGCCGTGGCGGAACACCGGGTTCACCGCAGCGGCGGCGAGCGCGGAAAACGGCAGCGCCATGACCGCCGCGCCGCCAGCGAGACCGGCCAGCAGCGCGCGACGGGATACCTGGGAGGAGCGGATGGTCATGGCGTGCGTCCTGTCGTTGAGTGGATCGGCAACCACGCATGGGTTTGCCGATCAGGGTCACGCGGGAATGGAGGGGCGGCGCCCGCGCGGGGCCGCCCCCCTTCCGATCAGAAGTCCGCCGTCGCGGTGAAGACCATCGTGCGCGGCGTGCCGGTCCAGGCGTAGTTGCCCGAAATGCCGCCCAGATAGTTCTCGTCGGTGAGGTTGGTGATGTTGAGCGAGAACTCCAGCGCCTTGAAGTTTTCGCCCAGCGCCTCGCCGCGCACCGCCACCGACAGGTCGGTGAGGAAGTAGTTCTTCGAGACCCAGGAATTGTCGGCATCGACGAAGCGGTTGCCGGTGTACTTGCCGGTCAGGCCCAGCTTGACCGGGCCGTAGGTGTAGGTGCCCGAGAGCACCCACATGTCCTTGGGGATACCGGCGACGCGGTTGCCCGCCGTCACGCCCTGTTCGGCGTCGAGTTCGGCATTGCCGGTGCCGCGATACTTGGCGTCGATGTGCGTGTAGGCGCCGTAGAGGCTCAGCCCGTCGACCGGACGCACGTTGGCGAGCAGTTCGAAGCCGTCGGAGTCGATGCCGCCGGCGTTGAAGAAGCGGCCGTCGCCTTCGCTCAGGTAATCCGGACCGGCCGAGGTCGAGGACGGCACGAAGATCACCTGGTTGGAGAACTTGCTCTTGAACCAGGTCGCCGAGGCATCGAATATCGGGCTGGCGTAGCGCAGGCCCGCTTCCCAGTTCTTGGCGGTCTCGGGCTGGATGTCGGCGATGGCGTCGGCGCTGTATTCGAGCAGGGTGTCGCTGAGCGCCTTGAAGTTCTCGGAGTAGCCGCCGAACACGTCGAGGCCGGCCATCGGCTCGACCTTGACGCCGCCGGACCACAGGACCTTGGACTTCGACTTGGTCTTGAGGTTGGCGGTCTCGCCGAACATGTCCTCGCGGTCGATGTGGTTGGTGAACTGCTTGCCGCCGACGTTGGCGGTGACGGGGCCGACCTTGACCTGTTCCTCGACATACCACTTGAAGGTGGTCTGCGGATACTTGCGGTCGTACTGCGTCCAGTAGGGCTCGGCGTCGTAGGCCGGGCCGACGCGGGTATCGGTGACGTGGTGCCAGTCGCGCCATTCGCGGCGATGGGCGTCCTCGTACCACAGGCCGCCGCGCAGGGTGTTCTCGATACTGCCGAACTGGGCATTCCATGCCGCATCGGCGGTGCCGCCCAGGCGATCCTTGCGGTAATGCGTGTGACGGTAGGACTGCTGCCACAGGAAGTTGGCGGTGGTGGTCGGGTCGACTGCCTGGCCAGCGGCGTTGGTGGCGTAGTATACCGGGGTGCCCGAGCCCTCCGGCAGCGTCGCCCACCAGGCGGGCGTGCCCTTGACCGAGCCGCCGGAGATCTCGCTCTGCGCGCCGGTGCCGTCCTGGATCACGTCGACGATATAGGGCGGTGCCCAGTCGCCGCGACCGGACATGTCGTGGTAATAGACCGAGGCATTGAGGTCGACCGCGTCGGCGATCGTGGTCTCGCCCTTGAGGTAGGCGAAGAAGTTCTTGCGCTTGGTGTTCCAGACCTGGCGATAGTTCTGGTCCGCCGACGGCACGCCCGTCCATACGCCGACCAGTGCGTCGGAATGAGGGCTCGCCGCGTACTGTTCGGGCGAATACATCTGGTCGTAGTTGCTCTCGAACGCGTCGTCGTAGCTGGCGTAGCCGGTCAGCTTGACGGGCGTGTCGATGATGAACTTGGCGGCGAAGTTGTCGCGCACGTTCTTCGCCGAGCCTTCCATCCAGTCGGTCGCCTGCTAGTGCGCGTAGGAGATCCAGCCCTTGGCGACGCCGCCGATCAACCCGCTGTCGATGCGGCCATAGTAGCGGCTGGCGTCATAGTCGCCGACCGAGCCGGACAGGCGCACGTTGAACTCGTCCTTCGGGTCGGAGGTGACGAAGTTGATCGTGCCGCCCAGCGCTTCGTTCGAGCGCGAGGCGATGTCGGCGGTGCCCTGGAACACCTCGACGGTGCCGATGTTCATGGTGTCGACGAAGCGGCCCGCCTTCGAACCGCCGCCGTAGCCCGAGCCGCCGTTGGGCAGCCCGTCGATGGTCAGGCCGACCTGCTGGGTGTCGAGGTTGGTCTGGTAGCCGCGGATCGAATAAGTGGTCGACCAGTCGTCGAAACCGAAGGCGTCGCCTTCGTTGACCTGCACGCCGGGCAGGGTGCCGATCAGGTCGATCGCCGATGCGACCGGCGACTTGTCGTCGAGCAGCGTCTCGTCGAGCGCGGCGTTGTTGTAGGTGGTGCGCTGGCCGGTGACGACGATGGCCTCGGCACCGGCCTCGGCCCCCGCGTCATCCGCGTCTGCGGCGAAGGCAGGCGCGGCGACCGCGATGGCGGCAAGGCTTGCGCCCAGAATGCTGAGATGACGGATCGAAGTGTTGCGCATGCCGAATGCCCCCCTTGGTGTTCGCTGTGCGAACGAGCATCTGGGCGTGTTTTTTGACGTGCTGTAGTCAGTTCAAAGACAATTCGCGGTCACTGAGACGACCATGGTTCGACATGCCGGCCGCCTGCGCCGGCATGTCGGCAACGGCGAGGCTTCAGCGCCAGAACCGCTTCGCGTCCACCAGCGCATCGTAGGCTTCCCCCGCCGCTTCGAGCAGACGGGGCTCGGGCCCTTTCCCGACCAGCGCCGCCGCATCCGGCTCGGCCGCGAGACCGAGCCCGGCGAGCAGCGCCGGCGCCGCGGCATGGTCGTTGAGCACGCCGAGACGGTCCTGCAGCGTGCCGAGGGCTTTCACGAACCGCTTGTGCCGCCCTTTTTCGCGCTTGCGGTCGTAGAGACCGGCGAAGAATTCCGTCGCATAACGCAGCTTCTTCGCGGCCTTGCGCACCTTGTGGCGGGCTTCGTCGTCCAGTTTTTCCAGGTCGCGGCCGCCCTTCTTCACCTTCCGGCGGAAACGCCGCAGCGCGCCGTCGGCGAACTCCCGGACCGGCATCTCGCGAATGTCCCGGTTTTCGTCCGTTTGCGACCACTGGCCTATCGCCACCCATTCCACCACGTCCAGCAGGAGGATACGGGCGCGATCCGATTGCAGCGCGGCCGTGGCGGCATCGTAGGCATCCTTGCGCGCGTCCTGCAGACGGGCCTGCATCGAACCGCCGCCGACACGTTCGGCCAGCACGTCTATGTCGCGCGCCTGGCCGAGTTCGCCCGCCAGCCAGGCCAGTTCGCCGTCCAACGCGCCCGCGCGGCCATCGGTGAGCATGTCCTTGTAGATGGCGACGGCGGAGCGCAGTCGCCTCAGGGCGACGCGGGCCTGATGAAGCGCGCCGGGGTCCCGGTGCTCGATCACCAGCGGCGCATTGAGCCTGAAGTGGCGCAGGCAGGCGTAGGCGATGGCCCGGAAGCCGGCGGCGGCCGTCATGGCCCGGTCGAGCGCGACCGGCTCGGCCTTGCTCCGCGATACGGCGGGGCCGAGCAGCCGATAGCCGCGCTCCGCCTTGCTGAGCACGCCGAGATGGACGGGGGTGAGGGCGTCGATCCGCCTGGCCAGCGCGAAAAGCGCGGACGGATCGCCGCCCTTGCGCTCCAGCTCGACTTCGCAGAACGCCGTCTCCCTGTCGCCCGCGACGACGCGCCCGCGGTCCAGGGCGACTTCGATCCGTCCGTCGTTCCACAGGCGCCGCTCGTTCTCCACGGTGAACAGGGGAGCCACGGTGCCGGCCCCTTCACCGAGCAGCGAAGGGATCGGCGTCGTATGGTCGATCACCGGCTGGTCGTCGGCGACCTCGCGCTCCCATTCCGGGCGGATGAAGATGCCGGCGGCGGCGCCGCCCGCCTTCACGGTCTGCACGCGCCGATCGCCATTGCGCCGGATGCGCAGGGACAGGCCGGCCCGGGCAAGATCGTGGCCCGGCGTATCGAAATACGTCGCATGCTGGCCGACCATTTCCCCGGGCCCTTCGAACAGGCCGGACGATACCAGGATATCCACCCCCTGCGGCGACAGCTCCAGCTTCAATTCGACTTCGATCTCGTTCGTCTCGGTCGGCATCATTCGGCATGTCCCAGGGTGTTTCGTCGGGCAATCGTAACGAACGGGCGATCGATTGGTCCCCGTTCATTCTGCAGCGATCGATGGCAGTGGCATGTCATTCGCCGGTTTTGCCACCACAGGACGGCCGCCAACGATAAGTTGGGCCTCGAACAAAAATTCTTTCGGGAATGCCCGAACGCCGTATCTGGCTTTGCCCTGCGCGGCGCGGCAGAACGGCGACAGGTTCTCCGACGGTCACGCGGCCGAGGCGACGACTTCAAGAAGGAATCGAGATGAAAGCGTCCTCCTCCATGGTCCGCGCCCTGCTGGGCGCTGCCTGCTTCGCCGCGCTCGCGCTGCCGGCCCAGTCGCTCATGGCGAAAACCGTGACTGCCAGGGCCGCACCCGCGACGGCACCGGCACCGGCACCGCGCGAGGGACGGCCGCGCAACATCATCTTCGTGCTCGTCGACGACCTGCGCTACGACGGCATGGGCTTTCTCCAGCCCGGCGTGCTCAAGACCCCGAACGTCGACCGCATGGCGAAGGAGGGCACCTATTTCCCCAACGCCGTCGTCACCTCGTCGCTGTGCAGCCCCAGCCGCGCGACGATCCTGACCGGCCAGACGGCAC
>Ga0308159_1001705_pt1 | contig 29248 bp, 25 predicted proteins | sample PhyCR1_FD_201040 | JGI IMG/M metagenome (GOLD analysis project Ga0308159, IMG submission 201040) | Phyllosphere microbial communities from UC Gill Tract Community Farm, Albany, California, United States - DLSLC.R1 | ecosystem: Host-associated > Plants > Phyllosphere > Unclassified | place: USA...
AGTGAGGAGGCAGGGGAAACAACTGGCGTTCAAGAGAAAAACCTCCTGCCGATTAAAGAGGAGGTTTTGAACAATGGGCCTTTACTTGAATTTCTTGTGGTTCGCGTTGCGGGTAGCCTTGAACCCTTCGGCTTCTTTTTTCGCTTCATCCATATTGCCGGATTTGGCATAGCCCGAGGCTTTGTCTATCTGGCCAATCAGGGTATCCAGACCTTTGTGGAAGTCCTGGATTTCCGGGCTGTTATCCGGTTTGGAGGCAAATTTTGGCGGTTTGGATTTTTTGGCGTCTTCGGCGGCTTCTCTCATTTTGCCCAGACCCTGGAGGAATTCGGCCTTGTCGTCGGTTTTCAAGATTTTGCTGTAGTTATCCGACAGTGTGTCCATATCCGTTTCTAAATCGGCCGCCAGCGAATGGGCGCTCCACCCCAGCAGGGCGACCGTGGCGATTGCCATCATCTGTTTACGCATGCTCACCTTCCAGTTCTATTTTTATAGGGAAATCAGCCATCGGCGTGGCGTGATAAAGGTATAACGACATTGTTTGTGTGGCTATGTTTAACATAGATGCAACAGCGAGAAAGTGGTATCACTTTTTTGTATAGAAAATTCAGGGCGGGAGGAGAAAAGAGGAAAATGCAGCGACGGAAGCACCGCCGCTGTAGCGGTCAATGCCGGTTATTCACCGGCGATTTTCATTTCGGGCAGAATGATGGAACCGCACTGGATATTGCTGCGCGTTTCGATATCGCTGCCGATGCTCACCATATTACGCAGCATGTCCTTTAAATTTCCGGCGATGGTGATTTCGCTAACCGGATACTGAATCTCGCCGTTTTCAACCCAGAAACCGGCCGCGCCACGGGAATAGTCGCCGGTAATGCCGCTCACCGCCTGTCCCATGAGTTCGGTGACCAGCAGGCCTTTGTCCAGCTTGCGCAGCATGGCCTTGAAGTCGTCGCCCTGACCCGCAATGCGCCAGTTATGAATGCCGCCCGCGTGACCGGTGGTTTGCAGGCCGAGTTTACGCGCCGAATAGCAGGTCATCAGCCAGGTTTGCAGCACACCGTCTTTCACGATATCGCGGCGCTGGGTGCGCACGCCTTCGCTGTCAAACGGCGTCGAGGCCATGCCTTTGAGCAGATGAGGATGTTCTTCCACGGTGACCCATTCCGGCAAAATCTGCTTGCCCAGGCTGTCGAGCAGGTAGGACGATTTGCGGTAGATGCTTCCGCCGCTGATTGCGCCAACCAGATGCCCAAACAGGCCGGTGGCTACTTCGGCGGCAAACATGACCGGGGCTTTCATAGTCGGCAGTTTACGCGGCGACAGGCGGGACAAGGTGCGGCGTGCACACTCTGCGCCAACCCACTCCGGGCTTTTCAGCTCGTCAAACGAACGGGCGATGGTATAGGCGTAATCGCGCTCCATATCGCCCGCCGCTTCGGCGATGACTGACGCCGAAATCGAATGACGGGTCGAGCAGTAGCTTTGCAGCATGCCGTGGCTGTTGCCGAACACGCGGATCCCGTAGTGGCTGTTGAAGCTGCCGCCTTCGGTATTGGTAATACGCTTATCCACCGCCAGCGCCGCCTGTTCCGCACGGGCAGCCAGTTCGATACCGCGATCGGCGTCGAGCTCGGTCGGGTGGAAAAGGTCGAGATCAGGTGCCTCGAAGGCCAGCATCTCTTCATCGGCGACGCCCGCGAAAGGGTCCGGCGACGTATAACGGGCGATATCCAGCGCCGCCTGCACGGTGCGGGCAATGGCATCGGGACTCAGATCGGTGGAAGACGCACTGCCTTTACGCTGCTGATAGTAAACGGTGATGCCAAGCGCACCATCGCTGTTGAATTCAACGTTTTCAACGTCACCGAAACGGGTGCTAATCCCGATACCGGTGGTTTTGCTGACGGCCACTTCTGCGCCGTCAGAACCGGCTTTCGCTAATTCCAGAGCCTGCGCGACAGCTTGTTCCAGCGTTTTACGTTGCTCTGCCACTTGAGTGGTTACGTTCATCAGCCCGCCCTTCTTTTTGAAATAAGGTGTTAAGTAAAAAGTTGGAGTTAATTACTTATAGATTCTCCAGAGTCTAACAGAGACTTAGGACAATTTCGCATTCCGACTGGGTCTTTTGTTGCCAACCGTGCGATAATGCGGCCAAGAATTTTAAGGATCCCTAATGACTAAGAAAATAGAAGACTGGCTCAACGATGTTCCCGAAGAGAACAACGAAGAAGATGACGAGATCATCTGGGTCAGCAAAAGTGAAATCAAACGTGATGCCGAAGCGCTGAAAGATCTCGGTGCCGAAATGGTCGAGCTTGGGAAAAACTCCCTCGACAAGCTTCAGCTTGACGACGACCTGCGCGCGGCGATTGATTTGGCTCAAAAAATCAAGAAAGAAGGCCGTCGCCGTCAGCTTCAGTTGATAGGCAAGATGCTGCGTTCCCGCGACGTAGAGCCGATTCAGACCGCGCTCGACAAGCTGAAAAACCGCCATAACCAGCAGGTTTCGCTGTTCCACAAGCTTGAAGTCCTGCGCGACCGTCTGGTCGAAGAAGGCGATGACGCCGTACCGGCGGTGCTGGATCTTTACCCGGAAGCCGATCGTCAGCAGTTGCGTGCGCTTATCCGTAATGCGCAGAAAGAGAAGGCGACCAACAAGCCGCCGAAAGCCTATCGCCAGATTTTCCAGTATCTTCGCGAACTCGCCGAAGCCAAAGACTGATCGTCTTTCCTGATGCTGTAACGGCGTCAGCTGCGTGCGCTCGCCCGACTCCCTGACGTCTGTCAGCGTGTCGGGCTTTGTTTCTCTGCCGCCGTGCGACAGCGCCAGTCTCCTGATTCCAAATCTTTTCTACGACGCGGCACGCGAAACCTTACGGCTTTTTCGCCACCGCTTTATCGAAAAGATTGAATCGTAACTCGCCGTCCAACTCTTCTTCTGCCTCTTCAAACAATAAAACCAGCGAGCCGAATTTGCGTTTGCGCGCCGCGTTCAGATTGGTGAAATCGATTTCGGCAGGAAGCGGAATACCGCCGGTAACGACGTCCCAGAGTGCGTCCAGATTGGCACCGAACTCGTCGCCGAGCGCGAACTGCTGCGCGAAATCGGCATAAAACGCTGACAGGTCGGGGATGTGATTAAAATCGAAAACCGCTTTTTTCATATGTTCTACTCCACCCGAACAACATTCTTGTAGTGATTGCGGCTGATGTAAATCAGACCATCATTGGCAAACAATACGCGATCGGCACCGCGTCTTCCGCAGTGATAATTGATATCGGCCTCACGCCATACGCGGCCCGGCGCATCCGGCAGGCTGCGCTCGCGGTTTGAAAAGCGATCACCGCCAATCGCCTTGCCCGGCAAGACCTGACACAAATTTCCGGCACGCGCGTCCCATCCGGCGGCACGCGCCTGTTTCTTGGTCACATAATAGTCGGGCAAACGGTGATGCTGCTGCACATAACTCACCACGGCTTTTTCACTGGTCAATGACTCGATATTGCCCTGCGTGGGGGAGAAAAAGCTCATCCTTGCCGCTGCACTGCCGCCCAGCATCAGTCCTGCCACCAGCAAAGCTGCCCAACCCCACGTTTTTCCTGCTTTCATCGTAATTACTCGTCAAATTATGCGCGGTAGGCGGTCCGGCTTTATACGAAACCGCCCGCCCATTACAAATTACCCAGATGCAGTGTTTTAACCTGCAAATACTCTTCCAGCCCCAGCACGGAACCTTCACGGCCCAGCCCGGACTCTTTCACCCCCCCGAACGGCGCGACTTCGGTCGACAGCGCACATTCGTTGATGCCAATCATTCCGCTTTCGATGGCGTCGGCGACGCGGAATACCCGCTTAAGATTCTGTGAATAGAAATAGGCCGCCAGTCCGAATTCAGTCGCGTTGGCGCGCTCGATGGCTTCCTCTTCCGTCTTGAAACGGAAACAGGCGGCCAGCGGGCCAAAAGTCTCTTCGGCAGCGACTTTCATGCGATCGTTGGCTTCGGCAATCACTGTCGGCTGGAAGAAGTTTCCGCCCAGTGGATGCCGTTCGCCGCCGGTCAGCAGTTTTCCGCCGTGCAAAAGAGCATCTTTCACATGTTCCTCGACCTTTTCAAGACCTTTAATGTTAATTAACGGACCAACGATGACGCCCTCTTCCATGCCGTTGCCGACCTTGAGTTGCGCCACTTTTTCGGCCAAACGATGCACAAAGGTGTCGTAAATGCCGTCCTGTACATAAATCCGGTTGATGGACACACAAACCTGGCCGGAATTGCGGAACTTGCAGGCCAGGACGCCTTCCAGCGCGGCATCGAGATCGGCGTCGTCAAATACGATATAAGGCGCGTTGCCGCCCAGCTCCATCGAGACTTTTTTCATGGTGTCGGCACTGTTGCGCACCAGCGTTTTGCCGACCTCGGTGGAGCCGGTAAACGAAATCTTGCGCACCGCGCTGCTGGCCATAATCGCCTCGCTGATGGCGGAGGTATCACCCGCCACACCGTTGAGCACGCCATCCGGCACGCCCGCCTGTTTCGCCAGTTCGAGCAGGGCAAAAGCCGACAGCGGCGTGTTGTTGGCGGGTTTGATAAGCCCTGTGCAACCTGCGGCCAGCGCCGGACCCAGTTTGCGGGTCAGCATGGCGAGCGGGAAATTCCACGGCGTAATCGCCGCGACAACGCCAACGGGTTCGCGGGTGGCGAGAATGCGCGAACCGGCTTTGACGGGAGGAATTATCTCGCCGTTGGCGCGCTTCGCCTCTTCACCAAACCATTGCAGGAAGCTGGCGGCATATTCCACCTCGCCCAGCGCCTCTTTCAACGGCTTGCCCTGTTCGGCAACCATCAGTTCGCCGAGAAACTGTTTGTTCTCCAGCATCAACGTATACCAGCGATGCAGGATTTCGCCGCGGGCCTTGCCGGTTTTCTTGCGCCATTCGGGAAATGCCCTGCTGGCCGCATTGATGGCGGCGTCGGTTTCGGCCTTGCCGGCACGCGCGACTTTCGCCACGATGTCGCCGGTGGCGGGGTTCTCGACATCAAAGGTTTGCGCCGCGTTTTTCCATTCGCCATTCACAAAGTAGCCGGTTTTGAACAACGGATGTTCGGAAAGGGTTTTGAGGTTGGCGGATGAGGATGTTTGCTGGACTGACATGATAGGGATTCCTCCAGTGAGGTGCGCCACGCAGGGCGAAAAATTCAAAGGTAATTAACGGTTAAGTATAGCCAGTAATCCCCCGCCCGTAGCCTAAACGCACCCGCTCACCATGCTTTTAGGAAAGCTTAACGCCAGTCTTTCCTGCTGCTTTTCAATCCGTTTCTGCTATTTACCCCGTTGCCGTGGCGCACCCTATCAGTGCAGAACGTTTAATAAATAGCACGCAAATAATGCGCCAACGCCTCATATGCCTCCTATTAATACAATTTCCACCCCAATTCGGCAGTCTGGCACGCTTCCTGCTGATACGTTTCAGGTGTCATGAAAGGAAGACTGATGCCGGTTTGAAAAACGTTAACAGAGAAAGTTTCTGTCATTTTCCTAAAAAACCCTAAAGAGGACTGCTATGACTCAGGGGACATTGAAAAAAAAATTAGGCCTGGTGGATTTGACCCTTCTCGGCGTCGGTTCCATGATTGGCTCAGGGTGGCTATACGCAGCATTAACCAGTTCGGGCTATGCAGGAGGATTAACCGGTTGGGCATGGTTGCTCGGTGCCGTCATGGTGTTGCTGATTGGTCTGGTGTTTGCCGAACTCTCCGCCGCCATTCCGCGCGCGGGCGGCTTTGTGCGGTATCCGCAATACACGCACGGTAATGTGGTGGGGTTTGTTATCGGCGTCAGTTCTCTGCTGGCTTACACCAGCACCGCAGGCGTCGAGGTCGAAGCCGTGCGTCAGTACGCCATGTACTGGTGGCCTGCGCTGGGCAATGCCGACAGCAGCCCGACCACACTCGGCTTTGTAATGCAGATTGCATTGCTGGTAGCGTTCTTCCTGCTGAACTATTGGAGCGTCAGCTTCTTTGGTCGCATCAATACCATTATTACCACCTTCAAGTTCATCGTGCCTCTGATGGTGATTGTGACCCTGTTCGGCTACTACCACGGGGCCAACCTCGAAGTACCGGGCACCAATCCGGGCGGCGCGCACGGCGTCTTCTCCTCGCTGACCGGCGCAGGCATCGTCTTTGCCTACCTCGGTTTTCGTCAGGCGGTCGATTTCGCGAGCGAAGCCAAAAACCCCCAGCGCAACATTCCCATCGCCATTATTCTGGCCATCGCCATCAGCTTTGCGGTCTATATTCTGCTGCAATTCGCCTTTATGGGCGCAGTGCCGACCGATCTGCTGAATGCCCACGGCTGGGTAGGACTGAAAGCTATCTTCCAGTCGCCGTATGCCGATCTGGCGCGCAGTCTGGGTATCACCTGGCTGATTAACCTTATTCTCATCGATGCGGTTATCTCCCCGGCGGGCACCGGCAACATCTATCTGGCAGGGGCATCGCGCGTGCTGTTTGCCTGGGCGAAAAACGGCCATCTGTTCAACATTTTTGCCAAGGTTGACCCGAAATCCGGCGTGCCGCGCGGCGCGTTGTGGCTGTCGCTGATTCTGGCTATCGCCTGGACGCTGCCTTCCGAGTTTCAGGTATGGGGCGGGCTTATCGGCGCGGTGACGTCAGCAACCGTATTTACCTATCTGCCGGGTCCGGTCAATGCGGGCGTACTGCGTGCGCGTCTGCCGGGCATGAAACGTCCGTTCAAACTGCCGGTATTCGGTCTGCTTAGTCCGCTGGCCTTTATCGCCAGCAGCCTGCTGATTTACTGGAGCGGCTGGTCGGTCAATGTCTTGCTTATCCCTATCCTGGTTGTCGCCTGGCTTGCCTATGTGGTGTTCGGGAAAAAGGATGAACACTTCAAGCGCGACGTCATGAGTTCGCTGTGGCTGCTGGTCTACTATCTGGTAGTGCTGGTGCTGTCCTATCTCGGGACCTACGGCGGAATCAACGCGATTTCCAGCCCGACCGATATGGTGCTGCTGATCGTGGTGACGCTGGTGTGCTACTACTGGGGCGTGGCTTCCGGTCATGAAAAACTGACCATTCCACAGGATGAAGACGAACCGGAGCACGAGATACCGGTGGCGAAAACCAGCAAAGCCTATTCCTGAGCCTGTAACAACAATACAAAAAGGCTGGCGCAGTGATGACGCCAGCCTTTTTTATTGCCTGAATTCGTCTATTGCAGGAATGCCCGCTGATAGTTGTGCAACAGGTCGCACAGGCGGCGAACCGGTTCGGTGACTTTCGGCGGCGCATCGTACTCCACCAGTTTCTGCTGGTATTCGCTCATCTCGCTCAGCAGACGCTGATAATAGTATTCGCGTTTACCTTCACGCTGCGACGACACCACGCGGTCGGCGGTATGGCGGATTTTCTTGTGAAACGCCGACAGCTCTTCGTTGACCGGCACTTCCGCGACCTTCAACCGCTGATGGGCAATAATCAGCTGCAACGCCAGTCGATACTTGCCGATATCGTTCGGGAACAGTACCAGCAGCTGATTAAGCTGGTGATACAGCGCCGGAAGGTGGTTCTCGCGACGACGATAGGCCTTGGTAGTCAACGCCGACACGGCGCTGCTGACAAAGCGGTTGAGCAGCGTGCGTCCGGTTTTGTCACGCGACTTGTCGCGGATGAGCGACAGCACCACCAGCGCAATCACGCAGCCTATCGCCTGACCGGTCGCGTTGTCGAGGAAGGTCATGACGTCGAAGGTCATCGGGTTGCTCAACACCAGAATGTTGATACAGCCGACCAGCAGACCCAGAATCCCCAGTCGCCGCTTCTGCACTTCGATGCCGCAGATAAAGATAAAGATCCCGAGCGACAGGCAGAGCAGGAACAGGCTTTGCTGGGTCCACGGCATGATAACCATGTACAGCATCGACCCTATCGGGAGGGCGGCAAGCATGCCGACCAGAAAGTCCATCGCCATCATGCGCGGATTCGGGGTGCGCATCGCAAGCGAGGTGATAACGGCGATGATGACGATACAGCCCGCGCCGGAGGTCCAGCCGGTCCACAGCCAAAGCAGGCAACCTGCCGCGCTGGAAACAAAGGTACGCAACCCGTTGATCAGCGCATGGTGCATTTCGGCCGAGGCGGGTTTGACCACCACTTCGCTGCTCAGCACGCTGCTTTCGGTACTGCTGATGCTGCTGTTGGTATGAATGCCCTTGCACATCAGCAACGCGCGGGTGCCGGAGCCAATCCAGGCATACAGCGGCAGGGCGATGGTGTCGTTGGGTAAGGTCGTGGCGACCTGGCGCAGACGTTTCATGATGTGGCGGATGTCGGTGAGATTTTCCACCGGCTCGTTGACCAGATCTTTAATCGCCTGCGGCACCAGTTCGGGCGTGGTCTGCATAATGATATAGGTCTCACAGGCCTGCGTGATCATGCTCAGCGACAGGCTGTGCAGCGCCTTCATGCGCCGATTGACACGCTGCCAGCGCGAAGACTCCATCATCAGGCTGCCGCGCATCCCGTTGAGGGCGGTCGAGCTTTTCACCAGCGTGTTCCAGCCCTTGTCTATCTCTTCCTTTTCCGCCTGATTCACGCTGAGCCGGAGCAGTTTGAACTGGTCCAGCATCAGTTGATCCACGGCTCTGTCGATATCTTTCTTGATCGATCGCGGAGAAAACAGCAGGTCGGCAACGATCGCCGCGCAAATGCCGACCACGATTTCGCTACAGCGCTCGACGGCAAACTGTGGCGATTCGGTCAGGTTGGAGGACGAAAGCACGACGATAATCAGCGCGGTATAACCGGCCAGACCAAAGGCGTAGGAGTTTTCGACGCGAACAATGGAGGACCACCAGGTGCAGAATCCGGCCCACAGGCAGCATAGCAGCAGCATGACGGCCGGTGCCCGTGCCGTAGCCATGATGATGGTGATGGCGGCGATACAACCGATAAAGGTGCCGATAACACGAAGGATGCCGCGATGGCGGATGGCACCTGCAAAGGGTTCTCCCCCTGCCACCATCGCCGGACCACCGGCTACGATGGCGGCCGTCATGGCCGACCAGCGGGGGGTTTCAAGCTGCAGGTAGAACCCGAATACCAGCGCCCCCAGAATGGCAAAGGTGAGTTTGCACGCAAAGCGCAGGCGCAGGATTGAGGGGCTGACCATTTTTATCCGAACTCACGCATGCGGTGCAGGAACTTGGTGAACCACGTGCTCTTTTCGGCGCGGTCGTGTTCGCCTGCAACCACTACGGTAGCCGTCGTTCCCGCCGAATACGGGTGGTTTTCATCCATATCGTCGAGGGTAATCTTGACCGGAACACGCTGTGCCAGACGTACCCATTCGAGGTTGCTGTCAATCGTCGCCAGTCCGTTGCTTGCGGCGGTGCTGCTGCTGTTGGTGACCGCTGCAGCAACGCTGTCGACGGTGCCGTGCAGGACACGATTGCTGCCAAGCGGGGTAATCTCGACGCGATCACCCCTGCGCACGCGGGCAAGTTTGGTTTCTTCCATATAGGCCAGCACATAGAAGGTATGCTGCTTGACCAGAGCCACAGTGGTTTCGCCACGGGTAATGAAATCGCCTGGGTGAACGGTCAGGTTGGTTATCCAGCCGTCTGCCGGGGCAACCACGACGGTACGTTGCAAGTCCAGTGCGGCGGCGGCGGCCACGGCCCTGGCTTTCGCCAGCTGATGCTGCGTTGTTTTCAGGTCGCTGGTGGCCTGCTCGATGGCTTCGATGGACATGGCCTGCGTGCCCAGTTTCACACGGCGATTGGCTTCACGTTTCTTCTCGTCGGCCAGCGCTTCGTAATAGGCGACGTCGGCGTTGGCTTCGTCCAGGGCAACCTGATAGCGCGGCTGGTCAATCTTGAACAGCACATCGCCCTTGGCAACCAGCTGGTTATCACGCACCGGCACGTCTGTCACCAGACCGCTGACGTCGGGAGACATGGCGACCACGTCGGCAGTGAATTTCGCATCACGCGTCCACGGCGATTCGGTATAGAAAACCCACGCCCGGAAAATCGCGATGGCAGCCAGGATCACAATGATAAACGTTATTGCGTAACGTATTATTTTTATTGATAAGTTTTTCACGACAGCCTCAGACGAAAAAGCAGGATATTAGATAGAAGAGACAGCAATACAATGCCGTATTAAACAAAGCCGGATGCCAGACAAAATCGTAGATCCCGGTAGGTGTCAGAATTCGGCGCAATATAAAGAAAATAGCCAGCGCCAGAAGTATTTCAAAAAATACCGGGGGAAACGACAATCCGAAAATCACCATTACCGGAAGCAAACTCATGGATAGTTCCTTAAACTCATACCACAAAGGTAGTGACGCACAGCAGCCCTCATATTATTCATTTATTTTAACATTACCGCGCGGACATGGATTTAGTATTTTCAACAATACCGACACACTTCAAGAGAATGCTCTCTAAGCATGCATAAAGGAAAACGTTGGATTGCCAGAAATGTCGGCGGAGGTAAGATAACTGATTCACTGCATCCGAACTTGAGGCTTTTATCTGGACAAGTATATTAGCCTGCTTATTATCAAGTTATCAACATTCCGTGATCACAATCACTTTTAAGCTGGGCTTAACAATGGACCGTCTAAAACGCATGTCGATTTTTGCTCAGGTCGTGGAAAGCGGGTCTTATACGGCCGCCGCACCGCGCCTTCAAATGAGCGTTTCCGCCATCAGCCAAAGTATTAGCAAGCTTGAAAATGAATTGCAAATCAAGTTGTTAAACAGAAGCACCCGCAGTCTCGGATTAACCGAAGCCGGGAAGATCTACTATCAGGGCTGCCACAAGATGCTGCACAACGTGCATGAAGTGCACGAGCAATTGTATGCGTTTAATAACACACCAACCGGTACATTACGCATCGGCAGTTCATCCACAATGGCACAAAATGTCCTTGCCGCCATGACCGCCAAGATGCTCCACGAATATCCCGGACTCACGGTCAATCTGGTGACGGGCAGCCCTGCGCCGGATCTTATCGCCGACGGACTGGATATCGTTATCCGCGTCGGCACGCTTCAGGACTCGAGCCTGTTTTCCAAACACCTTGGCTCGATGCCCATGGTGGTGTGCGCCGCGAAATCCTATCTCATGCAGCATGGCAAACCCGAAGCCCCGGCGGACATGGTGAATTTTACCTGGCTCGAATACAGCGTGCGCCCCGACAGCGAGTTCGACCTGGTGTCGCCGCAGGGGCAGACCATCCGTATTCATCCGCAGGGACGTTTTGTCACCAATGATTCACAGACCATGATCCGCTGGCTGAAATCCGGCGTCGGCATTGCCTATATTCCATTGATGTGGATTATCGACGAGATAAATTCGGGAGAGGTCGAGATTCTATTTGGTAATTATCAGTCCGCGCCGCGACCGGTGTATGCGCTGCATACCGAAAAAGACAAGCTGCCGCTCAAAGTGCAGGTGTGCATCAATTATCTCACGGAGTATTTCAAGGAAGTCAGCAAGGTGTATCGTAAACACCGTAAAACAAAAACGGGCGCCAAATAGCGCCCGTCTGCTTGCAGAATCATCACTCAAGCCGTGTGGGTCAAGCGGTGCCGCCCACGGTGATAGAGTCCAGTTTCAGCGTGGGCTGACCCACGCCGACCGGCACGCTCTGCCCTTCCTTGCCGCACACGCCCACGCCTTTATCCAGCGCCAGATCGTTGCCGACCATTGAAATCTGCTGCATCGCCTCGATACCGGAGCCAATGAGCGTAGCGCCTTTCACCGGTTTGGTGATGCGCCCTTTTTCAATCAGATAGGCTTCGGAGGTCGAGAACACGAACTTGCCGGAGGTGATATCCACCTGGCCGCCGCCAAAGTTTGGCGCATACAGGCCATACTCGACGCTGCTGATGATCTCTTCCGGCGTCGATTGCCCGCCCAGCATATAAGTGTTGGTCATTCGCGGCATAGGCAGGTGCGCGTAGGATTCGCGACGACCATTACCGGTCGGTGCCACGCCCATCAGACGCGCATTGAGCTTGTCCTGCATGTAACCTTTAAGCACGCCGTTTTCGATAAGGACATTGTACTGACCCGGAACGCCTTCGTCGTCGATAGAGAGGGAGCCGCGACGGCCCTGCATCGTGCCGTCATCCACTACGGTACACAACTCGGAGGCGACAAGCTTGCCCATCTGTCCGCTGAACACGGACGTGCCGCGACGGTTGAAATCGCCCTCGAGACCGTGACCGACCGCTTCATGCAGCAACACGCCCGGCCAGCCCGCACCCAGTACCACCGGCATGGTGCCGGCAGGCGCCGCGACCGAATCCAGATTGACCAGCGCCATACGCACCGCTTCACGGGCGTAGGCATCGGCACGCACTTCGCCGTCGGCGTTTTCGAGGAAATATTCATACCCGAAACGCCCGCCGCCGCCGCTTGCGCCGCGTTCGCGACGTCCGTCCTGTTCCACCAGCACGCTGACCGAAAGACGAACCAGCGGACGAATGTCGGCCGCCAGCGTGCCATCGGTCGCCGCCACCAGCACACTTTCGTACACGCCGGTAATGCTCGCCGACACTTCCTGCACGCGCTTGTCAGCCGCACGCGCCGCTTTGTCGACGCGGTGCAGCAAGGCGATTTTTTCTTCGCGCGGCATGCTTTGCAGCGGATCCGCCAGCGAATAGAGCGCCGAGTGGCTCACCGCCCCCAGCGTATGAATTTTGCCGTTCCCCTGCTCGCGAACAATGCTGCGCGCGGCCTGTGCGCTCTGGTTCAGCGCATTGAGGGTTATCTGGTCGGCATAGGCGAAACCGGTTTTCTCGCCGCTGACGGCACGAACCCCGACGCCCTGATCGATATTGTAGGAGCCGTCTTTGATAATGCTGTCTTCAATGACCCAGGCTTCATGAAAGCTGGACTGGAAAAAGAGATCGGCATAATCGAGACGACGCTCGGCCAATTGGCCCAATACCGAAAACAGGTCTTGCTGACTCAGATTATTAGCAGCGAGTAACCGCTCACTGACGAGGTCCAGACTCATAATTTCATCGCTCTCTTTGGTCATGTAAAGTCAATATACAGCGTAACACAGTATGACGTTGCCCAACACCGCGAAGCCCGGCTCAGGAAGCCGGGACCTTGTTGGCCTGCTTGTCTTCTTTCGACTGGCGCAGGATTTCATGCACCGTGGGCTGCGCGATGGTGCCGTCTATCTGGTAGCGAATCAGCGAAATTTTATTCCACAGCGGGGCCAGCGCCTTGCTGGCCGCAAACACGGCGGCACCGACGATAGGGTTTATCACGAACGCGGTGGCAACGCCGACGGTCGCCGAGATTTCAGGGGCAATCACGGCCTCGAGATCGAGTCGCTGACTCACCAGATTAATGTTGCCATTAATGGCAATGTCGGCAGCCAGTCCATCCACCAGCAGATCGTTGGTGTGGATTACTCCGTCCTTGATCCAGGCCGTAGACTTGATGGAGTCGAAATAGAAGCCATCGCCGAAGGTATCGCGGAAGTCGAGCTGCAATTTGCGCAGCAGCGCGTCGAAGCTGACCAGTCGCAGCAGCTGACCGGCCCGGCCGCCGCCCATATCCACGATTTCGCCCTTGCCGAAGCGGGTCTTCATCGTGCCGTTCAGCGTCTTGGCATCCGGCTTCCACGGCACATCTTTCCAGTGCAGATCGAAATCGACATTGAACGGCGCACCTTTCAGCGGCGTACTTATGCCGAGGAAGGCGGTGGCACGGTCGAAATCCTTGCCGCTCAGCGTGCCGCGCAGCCCGGTATTGTTGGCGGTCTGTCCGCCCTGTTTCCAGTCGCCCTGCACATCGAGCCGCCCCTCGCCAGTGTCAATGACGCCGTTGCGCAGGCTTAGCTGACTGCCCTGCGGCACGAAATCGGCATTGACCGTGCGGAAGCTCTGCCCCAGGAACCAACAGGCCGCACAGCGTACATTCAGCGCAGGCCAGCTGGCGAAGGAGATTTCGCTGCTGCCAAACGGATTTTGCCCGCTGGTGCTCCCGGCTTCGCTCTTGTCGAGAGATGTCCACTGCGGGTTGAAATAGAGATAACGCAGGCTTGCCAGCCACGGACCGCGGTCGTTCATGTCCAGCGTGCCGTCTATCTCCTGACCTTTGGCCTTGATCTGCGTGCCTTTGGCGTTCTGCGTCGAACTTAACGTCAGGTCGTTCCAGCCCTGACCGGCGAGCGTCAGGCGCGGTGTGGTCACGGTAATCTGGTGCGGGAAGCCGAAACCGACGGTCTTGCTGTTTTGCGTCTGCGTGGCCTTGTCGGGGGAGAGCAGGCCAAGCCAGTTTTCGCCGTCGAGCGCCGGAAGATGCAGCGTCAGACTGCTGGTTTCGGGCAGCGCAGGCGTTTTCGCGGCGTTGACTTCCCATGCGGCGCGGTCAAGTGTCAGCTGTTTGCCGAGTAGCCAGCGGCTGTTGAAACGATCTTTGCCCGCCAGCACGCCGTTGAGCGTAAAGCTGTTCAGGTCGCCCTGCACATTGACAGCGAGCGGCAAGGCACGACCCACGGTTTTATTGAGCGGATTAGGTAAGTGACTGCTCACATTCCTGAGATCTGCATTGGCCGTGACTTTGTAGTTCGGCGTGCCTTTGTGCGGCAGCATGATATCGACATTGCTTTTCCAGTTGGCGCTGCCGGAAATCTTCTCGGCGATGGCTTTCGGCAATCCAGGCAGTTTTGCCGGTTGCCAGTTGCCGTCGAGATCGACGTTAATGCCATAATTATCAGTTAATTCCAGCGTTTTAAAGCGGATATTCACCGGTTGACCAAACCATTTGGCCGTCATTCGGTTGCTGTCCAGATTGCCGTTATCGAAGCTGAACTGGCCGTCCAGATTTTCGATTTTGCTTTCAAGCGGCTTGATGAACAGGCTGTTATTCTTCAAATTCACGCCGCCGGTGGCACGCACCTGCTCGCCGTTCAACGGGATATCGAGATGTAAGCGCCCACTGACATCGCCGCCAATCTGCAACTGCTGTAGCGCGGCACCTAAAGAACCTTTCAGCGGCGTCTGCATAAAGTAGCTGCCAATCTCTTTGCCTGCGCCCTGAATGTCGGCATCGATCAGCAGTTTCTGTTTCAGGTAATCGGGGATATTCGCCACGACATTGTTGCCTGAAACATTGCCAAGCCGAGTGTGCGCCGCCTTCATAAACAGCCCGTCGTTAAGGAAATCGAGGTCGATATCCAAATCGGTCAAGGCAGGCCAGCCTGGCTGGAATTCAAAGGTCGAGTGGCGCAGCGGTACCCACACCTGGAACTGGCCTTCGTTATGTTTGAACGGGAAGTCATGCGGATTGCCGTTGAAGCTCAACGTAGCATTGTCGACCTGTCCGGCCTGAATGGCACTGCTCAGATAATTCACCAGATGCTTGCCCATCAGCGGCTCGGGGAAGTAACGCCACGCCTGACCGGCATCATAGAGGCGAATGCCCGACAAAATTTTCAGCAGCGGTTGCCCCTTTGCAGGCTGCTCGTAGGAGAATCCGCCGGTGGCCCACAATCCTTTGGCTTTCACGTCGACATTCTGCGACCACAGCGACCAGCCCTTGTCATCAAAGGTCCAGTCGAAGGTGCCACTGGCCTGACTGATATCCAGCGGCGAACGAAACATTTCGCCGAAAGGCAGCAGGCTGTCCTGCAAATCAATCTTTATCTGACCGCGCGGCACGCTGCCACTGAGGCTGCCGCTGAAGTTGTTCACGCCGGGCAGCAGTTCCCAGCGCGCCCAGCGCAGATTATGCCATTTGAGGTTAAACCGGGTCTGTTCCGGCTGTTTAAGCGGGATATCCAGCGCCAGCGTATCAATGGTGCCGGACGGTTTAAGGTCTTGCCAGCGCTCGAGCAGCGCGGGCGTCATGAAGGAGATGGTCGGGATAAGCGGCCCGATTCTTTCGAGCTGGATGTTGCTGCCGCGCAGTCGCAGCTGCTCCTGCTGGTCAGGTCCGAGGAACTGGGTATTCGCGGTAGTGCCATTTTCAGGCAGATACAGCGCAGTCAGCCCGCCCTTCGGCCAGGCTTCGCCGTCGGTTTTCAGATTGAGTTCGGGGGTGCCGACCTGCCAGCCGTTGCCCTGACGATTACCGTGCAGCGTGAGATTATCGACGTCGAGACGATGTGGCTGGTCGTCGTTGTGCCATACCGCCTCGCCTTCCCTGACATGCACATCACCAGCAAAGACCTGCCCGTCACGCACCGTGAGCCAGGCCGCGAGGCTGAAGTTGGCGCTTTCGAGACCGGTATTGCTGCGCAGCCAGCGGCTAAACCACGGTTTCATGTCGATATTATCGGCCTGAAGATAGATTTTACCGTCGTTGAGCAGGCCGTCGTCGTCATTAAGATCCATACGCACCTGCACCACGCCGTGCTGGCCGTTGAAGCTCGACAGCCCCAGTTGCCCTTCCGCACGGTGGCGATTGGGCGAGTTGAGCCAAGTCATCTGCTGAATGTCGAACTCGGCGCGCGGGCCGGAGGGCGTCAGGAAGCTGACGCGGCTATTGCGCAGATCGAAATGGTCGACCTGACGCAAAAAGATATCGCTGATGCGATTGGCGCCGATGCCCTTGCCTTTATCGTCGCCGCCACCCAGCGTGGAGTTGAGGTCAAGCCGGAGATTGTAGAAGGTCAGATTGCGGAACTGCCAGCGCAGGTGCAGCAGCGATTGCCAGACATCCAGCGCCAGAGTGACGCGTTCCACCTTCGACGAGGAGTCGGGCAAGGTGATCGCCAAGTCTCTGACTTCCAGCGTCGGGCCGAAAGTCTGCCAGCTTCCGTGGATCTGCGACAGGCTGACGGGCACGCCGGTCATTGACTGGATTTTATCGACCAGAGGCTGTTTGATTCGATCGAGCTGAGGCAGGGCCAAACGTAACCCACTGATAGCCAACGCCACGATCACCACAATCGTTGCCACGCTGGTTAGCAGTATCCCCGGTAGTCGCCTCACTCATTTCTCCTTGTCTTCAATACCGCGCAATAATCGACTACGCAAGAGGGATACTACGTTAAAAAATGCTCTAGATTAACCAGTCAATTCTGGGAATTACATCATGACGACGTCGAACTGTTCCTGGCTGTACAGCGGCTCAATCTGCACCTTGACCTGTTTACCGACGAAAATTTCGACTTCGGCCAAAGCATGAGACTCTTCGCCTTTCAGCGCATCACCCACGGCCACAGAAGCGTAGACCAGAAATCTGTCGGCGTCATAGGCATGATGAACACGAACGATTTCGCGCAGGATTTCGTAGCAGACCGTTTCGACCGTTTTCACGGTGCCGCGCCCATGACAGGTTGGACAATCGCTGCAAAGCACATGTTCCACGCTTTCGCGGGTTCTTTTGCGGGTCATCTCGACCAGTCCAAGCGCCGAGAAGCCGTGAATGCCGGTTTTCACGCGGTCTTTCGATAGCGCCTGCTCGAGCGAATGCAGCACGCGGCGACGGTGGTCTTCGCTCGCCATATCGATAAAGTCGATGATGATAATGCCGCCGAGGTTGCGCAGTCGCAGCTGGCGGGCGATTGCCTGCGTGGCTTCGGTATTGGTGTTGAAGATGGTCTCTTCGAGATTGCGGTGACCGACAAACGCACCGGTATTGATGTCGATGGTGGTCATAGCTTCGGTCTGGTCGATTATCAGATAGCCGCCGGACTTGAGCTCGACCTTGCGCTCCAGCGCGCGCTGGATTTCATTCTCGACGTCGAAGAGGTCGAAGATAGGCTGCTTGCCGCTGTAATGCTCGAGCTTGTCGGTGAGCTCGGGCATGTACTCGCTGGTGAATTCGATCAGCAGCTCATAGGTCAGACGCGAATCGACACGAATGCGATTCAGCTCCTGCCCTGTAAAATCGCGAAGTACGCGGTGAGCGAGTGCTAACTCTCCATACAGTTTGCACTTGGTGACATTCCGGCGCTTGCGCTCCATCACCTTGGTCCACAGGCGCTTGAGGTAGGCGGCGTCCTGCGCCAGCTCCTCTTCGCGCACCCCTTCGGCGGCGGTGCGAATAATGTAGCCGCCCTGCTCGTCACAATAGGCGGAGACGATACGCTTGAGGCGATCGCGTTCGGCTTCGCTGGCGATACGCTGGGACACGCCCACATGCGAGGCCCCCGGCATAAACACCAGATAACGGGAAGGCAGGGTAATGTCGGTGGTGAGTCGCGCGCCTTTGGTGCCGAGCGGATCTTTCACCACCTGCACCATTAAATCCTGTCCCTGATGGACCAGCTCGACGATATCGCGAACGTTAAACTTTTTTTGCTCTTCACGCGCAACGCATTCGGTGTGCGGCATGATGTCGGAAGCATGCAGGAACGCGGCTTTTTCCAGGCCAATATCAACAAAGGCCGCCTGCATGCCGGGCAGGACACGGCTGACACGGCCTTTGTAGATATTCCCTGCGATACCGCGCTTTGCTTCCCGCTCTACGTGGATCTCTTGCAAGATGCCACCGTCGATGTATGCCACCCGAGTTTCCGATGGGGTCACATTGACCAGTAATTCAGCCGTCATGCTTTCTCCTAAGAACGCGTAGTGCAACAAAATTACTGTACAGTTCCCGAGTTTCCACCAGAGGAAGCCCTACCACCGCATAGTAACTGCCGCGAATCTCACGGACGAAACAACCGCCCTTTCCTTGAATTCCGTATGCTCCCGCTTTATCCATGGGCTCACCGCTGGAAATATAGTGCTGAATGTCGTCGGAGGACAGGGTTGTGAAGGTGACATCGGTCACAACCAACGACGTCAGATGACAGTCGGCGTCGGCGAAGGCTATGGCGGTCATCACCTGATGCTGCCGTCCGGAAAGCGCTGCCAGCATGTCGGCAGCCTGCTGAATATCGGCAGGTTTTTCCAGAACGCGGCCATCCAGTACCACAATAGTGTCTGCACCCAATACGGGCAAGTCCTGCGGCGCAACGGCCACGCCCGCGCGCGCTTTGTCCAGCGCAAGACGCTGAACATAATCGGTAGGCGATTCATCGGGTTGGCGTTGTTCGGCCACGTCGGTAGAAAGACGCTCGAAGGGCAATTCCAGCATCGTCAGCAATTCACGACGACGCGGCGAACCTGAGGCAAGGTAAAGTAGAGTCATAATGGCCTTATTGTACGGCAAACTGACGGCGGATTTTACGCATCAGCAGGAACAGCCACGGCCACAGCACGCCATCGACCACGCTGCTCCAGAAAATTTGCGGACGAAACGAGATATTGACCACCAGGAATTCGGCCCAGAAGACAATCACGTTCACCGCCATCGACAGCAGCATGACTATCAATGCCTGCTGCCACAGCGCCATATTGCGGAACAGCTGGAATTTGAAGGCCACCAGATAGGCGGTAATCGCCAGCGCCAGCGCGCGCACACCCAGCGTCGACCCCAGAATCAGGTCCATGATAAAGCCGACCAGAAAACCGGTGCCGACGTTCACCCGATGCGGCAACGCCATTACCCAGTAAATCAGGATAAGCATCAGCCACGAGGGGCGGAACATGTAGATTTGGTCGGGCCACGGCATGACCTGCAGCAACATGGCGACCACAAAGGATAGCCAGATTATCCAGCGCCCGTGACTGCGATAGCCGTTCATGGTCTGCTACCCGTAGTCGAGGCCGCAGCCGGCGCGGTGGAGCTTGTCACCGTGCCGGTGGCCGGCGCAGGCAACGGTGCCGGCGGACCCATTTGATTCGGCGGCGGCAATACCTGCGGCATCATCTGCATCAGACGTTCATTGGCAATGCGATGCACTTCGTCCGGCGGCATAGGGTGATCGCCGTTGCGATCCGCGCCCCACAGCAGCAGCAGATAACGCAGGCGCTGCAAACCGGCGGTCGGACGCGCCTGAATCACAGTGTAGGCACGCTGGTTGTCGACTTTCACGGACGACACCACGGCAACCGGATACCCTTCCGGGAAGCGGCCGCCAAGACCTGACGTCACCAGCACATCGCCCACGCGGATATCGGTATTGGCCGGCAGATGCTCAAGCTGGAGATCGTCGGCACAACCGCTACCGGCGGCAATGACGCGGATATCGTTGCGCAGCACCTGAATCGGAATGGCGTGCGAAGCATCGCAGATAAGCAGAACACGGCTGGTCACGGCCGCGACGGCAATAACCTGCCCCACCACCCCTTTGTCGCTGATGATAGGCTGGCCGACGTAAACGCCGCTGTTGCTGCCTTTATCAATTACCACCTGATCGCTATAAGGATCGTTGCTGGTCGACAGCACCTGCGCCACCATCTTGTGCTCGTCCTGACGCAGCGGTGAACCCAGCAGTTCGCGAAGACGGGCGTTCTCCTGCTTGAACTGGCCGAGCAGCAGCAGATCGCTGTTTTTCAAAAGCAGTTCCTGACGCAGGGCGCGGTTTTCGAGTTCGAGCTGTTGGCGTGAGGCGAAGGTCTGGGAGACGTTGTCCAGAAACTCTCTTGGCGCATTGGACAAGAAATAGAAAGGGCTGACGGCAGTATCCATATAGGTGCGGATCTTGACGAACGTACCTACTTTACTGTCGGCAAAAATCAGGACGATGGCCGTAAGAATAGCCAAAAAAAGTCGCAACTGCAGAGACGGACCTCTGCTAAAAATAGGCTTCATAAAATATGCGAGTTCCTCGGCAACGGGAAATTTCAGCCGATCTGAGCGAAACAATACCCTAACAGGAATGGTAGCAGGTATAAAAGGGTGCAGACGAACAGGATCGGAAAACGTACCTGAATCCCGTCAGGATTCAGGTGTAGCGTCATAATCCGTTCAGACACTCAAACTTAGACACTGCTGGCTGAACCCCGTGGGGCAGCCCTCTTCCGCGGCAGGCCAGTCTTCACTCTCCCCGTCGTACAGGAAGGTGCACCAACATGGTTGCTGCAACTCCCTCTACCTGGGCATACACTACTTGTCGGTCACTCGAACAGCGCGATTACTCTTCGCTGAACAGGTCGCCGCCGTGCATGTCGATCATTTCCAGTGCTTTACCACCGCCGCGTGCCACGCAGGTCAGAGGATCTTCGGCGACAACCACCGGAATGCCGGTTTCTTCCATCAGCAGGCGATCGAGGTTACGCAGCAATGCGCCACCGCCGGTCAGCACCATGCCGCGCTCGGAGATATCGGATGCCAGCTCGGGTGGACACTGTTCCAGAGCAACCATCACGGCGCTCACGATACCGGTCAGCGGCTCTTGCAGCGCTTCCAGGATTTCGTTGGAGTTCAGGGTGAAACCACGCGGAACGCCTTCGGCCAGGTTACGACCGCGCACTTCGATTTCGTGCACTTCATCGCCCGGATAAGCGGAACCGATACCGTGTTTGATACGCTCGGCGGTGGCTTCACCAATCAGCGAGCCGTAGTTACGACGCACGTAATTAATGATGGCTTCGTCGAAGCGGTCACCGCCGATACGCACGGAAGAAGAGTACACCACGCCATTCAGGGAGATGACGGCCACTTCGGTCGTACCCCCACCGATGTCGACAACCATGGAACCGGTCGCTTCGGAAACAGGCAGACCTGCACCGATTGCAGCGGCCATTGGCTCTTCAATCAGGAAAACTTCACGCGCGCCTGCACCTTGTGCAGATTCGCGGATAGCACGACGCTCAACCTGAGTCGCACCCACTGGCACACATACCAATACGCGCGGGCTTGGGCGCATAAAGCTGTTGCTGTGAACCTGTTTGATAAAGTGTTGCAGCATTTTTTCGGTCACGAAGAAGTCGGCGATGACGCCGTCTTTCATTGGACGAATAGCTGCGATGTTGCCTGGCGTACGGCCAAGCATCTGCTTTGCATCATGACCCACGGCCGCAACGCTTTTAGGTGAACCAGCACGATCCTGTCGAATGGCCACAACCGATGGCTCATTCAGCACGATGCCTTGTCCTTTTACATAAATAAGGGTATTGGCAGTACCCAGGTCGATGGACAAGTCGTTGGAAAACATGCCGCGAAATTTCTTAAACATAACGAAAGGATAATCCTGCAAGCTGGGGGCGAAAAATAAAATCCGCCTACTTTACCAACCACGCGAAGCAGCGACAAGGCGCAAAAACGTTCTGCTTCCGTGAAAATTGTCAGCGACGTCTGTCACTTAAACGGGTGATTTAATACGCTACGGTGGAAATCTGAACCACAGGCTCAGGTTATCTCACGCAGGCACACGTTAAGTCACGGACATCACACATAAATTCTTACACTTTACCTGATATTACACAGCGCATGCGGAGGAAATTGGGCGCTGAAACAGGCTGACCCTCATGTGCAAATGGCAGGGCTGCGCCATTCTACGTTAAATTCATCCGTTGGGATCAGATTAAACCCCGTGGTTGTGTGAATATTTTTTACTGACTGGGTCGATACTCTGCGGCGTGGCAAAAAAATCGCCCTGACCGCCGTGGATTCCGCTCTCCAGCAGGGCCAGCCACTCATCCATGCTGCGCACACCCGAGGCATAAACCTTGGCATTGGTGCCTTTGCATGCGCTTACCAGACTCTGCACAAACAGCTGATTTTCAACCCGCTTGTCGATATCGCGCACCAGACCGGGGTGAAGTTTTACCCGTTCTATCTGGAACGATTTCAGATAAGAGGTACTGACCACCGTCAGTCCGGCCTGCGAAACGGCCAGCCGACATCCGAGTCCCTGCAGTAATCGCAGCGCAGGACGCAGACGGTCGGTATGTTGACAGAGATCCGCCTCTGCAAGTTCAATAAGAATTCGATTTCTCTGCGTTTTTTCGCATTGCAGGAGCACATCTCTTAACCAGCGGACAAACGAGCGCTGCAATAATGAATCAACGGTCAGGTGGAATGCCAGCATCTCGTCCGGCCAATGGGCCAGTAACGGAATAATCTGACTAATCATACGTCTATCAAAGCTTTGCGACATGCCGAACTGCGTCACAAGCGGGATAAACTCGGCCGCCAGCAGCTCCCGGGTGCCATCGAAGATGCGGCGCTGCACTTCGCGGTGATCCAGCACGCCGCTCCTGTTCATCGCCGGTTTTTGATAAAGCCTTGGGCCGCCGCGCGCCAGCGTGTCTTCCAGCAGAGTTCGCCAGCGCACGCTGCCACGGCCTTTTTCGGGCACGCTGCTGTCATAGACCGACCAGCTGTTGCTGCCCTGGAAAGCCGAATGCCGCGTGGCCTGCTCGGCATAATCCATCACCTCTTCCACCGTCTGCCCGTAACGGTAGGAACTTATGCCGATATACAGCAAGGCATCGCGATCGATTATCGAGGTAGTCGGCAGCACGCCTACTGCGTTCACCAGCTGAGCCGCCATGACTTCGGCCTCTTTGAGCGTGCTGTGCGGCAGCAGAACGGCAAAATCGCTGTGGTAATAGCGCGCCAGCAGCGCCGACGGATAGCGCATCACGAAGGTCGACAGCAGGTTCACGATGGACGACATCAGCTCTTTGACCGGCACCTGCCCGTGAGTATCGCGCAGGGTGTCGAAATCCGGCAGACGAATCAGCATCAGAATGCCGTACGCGCCCTCCTCTTCCAGCTCGGTCGTGAGCTGGTTGTCAAAGAACAGACGGTTGCTGAGGCCGGTCTTGGCATCCTGCTGGGCAAAGGCGCGAATCAAGGTATCCACGCGGCTGCGCTGCTCGCGGGCCTCGCCGAGATCCACCAGCAGCTTGTCGATGGCGGCGCTGGCGTGCTGCGGCCACTCGCTGACATCGCCGAGCGGCAGATTGTCGCGCTCACCGCGCAGGATCCGCTGCGCCCGCTCCTCCAGCTTTTCGAAACCGAGTGTCTGCAATCGCAGCCAGCGGAAACTCACCAGGGTGGCAATAAGGATAAGAACAATGGCGAGGCTGATGTACAGCGTGGTGCGCAGTGAGCGGGCATAATTGCTGACGGGGTCGAGGTACACCACCTTCAGCTTGAGATCGGGATGCTGTAGCAGAGGAAGATATTGGGTGATAAAGTCGGGGAAATGGCTATCCCAGGCGCTGCCGGTATTGTGCTGATTATCGTGGCTATAAAGCGGGCCGTGATGGGCAATCACCTCAACGCTGCTGATATCGAGCTGATTCATCACCAGCGGCATCCAGTTTTTCAGGGATGACGGCGGGCTGGCCAGCAGGCTTTGATCGACCGAGGTCGAAAGCGCGCGCAAATGCTGTTCGGCGTTCTGTTTATTGAGAAACACAAAGCTGAACGTGACCCCCACCAGCATCAAAAAGATGGTGAGCGCGACCAGCATTGAGATCATCGCATATAATCTGGTAGTAAATCGCATCCCTGTGCCTTACTCAGTTTATTCGAATTGTAGGTAGCCTATATGCTTTTTAGCATAGCAACACGCGGTTTCATAAATTCAGAATAGTTATGTATTAGCGCTACCGATGTTTTACCCCACTGAATTCCCTATAAATTTGGGTTAAGTCTTTCGCGCCTCGCTCGCCGAAGTTTGATAATACGGATATTCTCTTCTTGTCGAACGGCGCACAGTGATAAATGCTTAATGATAAGAATAATTCAACCATAACTCACCCGATGCCGTTCTAGACGAAGGCTCATTCCCGGAGCATGTCATGAGTAAGAGAAGAGAATTGACCGAGGCGGATGTCACGCCGGAAAGTATTTTCCACGATCGTCGTAAAGTCTTGCAGGCGCTGGGGCTGGGTGCCGCATCCCTGGCAATACCTGCGACCTCGCAGGCCGATGTATTGTCGTGGTTCAAGGGCAACGATCGTCCAAAGGCACCGGCGGGTAAACCGCTCGACTTTACCAAACCGGCCATGTATCAAAACGACTTGCCCTTAACCCCTGAAGACAAGGTGACGGGTTACAACAACTTTTATGAATTCGGGCTGGATAAGGCCGATCCTGCGGCCAACGCCGGTCAATTGCCCACTTCGCCCTGGAAAATCAGCATCGACGGCGAAGTCGGCAAGCCGATGACGCTGGACATGGACGACATCCTCAAGCGCTTTCCGCTGGAACAACGCATTTACCGCATGCGCTGCGTCGAGGCCTGGTCAATGGTCGTGCCGTGGATTGGTTTCCCGCTGAGTGCGCTGCTAAAAGCGGTCGAGCCGACCAGCGATGCCCGTTACGTGGCTTTCACCACGCTTTACGACCCGGAACACATGCCCGGACAGAAAGACCGCTTTATCGGCGGCGGACTGAATTATCCCTATGTCGAAGGCCTGCGGCTCGACGAGGCGATGAACCCGCTTACGCTGCTTTCGGTAGGCGTGTACGGCAAGAGCATGCCGCCGCAGAACGGCGCGCCAATCCGCCTGACCGTGCCGTGGAAATACGGCTTCAAGGGCATCAAGTCCATCGTGCACATCAAACTGGTCAAAGATCAGCCGCCAACGACCTGGAACCAGATTGCCTCCGATGAATACGGTTTCTATGCCAACGTGAACCCGCAGGTGAATCACCCGCGCTGGTCGCAGGCGACGGAGCGTTTTATCGGCTCCGGCGGCATTCTCGACGTGAAGCGCCAGCCAACATTGCTGTTTAACGGCTATGAAAAGGAAGTGGCGCATCTTTACCGTGGACTGGATCTGCGGGAGAACTATTGATGAAGATACCGCGTCTGTCGCTGAAACAGATAAAATGGCTCAAGGTGCTTATCCATCTTGCGGCCTTTCTGCCGTTTCTGTGGATAATCCTGTCTATCAATCAAGGAGGGTTCAGTGCCGATCCGGCCAAGGATATCCAGCATTTTACCGGCAGAATGACATTAAAACTGCTGTTGGCGACCCTGCTGGTGACGCCGGTGATTCGCTACGGCAAGCAGCCGCTGCTCATTCGCGTACGCCGTCTGATTGGATTATGGTGCTTTGCATGGGCGACGCTGCATCTGCTGAGTTATTCCTTCCTCGAACTCGGCATCAGCAATCTCGGCCTGCTGGGCAGCGAGCTGATTTCCCGTCCGTATCTGACGCTCGGTATCATCAGCTGGATAATCCTTCTCGTGCTGGCCTCGACCTCGCCGATGTGGGCTCAACGCAAACTCGGAAGAAAATGGCAGCTAATTCATAATGGTATCTATCTGGTCGCCATTCTCGCGCCCATTCACTATTTATGGTCGGTCAAGACCTTTTCGCCACAACCCTTCATCTATGCGCTAATTGCAGCGATCTTGCTGGGACTTCGCTACAAGAAGTTTCGACAGTGGTTTCGCTGAGCCTAGAGCACACGCCGTTTTCCTAAAATTACGTCCCCTCATGTAACCCCCAGTTTCACACTGGGGGTTGATTATCTTCGCTGATAAGGCCAGTATTTAGCGGCGAATTGCCACGATATGGTTATTATGCAGCCCATCCTAAGAAAAGTCTGGGTTGATTTGTCACGAAAAGGGTGACAAATTGGAATCATCAAGGTATTTTCTTCGACCTCGTTCCAATCGCAGGAGATAGGCTCACAATGGCGCATAAGTTTGACATTTTGCTACTCAACGGTCCCAACCTGAATTTACTGGGAACGCGTGAGCCGGAAACCTACGGAAGTACCACGCTAAACGATATTGTTAAAGGTTTGGAAGAGCAGGCCGCCGCAGCCGACGTTGCGTTGAGCCATCTGCAGTCCAACGCAGAGCACCTCCTGATTGACAAGATTCATCAGGCACGGGGAAACACCGATTTTATTCTGATCAATCCCGCAGCCTTTACCCATACCAGCGTGGCGCTTCGCGATGCATTGCTGGCCGTGCAGATCCCGTTTATCGAGATCCACCTGTCCAACGTTCATGCCCGCGAAGCATTCAGACACCATTCATATCTTTCCGATATCGCGGTGGGCGTTATCTGTGGCCTCGGCGCAGATGGCTACCATTTTGCTTTACAGGCAGCGGTTAACCGCTTGTCAAAATCCAATTAATTACTTCGCATAAGAGTACGGAATCAACTCATGGATATTCGTAAAATCAAAAAACTGATCGAACTGGTTGAAGAGTCAGGCATTTCCGAGCTGGAAATTTCTGAAGGTGAAGAATCAGTACGTATCAGCCGCGCAGCACCGCAACAAGCTTACCCAATGATGCAACAGGCTTACGCCATGCCGGCACCACAACAGCCACTGGCTGCTGCAGTTGCTCCTGCGGCACCGGCTGAAGCGGCTGCACCTGCTGCCATCAGTGGTCACATCGTTCGCTCGCCAATGGTAGGGACCTTCTACCGCACGCCAAGCCCGGATGCGAAAGCATTCGTTGAAGTCGGTCAAAAGGTTAACGCAGGTGACACCCTGTGCATCGTTGAAGCAATGAAAATGATGAACCAGATCGAAGCTGACAAATCTGGCGTGGTTAAAGCCATTCTGGTAGAAAGCGGCCAACCGGTTGAGTTCGACGAGCCGCTGGTCGTCATCGAATAACGAGGCGTACCATGGATAAAATTGTAATCGCTAACCGCGGCGAGATTGCCCTGCGCATTTTGCGTGCCTGTAAAGAACTGGGCATCAAAACCGTCGCCGTGCACTCGACCGCTGACCGCGACCTGAAACACGTGCTGCTGGCAGACGAAACCGTCTGTATCGGTCCTGCACCTTCAGTCAAAAGCTACCTGAACATCCCGGCAATCATCTCTGCTGCCGAAATCACCGGCGCAGTGGCGATTCACCCGGGCTACGGCTTCCTGTCCGAGAATGCCGATTTCGCCGAGCAGGTCGAGCGTTCCGGCTTTATCTTCATCGGTCCGCGTGCCGAAACCATTCGCCTGATGGGTGACAAGGTTTCTGCCATCAACGCGATGAAGAAAGCCGGCGTACCTTGCGTGCCTGGCTCCGACGGTCCTTTGACCGATGATATGGACAAGAACCGTGCTTTCGGCAAGCGCATCGGTTATCCGGTCATCATCAAGGCATCCGGCGGCGGCGGCGGTCGCGGTATGCGCGTTGTTCGCGCAGAGAAAGATCTGGAAGAATCCATCAACATGACGCGTGCTGAAGCCAAAGCGGCTTTCAACAACGACATGGTCTACATGGAAAAATACCTGGAAAACCCACGCCATATCGAAATTCAGGTATTGGCCGACGGTCAGGGTAACGCCATCTATCTGGCCGAACGTGACTGCTCCATGCAGCGCCGCCACCAGAAAGTCGTCGAAGAAGCGCCAGCACCGGGCATCACTGCCGAAATGCGTCGCTACATCGGCGAGCGTTGTTCCAAAGCCTGTGTAGACATCGGCTACCGTGGCGCGGGTACCTTCGAGTTCCTGTATGAAAACGGCGAGTTCTATTTCATCGAAATGAACACCCGTATTCAGGTTGAGCATCCGGTTACCGAGATGATCACAGGCGTTGACTTGATCAAAGAGCAGCTGCGCATCGCCGCAGGTCAGCCTTTGTCCATCAAGCAGGACGAAGTCCGTATTCAGGGCCACGCAGTTGAGTGTCGTATCAACGCCGAAGACCCGAATACCTTCCTGCCAAGCCCCGGCAAAATCACCCGCTTCCATGCACCAGGTGGTTTTGGCGTTCGCTGGGAATCTCATATCTACGCGGGTTACACTGTGCCTCCGTACTATGATTCCATGATAGGCAAACTCATCACCTACGGTGAAAACCGTGACGTGGCGATTTCGCGCATGAAAAATGCTCTGGCTGAACTTATCATCGATGGCATTAAAACCAACGTCGATTTGCAGCTGCGCATCATGAACGACGAGAACTTCCAGAACGGTGGAACCAATATCCACTATCTCGAGAAGAAACTCGGCTTGCAGGACTAAGAGTCCCCGCAGCAAACAAGACCCCAAGGGCCGGATATTCCGGCCTTTTTTTCGTTTAGAGGTAAAAGTGGACAAACGCTTTTTACAAGCCAACCGCGAGGCACGCTGGGCTTTCGGCCTGACCATTGCCTACCTTCTGGCCTGGTCGCTGGCCGCCTATCTGCCAAACGATGCGCAGGGCATTACCGGCCTTCCCCACTGGTTTGAAATGTCATGCCTGCTGGTTCCGCTTGTCTTTGTCTTGCTGAGCTGGGTGATGGTGCGCGTGATTTATCGCGATATCCCGCTGGAGGATAATCATGCAGACTGAAGTTCTCCTGCCGCTGCTGGCCTATCTGCTGCTGGTATTCGGCCTCTCGGTCTTTGCCTACACCCGTCGTCAGCAGGGGAGTTTTCTGACCGAATATTTTCTGGGTAATCGTTCGATGGGCGGCTTCGTGCTGGCCATGACGCTGACGGCGACCTACATCAGCGCGAGTTCCTTTATCGGCG
>Ga0308159_1001706_pt1 | contig 29238 bp, 28 predicted proteins | sample PhyCR1_FD_201040 | JGI IMG/M metagenome (GOLD analysis project Ga0308159, IMG submission 201040) | Phyllosphere microbial communities from UC Gill Tract Community Farm, Albany, California, United States - DLSLC.R1 | ecosystem: Host-associated > Plants > Phyllosphere > Unclassified | place: USA...
GATCGCCGCCTCCGCTGAGCATCTGATCGAGGCTGACGGTATCCGGGCGGCGATCGAGGCCGGGGCCGGGGCCGTGGTGGTGAAGTCCACCAACGAGAACCCGGCCGGCAAAGAGCAGCTGCGCCGCGCCGAGTACGTGGCGCTGGACGCACAGTGGAACCGGGTGCCGTGGGATGCTGGGGCGCCGCCGGAGGTTTCCCTGGCCTCACGCTCCGGCATGTCGCCGCTGGGGTTTGAGGCATGGCTGGCGCAGAACGTCGCCATGGACCGGCTGGCCCGGCAGCATGACTGCCTGCTGGTGGCCAGCCTGGTGATGGCGGACCTGGATGCTTCCCTCTCCCTGGCCCGGCAGGTTGAGGCCGCGGGCCTGCGCGCCTTGGAATTCAACATCGGCACGCCCTATGCCAGCCAGGCCGCCAAGGGCGCCGTGACGACCGAGCTGCAACCCAGCCGCGTCGGTGAGCTGGTAGCGGCGATGCGGGGCGCGGTCTCCCTGCCGATCTGGGTGAAGATCACCGGACAGTCCGAGCGTGTGCCGGAACTGGCCCAAGCGGCCTTCGCCGCCGGCGCCGACGCGGTGGTGATGGCCGGCCGGCTGCTCGGCCTGGTGCCGGACCTGGAGAGCATGGAGCCGATGCTGGGCACCAGCCTGGGTATCGGCGGCTACTGGAACCTGCCGTTGACCTGCCACTGGCTGGCCCTGACCCGCACGCGGCTGGGGGCCGACGCCTCGCTCATCGGCATCAACGGTGCGCGCGATGGCCATGACGTCGCCCGCATGCTGCTGGCCGGCGCCGGCGCCGTGGGCATCGCCTCGCCGGTCATGCTGCGCGGGCCCGGCGTGCTGCGGCAGGCGCTGGAACAACTGGATGCCTATCTGGCGGCGAAGGGCCTGACCGTGGCCGAACTGGTCGGCCGCGCCGCCGACTCACGCCGCAGCTACGCCGACATGCCACCCCTGGACGAGAACTGGCGGCACTACGTGACCGCCGGCACCGAGGAGACGAACCCATGAGCGAAATACAGGCCAAAGACGCGACCGACGCCACCATCGACCGGCTGATGCAGGGTGCCATCGACCTGCACACCCATCCCGGCCCCTCCCTGATGCCGCGTGCCGTCGACCACATCGAAGTGGTGCGGGAAGCGGCCGAGGCCGGCATGGCGGCGGTGCTGCTGAAGGACCATTACTACCCGACGATGCCGATCGCGCACCTGATCAATACGCATTACCCAAGCAACTGCCGGGCGATCGGCGCCATCGTGCTGAACAACCCGGTCGGCGGGCTGAACCCAAGCGCAGTGGATTACGCGCTGAAGCAGGGTGCCCGCGTGGTCTGGATGGCGACGGCGCATGCCCAGAACCATATCGACCACGACAAGAAGGATGCGGACTTCAAGAACAAGTTCCCGACCAACAGCAAGCGCACCATCGCGCCGATCGGCGCGACGTTGACGGATGAGAGCGGCGTGGTGCGCGACGAGGTCAAGCTGATCCTGGACCTGATTGCCGAGGCCGATGCCGCGGTCTCCGCCGGGCACCACCACATCAGCGAAGCCTTCCCGTTCTACGAGGAAGCCAAGAAGCGTGGCGTGAAGCGCCTGTTCCTGAACCATCCCACTTACGTCAACGAGGGATCGTTCCAGGACATCCAGCAACTGACGCGCATGGGGGTCATGATGGAGCATTCGCTCTGCATGTTCATCCCCTCGGTGTTCCAGCAATTCGACCATGAGCATCTGCGCCAGGTGATCGACGCGGGTGGCATCGAGCACACCTTCTTCGGCTCGGATCTTGGGCAGAAGGGCAACCCGACGCCGGTGCAGGGCTTCCGGACCTTCATCCGACTGCTGCTGGACATGGGATACGACGAGGCAGCCATCCGCGCCATGGTGGCGGACAACGCCGCCCGCCTGCTGGACATTCACTAAACAAGACACGAAGGCCGCCGCGCCGGATCAGCCGGCGCAGGAACGGCCCGTTGGGAGTTGACGGACATGACGCTTTCACGCCGCCTGTTCATGGGCGCGGCGGGTGCGACGGCGCTTGCCACGCCCGCCCTGGCGCAACGCGGAACCTGGCCTGACCGGCCGATCCGCCTCGTCCTCGGCTTCGCGCCGGGTGGGGTGGGGGATCTGACGGCGCGCCTGATCGCGCCGAAGATTGCCGAGGGTTTGGGGCAGGCCATCGTCATCGACAACCGGCCCAGCGCCGGCGGCATCGTCTCGGCGGAAAGCGTTGCCCGCAGCGCGCCGGACGGCAACACCATGCTGTTGCTGACCACAACCAACAGCACGGCATCAGCCATCTACAAGTCGCTGCCCTACGACGTGGTGCGGGACTTCGCCCCCATCGCGCGCATCGCGACCTTCGACCATGTGCTGCTGACGGCGGCCAACAGCCCGTACAAGACCTTGCAGGACGTGCTGGATGCAGCGCGCGCCAAGCCCGGCAGCATCAATATCGGCTCCATCTCGGTCGGCAACGCCCAGCACCTGGGGGCCGAGCTGCTACGCAGCATGACCGGCGCCGACCTGACGGTGGTCCCGTATCGCTCGACGCCGGATCTCATCAACGCCACGGCAACCGGCGATGTCCAGATCGCCAGCGAGATTCTGGCCCCGGTCCTGTCGCAGCTGGATGGCGGGCGGCTCCGCGCGCTGGCCATGACGTCGGCCGAGCGCTTCCCCTCCATGCCGAATGTCCCGACGGCGACAGAGTCGGCTGTGCCCAACTACATCGTCGGCTCCTGGAACGGCATGGCGGCGCCGATCGGCACGCCCCGCCCGATCATCGAGCGGATGAACAAGGAGATCGTGCGGGCGATGGCCCAGCCGGATATCCGCGCCAAGCTGCTGGAGCTGGGCGTGCAGCCGGCGACATCGACGCCGGAAGAATTCGGCACCTTCATCCGGGCCGAAGGCGAACGCTGGGCGAAGATCGTCCAGGACGCCGGCATACCCAAGCAGTAAGGCAGCAGCACCGATGTACGATCAGAGCGACCCCCGGGCTGCGTTGGCATCCGCGAATTCCGCGCGCGTGCCCACCGCCTTCGCAACCGCCAGCTACGCCCGCTTCTACGAAACCCCGCCCCAGGACAAGGCAGCAGGGCTGAGCCAATGGTATGCGCGGGGCCAGAACTTCCTGGCAGCCTATGCCGTGGCGGATTCGGGCCACACATTCGAACGCAGCGACCAGCCGGACGAATACGTCGTCCTGCTGCCCGATGCCGATATGGAAGCCGAGATCGAGGTCGCGGGCGAACGGCATGTTCTGCCCGGCAATAGCCTGGCCTTCATCCCGCCAGGTGCCAGCCGCATCACCCTGCGCCGCGCCGGGCGGCTGGTGCGGCTATTCACCACCCGGGCCGAAGACCTGGCGGCCCAGTGCGTGAATGCAGCCCAATACGCGCAGCCCGACCCCAACATCCCGCCGTTGCAGGACTGGCCGGCGCCGCCGAGCGGCCTCCGCTACCGCGCCTACAGCCTGGATGTGCCGCCGGAGCCCGGGCGCTTCGGGCGCATCTGGCGCTGCACCACCTTCATGATTAACTACCTCGACCCCGCGACGGAGCCGCGTGATAAGACCAAGATGTCACCGCACCACCACGACGATTTCGAGCAGGGCTCGCTGGTGCTGGACGGCGCCTACACACACCACCTGCGCTGGCCCTGGACACCGGACATAACTATCTGGAAGCCGGATGAGCACGAGTATTGCGGCGAGCCGTCGCTGACCATTATCCCGCCGCCGTCCATCCACACTTCGCGTGCGGAGGAAGCCGGGCAGATGGTCGATATCTTCTGCCCGCCACGGCATGATTTCTCCGCCAAGCCCGGCTGGGTGCTGAATGCTGCGGATTACCCGCAAATACCGTGACACAGCTGGCGGGACGCAGGTCCCGCCAGGCGACCGGCGCCGCCTTCAGATCAGGTCCTTCACCCGCTCGTAAGTCCGGTCGAGGTGGAGCTGAAGGATGGCGACCAGACCTTCGGCATCCCGGGCCTTCAGGCAGCGGATCATCTCCTCATGTTCGGCGACGGCGCCGGCCCATTTCTGTGGTCCGGCATTGCCGATGAAGCGGATGTGCTTCATGCGGGACTGGATGGCATCATGCGCCCAGACCAGCGTCGCATTGCCCGGCAGGGCAACGATGCTGGCATGGATGCCCTGGTTCAGTTTGAAATAGGCCAGGCGGTCATTGCTGGCGTAGCAGGCCATCATGGCATCATGCATCGCCTCGATCGCCACGATGCCGGCATCGGACCCCTCCGTGCAGGCCAGGCGCGCGGCCAACGCCTCCAGCGACTTCAACACCGCAAGGCTGTCGGCCACGTCCTTGAGGGTCAGCCGCCGTACCACCGCGCCGCGTGCCGGCACCAGTTCCACCAGCCCTTCCCCGGCCAGCATCCGCACCGCCTCCCGCAACGGGGTCCGGGATACGCCGAGTTGGGCGCAAAGCGCGACTTCGTTCAGCCGCGCGCCGGCGGGGATGATGCCCTGCGTCACGAGGTCACGCAGGCGGGTGGCCACCTCCTCCTGCAAGGGTCGCCGGATAATGGGGCCCGCCGTGGTGGCCGAAGAGGGCTGGGTTGGCACGCTGTGATCCAATCTCGCTGATCGCCCGTCTTATATCGGAAGCCGGCCGGCAGGGCAGGCTTGCGGCGTTGACACTCATCTAACTGTATGCAGTATGCTGACATACAGTAATTTCCAGGTTCGGAAAATGCCAGTGAGCACACAGCCCGCCCCGCTCTGCCGGCCTCGCATCGCCCTTGCCATGGGCGACGCCGCCGGAATCTCCGCTGAACTCGCAGCACGGGTACTGGCGGATGAGGACGTCCGGGCAGCCGCCGACATTCTCGTGCTCGGCGATGCCCGCGTGCTGGCGCAGGGCGCCGAGACCGCGGGCGTGGCGCTGGACGTGACGACCATCACCGAAGGCCAGCCCCTGCCTGCGCAGCGGGACAAGCCGGTCTTACTCGACCTGGGCCATTGCGATCCCGCCGACGTGCCGCTGGGCGAGATCTCCGAGGCCGGCGGCCGTTTCGCCACGGAGAATTTCCGCCGCGCCCTTGCCATGGCGGCGGGCGGAGAGGTCGACGCGGTCTGCTTCACGCCCTTCAACAAGGCCGCGATGCGGCTGGTCACGCCCGGTTATGAGGATGAGATCGGCTTCACGGCCGAGGCCATCGGCTTCCATGGCGTCGCCAAGGAATTCAACGTGCTGGAGGGGCTGTGGAATGCCCGCGTCACGTCGCACGTGCCGCTGAAGGACGTTGCCTCCCTGCTGAGCAAGGAAGGCATCCTCGGCAATCTGCGGCTGACCAACGATGCCCTCAAGGCATCCGGCATTGCACGCCCGCGCATCGCCGTGGCCGGGCTGAACCCGCACGCCGGCGACCATGGCAATTTCGGGCGGGAGGAGATCGATATCATCGCCCCCGCCGTAGAAGCCGGCAAGGCGGAGCAGATCGGCTGCGACGGCCCGTTCCCGGCCGATACGGTGTTCGTCCGCGCCAAGCGCGGCGATTTCGATGCCGTGCTGACCATGTATCACGACCAGGGGCAGATCGCGATGAAGCTGATCGGCTTCGACAGCGGCGTAACGCTGATGGGTGGCTTCCCATTCCCCATCTGCACCGCCGCGCACGGCACGGCCTACGATATCGCCGGGCAGGGCATCGCCCATCCCGGTGCCATGCGCAATGCGATCCTGCTGGCGGCACGCATGGCTGCGCGGGAGAACGCCCCCACCTGAGACCACGATGACCGCGAAGACCCATAAGGGCGCGCGGAGTTCCGTAGGAGGAAGAATCCATGAAGCTTATGTCCCGGGCGGCCCTGGCCGCCGGCCTGACGCTGTCCGCCTCGCTGCCCGCCATGGCGCAGGCGACGTGGCAACCCACCCGCCCGGTGGAGTTCGTCGTGACCTCCGGCGCCGGTGGCGGCACGGATGTCTTCGCGCGAACGGTGCAGGCGGCGATCGCAAAGCACGACCTGCTGCCGGTTTCCGTGGTCGTCACCAACAAGGGCGGTGGCTCGGGCGTCGAAGGCTACGTCTATGGCCGTGGCGCCCAGGGTGACCCGAACAAGGTCATCTTCGGCACCAACAATGCCTGGACCTTGCCGATGGCCGTTCGCACCAATTGGCAGGTGCAGGATCTGACGCCAGTCGCGACCATGGCGTTCGACGAATTCATGCTGTGGGTCAAGCAGGACTCGCCCTATCGCAGCGCCGCCGATCTGATCAACGCGGCGCGGGAGAAGCCGGGCTCGGTGCGCATCGGCGGCAGCCAGACGCGGGATACCGACCAAACGCTGGTGGCGCTGATCCAGCGGGCAGCGGGCGTGCGGTTCACCTACATCCCCTATCGTGGCGGCGGCGAGGCCGGCGTGCAACTGGCCGGCGGGCATATCGACGCCAACACCAACAACCCGTCCGAAAGCATCGGCGGTTGGCGCGGCAGCCAAATCCGGCCCGTTTGCGTCTTCCGGCGGGAGCCGCTGCCGACCGGGGACCGGGTGACGGAGACCCAGGCGTGGTCCGACATCCCCACCTGCGCCAGCCAGGGCCTACCGGTGGACGAGTACCGGATGCCGCGCACCATCTTCCTGCCCCCCGGCGCGCCCGCGGCAGCCCAGGCCTTCTGGACCGACCTGTTCCGCCGCGTCAGCGAGACGCCGGAGTGGAAAGACTACGTGCAGCGCACCAGCCAAAGCGCCCGCTTCCTGGCCGGCGACGAAATGCGCGCCATGATCCGCGAGGAAGAGCGCGCAACCCGCGAGATCTTCGTCGCCGAAGGCTGGACTGCGAACTGACCGCACGCTGAGCGAGGAGGGGCGGCATGCTGACCCGCTTTCATCTGGAGCTGATCTTCGCCGCCTGCGTCTTCGCCATCGGCGCGGTCGGGCTGTATGGCTCGCTGGAGCTGGACACGGGCTGGGCGTCGGACGGGCCGCAGGCTGGCTTCTTTCCGTTCAGGGTCGCGCTGATCCTGATGGTTGGTGCGGTCCTAGTCGCCATCCAGGCCGTCCGTGCTCGTGCGAAGTTGCGGCCCATCACCGTCACCGACCATGCCGGGATGCGCCGCATCCTGTGGTTCGGCCTGCCGATCATCGGCATGGTCGCCCTGGCGCAATGGCTTGGCCTCTATGCCGCGATGGCGGTGTACCTGTTGGCGACCATCCGCCTGGGCGGGCGCCGGCCCTGGCACACCAGCCTGGGCGTGGCGGCGGGCGTGACGGTCGTGACCTTCGTGGTGTTCGAGTGGTGGTTCCAGGTGCCGCTCCTCAAAGGTCCGCTTGAAATCATGCTCGGCCTGGCCTGAAGGGAACGGCATGCTCTCCAATCTTGATTCGCTGATGCATGGCTTCAGCGTCGCCCTGACCGCCTACCACATCATGCTGATCGTCGGCGGCGTCCTGCTGGGCATCCTGGTCGGCGTCCTGCCCGGCCTGGGCGCGCCGAACGGCGTGACGCTGCTGCTGCCGCTGACCTTCACCATGGACCCGGTCTCAGCAATCATCCTGCTGACCAGCCTGTATTGGGGTGCGTTGTTCGGCGGCTCCACCACCTCGATCCTCTTCAACATCCCTGGTGAGCCCTCTTCCGTCGCAACGACGTTCGATGGCTATCCGATGGCGCGGCAAGGCCGTGCCACGGAGGCGCTGACCTACGCCTTCCTCTCCGCCGGCTTTGGTGCGCTGGTCGGCATCATCGTCATCACGCTGCTGTCCACCGCCGTCGCCTCCTTCGCCCTGCGCTTCGGGCCGCCGGAGTATTTCGCGGTCTACCTGCTGGCTTTCTCCTCCTTCATTGCCTTCGGTGGCGGCACACCGTTGAAGACGATCATTGCCCTGGCGCTGGGGTTCGGCTTCGGCATGATGGGGACGGATACGGTCTCCGGCGCCATGCGGCTGACCTTCGATGTGCCGGACCTGATCCGTGGCATCTCCTTCCTGGTTGTCGTCATCGGCTTGTTCGGCCTGGGCGAGCTGCTGCTGACCATCGAGGAGGGGCCGGAATTCAAGGGCGCGAGCGGCAGGATCGACCCGCGGGAGATTCTGCGGACCGCCGCGCGGATGCCGCGCTACTGGCTGGCCATGCTGCGCGGCAGCGCTGTCGGCGTCTGGATGGGCATCACGCCCGGGGGACCGACGGCGGCCTCCTTCATGTCCTACGGCATCGCCCGGCGCGTCTCCCGCAACGGGGCCAATTTCGGCAAGGGCGAGCCGGAAGGCGTGATCGCGCCGGAAACGGCCGACCATTCTGCTGGCACGGCCGCAATGCTGCCCATGCTGTCCCTCGGCATCCCCGGCTCGGCCACTTCGGCGGTCATGCTGGGCGGGCTGATGATCTGGGGGCTGAACCCGGGCCCGATGTTGTTCGTCGAACAGCATGATTTCGTCTGGGGCATGATCGCCTCGATGTATCTGGGCAACGTCATCGGCGTCGTGCTGGCGCTGGCAACCGTGCCGTTGTTTGCAGCAATGCTCTCGGTCTCCTTCGCCATCATCGGTCCCATCATCGTCACCGTCTGCCTGGTGGGGGCCTACACCGTGGCCAATGCCGGGTTCGATCTCTGGCTGGCGGTCCTGTTCGGCATCATGGGCTACATGATGAAGAAGCTGGACTACCCGCTGGCGCCGATGGTCCTGGCCATGGTCATCGGCGACAAGGCGGAGGACGCGTTCCGGCAATCCATGCTGCTCTCCAATGGCTCAGTCACCATCCTCTGGTCCAACTGGCTGGTGGGCACACTGACCAGCATCGCGCTGCTGTTCCTCGCATGGCCCGTCGTGGCCATGCTGCTGGGACGCCGCCGCGCCAGCCGGGCAGCCATGGCCGCTGCACGGCAAGGTGACGCGGCATGAGCGGCAAGCGTCTCCATTCTCCAAACGGGGCTCCGACATGAACTACGACATCCTGTTCCGTGACCTGGGCGACCGCCGCTATCTTGTTGGCCTGGCGGGCGCCAAGGGCGGCTTCAGCCGTACCTTCCTGTCGCAGCTGCGCGCTGTACCCAATCTTCAGATCGCGGCGCTATGCGATCTGGATGCGGAGGGTGTCCTCGGATTGCTTGGGGAACTTGGCTACCCGGCGCAATCGGCTGTCTTGTGCGAGGACGCGCAGGCGGCCCAGGACGCAATTGCAGCAGGGCTGATCGCGGTGGTGCGGGATCACGCGCTACTGGCTGGCTTGTCTCTGTCGATCGTCGTGGAAGCCACCGGGCAGCCGGAGATCGCGGCCAGCATTGCAGTCAATGCGCTTGAGCGCGGTGTCCACGTTGCGATGGTCACGAAGGAGGCAGACTCCGTTGTGGGGCCGCATCTCAACCAGATCGCGCTCCAGAACGGCCTGGTCTACACCACCGTGGATGGTGACCAGCCGGCGAATCTGATCGGCCTGGTCACCTGGGCCCGGCTGCTTGGCTTCGAAATCATCGCCGCCGGCAAATCCAGCGAGTATGACTTCGTCTTCGATCACGGGACTGGCCAGGTCACCTATACCGACCAGCAATGCCACGCACCTGAGCTCGCCGGTCTGTGGGTAATGGGCGAGGATGTCTCGAAGAGCTTGGCCGACCGCTCGGCGGCGCTGGACGAGTTGCCGCAAAGCGCGACGCCCGACTATTGCGAGATGAACGTGGTCGCCAATTCCACCGGCCTCGCCCCGTCGCGTGACGAGCTCAACTATCCGGTCTGCCGCATATCCGAGCTCGCGGACATCTTCATCCCTCGTGAGGATGGCGGTGTGCTCGACAGGATCGGCGTCGTCGATGTCTTCAACTGCCTGCGGCGGCCGGAGGAAGTCAGCTTCGGCGGTGGCGTCTTCGTCATTGTTCGCTGCGGCGACAAGGTCGTGTGGGAATTGCTGCGCGGCAAGGGTCACGTCGTCAGCAGGTGCGGCCGCTACGCCTGCATCTTCCTGCCGTATCACCTGATGGGGCTGGAAACCCCGCTCTCCCTGCTCTCCGCCGTCGCCCATGGGCACGCTTCGGGTAGCGACCGGCAACAGGTCCATGCCGTGATGGTCGCACGTGCGGATCGCGACTTCCGGGCGGGCGAGTTGTTGGAAATGGGCGGCCACCACCACGTGATGAGCGACTGCACCGCACTGCTGTTGCCGGCAGAACAGGCGGACGGTTTGGCACCGTTCTACCTGGCAGCCAACAAGCGCTTGCTGGTCGATGTGCGCCAGGGCGACATCATTCGGGAAAGCATGGTGGATCTCGAAGGCTCAGTGTTGCAGCAGATCCGGCAGTCGGTGCTGGTGCCGAGCGGCACTGCAGCCAAGGCCGTGCCTGTCGACTAGCCGCTGACCATCTGCTCCTCGAGCAGTTCCAGCAACGTTCGTGCTGCGGGGCCGGGCGAGAATCCCCTCCGCAGCACAACGCCGGTCGTACGCTCGATCTTGGGATGGCCGAGCGTCTTGGCCACCAGGATGGGATGCGGCTCCCGCGGCAAGGCGAGGCGTGGCACCACGGCGACGCCCAGGCCGGCTTCCACCAGCCCGAGGCTGGTCGAGAGATGCTCCGCCTCATAATGCCAGTTCGGGCGTATGCCGAGCGGTAGCAAAGCACGATCCAGAATCAGGCGGTTTCCTGAACGGCGCGAGACACCAACAAGCCTCTCCTGAATCAGATCATCCCATTTGATCTCCTTCTGCTTCGCAAGGGGATGATCGCGCCGACAGGCGAGGACGAAGGGATCGCGCCGCAGAGGCCGGAATTCCACATCGGGATGCCCTGCCCCCTCCATGCCGATACCGAACTCCACACCGCCGCTGGCGACGGCGTCGATAACCCCCTCGGCTGAAAGGTCCATGACGCGGACCCGCACAGCGGGAAAGCGGCGCGCGAAATCGGCCAAGGTGGCCGGCAGGAAGTAGTAGGCGGCTGTCGGGATGCAGGCGATGGTGACCAGGCCACGCCGGTGGGCGGCCGTCTCGCGGATGCCCAGCAGGCTTTCTTCCAGCTCATCCAGCAGGCGACGGGCGCGGGGCAGGAATTCCCGTCCCGTCTGTGTCAGGGAGACACGGCGCGTCGACCGTGCAAGCAACTCCACGCCGAGCTCATCCTCCAGGGAGCTGAGGCGTCGCGATATCGCTGGTAGCGACAGGTGCAGGGTGTCCATGGCCCGCGTCAGGCTTTCGGCTTCCGCAACGGCCACGAAGGTCCGGAGTTGGTCGAGGTCGATCGCCATGCTGGCCGCCATTCTTGCGTTTCAAACAAGTATTCTGTCGATCTTTGCACTTCATTGACAAGCGGTTTAGACGCATTGATTGGGCAACAAAATCCAGTTTGGAAACGCCCATGTCGATCCGCCTTCCCTGCGTGCTGATGCGTGGCGGTACAAGCCGTGGTCCCTTCTTCCTGGCTGCTCACCTTCCGGCCGATCCGGCGCAACGGGATACTCTCCTGCTAGCAGCACTGGGTTCCCCGCATCCTCTGCAGATCGATGGCATTGGTGGCGGCAGCAGCCTGACCAGCAAGGTGGCCATCGTCGGCCCGGCTGCGGACAGCCAAGCAGATGTCGAGTACCTGTTCGCCCAGGTTTCGGTCGAGCAGGGCAAGGTCGATACCAAGCCCAATTGCGGCAACATGCTTGCGGGAGTTGGCCCTTTTGCCATCGAGGCCGGCTTGGTCACGCCGATGCATCCGGAAACCGTCGTGCGCATCCGCAATATCAACACCGGTGCGCTCGTCGATGCTGTCGTCCAAACGCCGTGCGGCGCGGTCACCTATGATGGCGATGCGGAAATCCCTGGCGTGCAGGGCAGCGCTGCACCCATCGCGCTGCGCTTCCGCAATGTTGGCGGTAGCAAGACCGGCCAGATGTTTCCCACGGGGCTCCGGCAGGAACAGATCGACGGCGTGGTAGTCACGCTGATCGATGGCGCCATGCCGATGATGCTGGTGCCCGCTGCGTCCCTTGGCACCGATGCGGATCTCCCGGTCGAGGCGCTTGAGGCGGACGCGGCCTTGCTCGCCCGTATCGAGCGCATGCGCCTGGTCGCCGGCTGCCGGATGGGGCTGGGCGATGTGTCGGATAGCGTCATCCCGAAGCCGGCGTTGCTAGGCCCCGCCAGGCACGATGACCATACGCTGACAGCACGCTATTTGACGCCGCATTCCGTGCATCGGTCCATGGCGGTCACCGGTGGCATCACCTTGGCGATCGCGGCGCGAAGCCCGGGCACCGTGGCTTTCAAGCTGGCAACGCCCGCAGAAAGCGGCGCGGTGATCGCGCATCCCGCAGGCACCTTGGAGATCGGCCTCAAGATCGAAGACGGTACCGTCCACTGGGCGAGCGTGCTGCGGACAGCGCGGCGGATCTTCGAAGGCCACCTGCTCCTGCCGGGCAAGACCCTCCAGACGGCTTCGTCGCAACTGGCTGCTGAATAATCAAGAAACCAGGAAACTCCACCCATGAACCGTCGCAACATCCTACAAGCCGCCCTGGCCCTGCCGTTTACCGCCCCGATGGTCGCGCGTGCGCAGGAAACCTGGCCCACCCGTCCCATCCGGTTGCTGGTGGCCTACGCCCCCGGCGGCGGCACGGACAACGTCGCACGGGTGGTCGCCGCCCGGTTGCAGGCCGTTCTGGGGCAGCCTGTGGTGGTGGAGAACAAGCCTGGTGCCGGGGGTAACCTGGCCACCGATCAGGTGGCCAGCGCCAAACCGGATGGCTACACCTTGCTGGTCGGCAACCAGGGGCCGATGACGGTCAACCAGTCGCTGTTCCCGAACATGCGCTTCGACCCGATCACCACGCTTGAGCCCGTGGCGCTGCTGGCCGATGCGCCACTCGTGGCGGTCGCTGGCCCGGGCAGCAAGGCCCGCGACCTGCGCGGCCTTCTTGCGGAGGCCAAGGCGGCGAACGGCACCTTCTCCTACGCCTCGGCCTCCAACGGCTCCGCCAGCCATCTCGCCGCGGCGCTGATGTTCCAGATGGCTGGGGTGGAGGCACAGCACCTGCCATTCCGCGGCGCCGGGCCGGCGCTGAACGACGTCGTCGCCGGCCACATCCCCTTCATGATCACGACGCTTCCGTCGGTCGTTGGGCTGCTGCAGGGCGAGTTGGTCCGGGCGCTGGCGGTGACTGGGGAAAGCCGGTTGACCGCGCTGTCCTCGGTTCCCACCGTCGCCGAGGCCGCGTTGCCTGGCTATCGCTCCTCGGCCTGGTACGGCGTGCTTGCGCCGAAGGGTATTCCGCAGCCGGTGCTGGCGCGGCTGGAGGCCGCCATCGCCGACAGCCTGACGACGGAAGACGTCGCGAAGCGTTTGCGGGAAGAGGGCGCCGAGCCCTCACGCATGGGCGGCGCTTCCTTCGGGCATTTCATGCGGGAGGAGCGCATGCGCTGGGCACAAGTGGTGCGCGATGCGGACATCAAGGTCGAATAGGTGTGACTTGGGGGGTGGTTACGCGGACTGCCCCTAACGATGCCGGTCTAACGCCCCCGGCTGAAAAGGCCCTGAGCCTCTCACGGTTCGTAGGAGGGCTCGGCTCCCTCATCGGCCAGCGGAGCAAGGCGGCCCGCCACGACTTCCGCCATCCGAACCAGATCGGGTAGTGATCGCGCCGCCATCTTCTGCATGATGCGGCCGCGATGCACCTTGATCGTGATCTCGCTCAGTTCCAATGCCGCCGCGACCTGCTTGTTCATCTGCCCGGATGTGACGTAGCGCATCACCTCCCTCTCCCGCGGCGTCAGCGTCTCGAAGCGTAGCCAGATCGCCGCCGTGGCGCGCTCGGCCTGGCGTTGCTTCCGGTCCAGCTCCAGGGCGGCGGCCACGGCTTCCAGCATCGCAGCTTCATCAAAGGGCTTCGGCAGGAAGTCGATGGCGCCGCCCTTCATAGCCTGCACGGACATGGGCACGTCGCCAAAGCCCGTCATGAAGATCAGCGGAATCTTCTGGCCGACACTCAACAGGTATCGCTGAAACGCCAACCCATCCATGCCCGGCATGCGGATGTCCAGGACCAGGCAGCTGGCCTGATCCATCACCTTCTCCCGCGCCACATCATCAACCGAGGCGAAGGCAACGGCGCGCAACCCGACAGAGCGGAACAGGCTGATCAGCGACTCCCGTACCGAGAGATCGTCATCCAGCACGATGACCAAGGGTGGCGCCGCACTGACGAGGTCGTCAGCCAGGCAGCGTTCCGACGGCACGGTCAGCGGTCCTTGCAGGCAGGCAAAGTGAACTGGATCAGCGCCCCGCCCCCCTTGGGCCGCGACGCCCAGATCCGGCCGCCATGGGCCTCGACGGTGGAGCGGCAGACGGCCAGCCCCATGCCCATGCCATTCGCCTTGGTCGTAAAGAAGGCGTCGAACAAGCGCTTCGCATCCTTCTCCGCGAATCCGATGCCATTGTCTCGAACACTGAAGAGGATGACATCGCCCTCGGCCTCCATGTCTGCTTTCAGGGTGAGTTCACGGTGGCTGGTGTTCATCTCCGCGAGGGATTGAACGCCGTTAATCAGCAGATTGACAATGACATGCTCGATCTGCAGCCGGTCGGCCTCGATCAACGGCAGATCGGAGCTCATGTCGATCGTCAGCGTGATGTCGTGATTCTGGAACTCCCGCTGCACCAGCAACACCGCTTCGTCCACAAGGTCACGCGGCGCGACGATGTCCCGCCGCGGCACCGACTTGCTGACGAAAGCGCGGATCCGCGCCACCACATCCCCGGCGCGCTTGCCGTCGCGGATGGTGCGCTCCATCGCCTGGGTCGCCTCACCAAGGTCGGGCGCCTCCCGGCGAAGCCAGCGCAGGGCCGCCGCGCCATTGGCGACGATGGCCGCGATGGGCTGGCTGACTTCGTGCGCGATGGAGGCGGTCAGCTCGCCCAGCGTCGCCACGCGCGTGGCATGCGCCAGATTCTCACGGGTCCGTTGCAGGTCGTGTTCCGCCCTGCGGCGCTCGGTGATGTCCATGATCGTTACCAGAACCCGGCTCTCCCCCGCCGGCGGAAAGGTGACAGACATCAGGATGGAGAGCTTCTCCCCACGCCGGGTGGAAACCACCGTCTCGGACTTGCAGCCTGGCTTTCCTTCGGCCAACGCCGCCAGGAGGTAAGCGAAGGAGCCTGACGTGCCCGGCAGGAAGACCGGCTCCAGGGGGCCCAGCAGTTCATGCTTGCACTCGGCCTGGAACATCTGGACCGCCGTCTCATTGACGTCCACGACGCGCACAAGGGTTACGGCCCTCCGCACGAAGTCAGGGTTCTCGGCGAAGTAGCGGTTGAAGTCGGTTACGCCCTGCTGCCGCAATTCTTCGAGCAATGGCTGGACGTCGGAGTAATCCTCGTCCCAGATGGCGACGCCGGCGGATTGGAAGATAGAGCGGTAGCGCTCCTCGCTCCGTCGCAACTCGGCCACGGCCTGCTGTTGCAGGGTGATGTCGGTGTTGGTTTCCAGGATAGCGCTCGGGCCGCCGCGCGGGCCGGTCTGCAATGCCCAGCGGCTGGAGACGATGACGGACTGGCCGCCGCGGGTCCGATGCAGCACCTCTCCCTCCCAGTGCCCCTCGCGCAGTACCTGGGCCTGCACGGGCTGGAAGCCCCCCGGGCGCTCGGGCGCCAGCAGGGTTTGCACCGGCCTGCCCAGGGCCTCCTCCGCCGACCAGCCATAAAGAGCCTCGGCCCCCCGGCTCCAGGACGTCACGATGTCCTGGGTATCGCGAACGAAGATGGCATCATGGGTCAGGTTCAGCAGTTCCGCCTGTTCCCGCTGCGTCTGGGTTGCAGCCTGGTTCCGCAGGGTCAGCATGGTGATGACGCCAATGGCCGCGCTGCTGACCGCCCAACGCAGGAACGGGTCCCCCGGCGGCGAAAGGCCCTGGGACGCCAGGTAGCTGACTGTCGTCAGGCCGATGCAGCAAAGCCCGGTGACGATGACGCCGCGCCGCAGATAGGTCCCGGCCGCCAGAATCAGCACGATGGCGTACAGGCCCGCCACCGCGCTGCCCAAGGGAAGCTCGGTATCGGCCGCGAAGATCAGCGCGGCGATCAGGACGATGCCGATCCTGGGAAACTGCCTGTTCCTGGACTGGCGGCGCCATGGCCGGCCGAAAGCTTCCTCAGTCCCCTGCGCTACGCTGGCATTCATCCTGTCGCTTCCTTCTGCCCAGCTGGGCCTGGGCAATAGACGGTTGATAATGCCGGGAAAAGTGTCACCGGAGGAAATAGAGAAGGTTCGTCGCGGTCCATCGCCGCCGTCCTGACCTAGCCTTTGGTATAATATCCCACTCCTGCCGCCTGTCGTACCAACGTCAGACCTTTGGGGCCCGGCGCCACGATTGCCCGGTCATAGCCGGCATCGTGCCGTGTTCCGCTGGTTGGATGCAGGAACGGACGACCTATGCCCTCGATCAGCGTGAAGGACGGCACGGCCCTGTACTATAAGGATTGGGGCACGGGATCGCCTATCGTCTTCAGTCATGGCTGGCCGCTGAATGCCGATGCCTGGGAAGCCCAGATGGTCTTCCTCGCCTCCCACGGATATCGCTGCATCGCCCATGACCGCCGCGGGCACGGACGCTCGGACCAGCCCTGGTCCGGCAATGACATGGATACCTATGCGGACGACCTGGCGGCGCTGATCGAGGCGCTGGCCCTGGAAGACGCCATGCTGGTCGGCCACTCCACCGGGGGTGGCGAGGTCGCCCGCTATATCGGCCGCCATGGCACGGGGCGCGTCGCCAGCGCGGTGCTGGTCGGGGCCGTGCCGCCGCAGATGCTGCGGACCCCCGCCAACCCGGACGGCCTGCCGATCGAGGTGTTCGACAGCATGCGCGCCGGCGTCGCCGCCAACCGCTCCCAGGTGTTCCAGGATATCACCACGCCATTCTTCGGCGCCAATCGGCCGGGGGCCGAGATCAGCCAGGCCACGCGGGATGCCTTCTGGTTCCAGGGCATGCAGGCCGGGCTGAAGGGCGTGCTCGACTGCATCGCCGCCTTCTCCGAAACCGATTTCACCGCCGACCTGAAGCGGTTCGACATCCCGACCTTGGTCATCCATGGCGCGGACGACCAGATCGTACCGGTCGACCTGACGGCGCGCCGCACCGCCGCGCTGATCCCCGGCGCCGTGCTGCGGATCTATCCCGGCGGCGCCCATGGCCTGGCCGATACCAGCCGCGACCAGCTGAACGCCGATCTCCTGGCCTTCGCCCGTGGCGACCTCTCCAGTTTCACCTGAATCCTACATAGAAGGACTTCGCCTCATGGCCATCACCGCCACCCCGACGCCTGGCAAGCTGCTGCTGAACCCGCATGACCACGTGCTGGTCATGATCGACTTCCAGTCCCAGATGGCCTTCGCCACCAAGTCGATCGACGCCATCACGCTGCGCAACAACGCCGCGCTGGTAGCCCGCGCCGCGGCCGGCTTCGGCGCATCGGCCATCCTGACCACGGTGGCGGAGAAGTCCTTCTCCGGCCCGATGTTCAGCGAGATCACCGACGCCTTCCCCGGCCAGAAGCTGCTCGACCGCACTTCCATGAACACCTGGGAGGATGCCGCGGTGATCGAGGAGGTCAACAGGATCGGCAAGGGACGCATCGTGCTGTCCGGCCTGTGGACCTCGGTCTGCATTGTCGGCCCGGCACTGTCCGCCATCGACCAAGGCTTCGAGGTCTATGTCATTGCCGATGCCTGCGGCGATGTGTCGGACGAGGCGCATGAGCGCGCGATGGAACGGATGATCCAGGCCGGCGCACGCCCGATGACCTCGCTGCAGTACCTGCTGGAACTGCAGCGCGACTGGGCGCGGACCGAGACCTACGAGATGACCACCGGCATCGCCAAGACCTTCGGCGGCAGCTACGGCCTGGGTGTTACCTACGCCAAGACCATGTTCGGCGCCCACGAAGGCTGAAGCCGCACCACCAGCCGCTTTGCGGGAGCAACCGATGAAGGTCTACGCGCTGTCTCTGGCGGCCGGTCTGCTGGTCGGCGTCATCTATGGCCTTCTCAATGTGCGATCACCGGCCCCCCCGGTGATCGCTCTGGTCGGCCTGCTCGGCATTCTGCTCGGCGAGCAGATCGTTCCCGTCGCCAAGCGGCTGCTGGCCGGGCCCGCCCCTGCCCTGTCCGAGGTCCGGCAGGGCTGCGTCACACATGTCTTCGGAATGTTGCCGGGGCGTGGCCATGGGGCGGCCACCCCTTCTCCGCCGGCAGAGCCCCCCGAAAGGTCGGCCTGATGCCTATCACCCGCCGCGCCACCACCCAGGGGATCGGCGCCCTCAGCATTGCCCTTTCCGCAGGAGGCTCCGCCATGAGCGCGACCAACCCGCCCGACATGATCCTGCATAACGGCCGGATCACCACGCTGGACCGGAGCAACCCGGCACCGCAGGCCGTGGCGATCACCGCAGGCCGCTTCTCGGCCGTTGGCGATTCCGCCGAGATTCTGCCGACCGCTGGCCCGGGCACACGGGTGATCGACCTTGGCGGCAAGCGGCTGATCCCCGGCCTGATCGATAACCACCTGCACATCATTCGCGGTGGCCTGAATTTCAACATGGAATTGCGCTGGGACGGCGTCCGCAGCCTGGCCGATGCCATGGCGATGCTGAAGCGGCAGGCCGCCAACACGCCGCCGCCGCAATGGGTGCGCGTCGTCGGTGGCTTCACCGAACACCAGTTCGTCGAGAAGCGTTTGCCCACGCTGGAGGAGATCAATGCGGCGGCGCCAGATACGCCCGTCTTCCTGCTGCATCTCTACGACCGCGCGCTGCTGAACGGCGCGGCGCTGCGTGCCGTCGGCTACACGAAGGACACGCCCAACCCGCCCGGTGGCGAGATCCAGCGCGACGCACAGGGCAACCCCACCGGCCTGCTGCTGGCCCGGCCCAACGCGACCATTCTCTACGCCACGCTCGGCAAGGGCCCGAAGCTGCCCTTCGATTACCAGCTCAACTCCACCCGCCACTTCATGCGCGACCTGAACCGGCTCGGCGTCACCGGCGCCATCGATGCCGGCGGCGGCTCGCAGAACTATCCGGACGACTACGCGGTGGTGGAGAAGCTGGCGGCGGATGGGGAACTGACGATCCGCATCGCCTACAACCTGTTCACGCAGAAGCCGAAGGAGGAGAAGGACGACTTCCTCCGCTGGACGCAGTCGAACAAATACCAGCAGGGCGACGACTACTTCCGGCTGAACGGCGCCGGCGAGATGCTGGTCTACTCCGCCGCCGATTTCGAGGATTTCCGCGTCGAACGGCCGGAGATGCCGCCGGAGATGGAACCGGAACTGGAAGCCGTGGTCCGCCTGCTGGCGCAGAACCGCTGGCCCTGGCGGCTGCACGCCACCTACAACGAGACCATCGGCCGTTCGCTGGATGTCTTCGAGAAGGTCAACCAGGACATCCCCCTTGAGGGCCTGAACTGGATCTTCGACCACGCCGAGACGGTCAGCGACCACAACCTGGAGCGGATCGCCCGCCTGGGCGGCGGCGTCGCCGTGCAGCACCGCATGGCCTTCCAGGGTGAATACTTCGTCGAGCGCTACGGCCTGGAAGCCGCCGAGCGCACGCCGCCCGTCGCCCGTATGCTGGAGATGGGGGTCAAGGTCTCCGCCGGCACCGATGCCACCCGGGTGGCCTCCTACAACCCGTGGGTCGCCCTCTACTGGCTGGTCACCGGCAAGACGCTCGGCGGCCTGCGCATCACGCCGGAGCGCAACACGCTGGACCGCGATACTGCCTTGCGCATGCTGACCGAGAAGGTGACCTGGTTCTCCAACGAAGAAGGCAAGAAGGGGCGCATCGAAGCGGGCCAGCTGGCCGACCTGGCCGTGCTGGACCGCGACTTCTTCGACGTGCCGGGCGACGAGATCCAGGACATCACCGCCGTTCTGACGGTGGTCGGCGGGAAGGTGGTGCATGGGGCCGGCGAGTTCGGCTCCCTCGCCCCGCCCCTGCCGCCGGCCATGCCGGACTGGTCCCCGGTACGCACCTTCGGTGGCTACCAGGACCGGCGCGCCGCCAGTAACGGCAAGCCTGGCACCTTCGCCAAGCTGGCGCGGTGCTGCGAGAGCGCCTGCGGCGTGCATGGCCACGACCATGCCCGCGCCTGGGCCGCCAGTACGCCGGCTGGGAATGACCGCGGCTTCTGGGGTGCGCTCGGCTGCGCCTGCTGGGCCTTCTGACGTGGAAGGGCAGCAACAGGACAGCGCAATGTGGCGGTGGCTCCAGTTCCTGGGCCTCCTCGGGCTTTGCGCCGCCTATCTGCAGGGCGGGCTGAACAAGCTGCTGGATTTCCCGGGCGCGGTGGCGGAGGCCACGCATTTTGGCCTTCCCTTCCCGCCCGTGACCGCGGCGGCGACCATCCTGGTCGAACTGGTGGCATCCGGCCTGATCCTGTCCGGCCGCTTCCGCTGGCTCGGGGCGCTTGTACTGTGCGCCTTTACCCTGGCGGCCACCGCCATCGCCAACCGGTACTGGGACCTGCCCAGTGGCCAGGAACGCTTCATGACTGCCAATTCCTTCTACGAACACCTGGGTCTCGCCGGCGCCTTCCTGTTGGTGGCGCTCTGGGACCGGCGGGACGCCGCAAGCCGGATGGGGCGGTACTAAGATGGCTGCGTCCGCCTTCGCGCCCTTCCGTTCCCGTGCCTTCACCGTGCTGTGGGTGGCCACCGTCATCGGCAACACCGGCGGCTGGGTGCGGGACACCGCCTCCGCCTGGTTGATGACCGAGCTGGCGCCCACCCCCGTCATGGTGGCGCTGGTGCAGGCGGCTGCCACCTTGCCGATCTTCCTGCTGTCGCTCCCTGCCGGGGCACTATCCGACATCCTGGACCGGCGACGGTTGATGATCGGCATTCAGGTGGGGCTTTGCTGCACCAGCCTGACGCTGGCCGTGCTCAGCGGGCTGGGGATTATCGGCTCCGGCGCCCTGCTGCTACTGACATTGTGCGCCGGTATCGGCAACGCGCTCGCGGGGCCGGTGTGGCAATCCGTGGTGCCGGAACTAGTGCCGCGTACCGAGCTGAAGCCGGCCGTCGCCCTGAACAGCCTGGGCATCAATATCAGCCGGGCTATCGGGCCTGCCGTGGCAGCGCTGATCATCATCCTGGCGGGCGTGCCGGCGGCGTATCTGCTGGATGTCGTCAGCTACGTCGTCATCGTCTGCGCCTTGCTGTGGTGGAAGCCGGCGAACAACCGGGCGGCGATCCCCGAGCAGTTCGGCGGCGCCATGCGCGCCGGGCTGCGGCACGCGCTCGGCAGCCAGCCGTTGCGTCGCGTGCTGCTGCGTGCGGTACTGTTCTTCGTTCCGGCCAGTTGCTGCTGGGCGCTGCTACCCCTGGTTGCGCGCACCCAGCTGCAGGGCGGCGCGGCGGATTACGGCATCATGCTGGCCGCCGTGGGCGTTGGTGCCATCGGCGGCGCGTTGCTGATGCCGAAGCTGCGGCAGCGCCTCTCGCCCGAAGCCGTGGCGCTGTTGGCAAGCCTATTGCTGGGCGCGACGACGGCGGCACTGGCGCTCGCCGGGTCCGTTGCCGTGGCCTGCGTGCTGTTGGCCCTGGTCGGCGCTGCCTGGATCACCCAGCTCAGCACCCTCAATGCCATCGCGCAGGGCGTGCTGCCCAACTGGGTGCGCGGGCGTGGCCTGGCCATCTACCTGACGGTGTTCTACGGCAGCATGACCGGCGGCAGCCTGCTCTGGGGCCGCCTGGCGGGCGGGACCTCTATCGGCACGACGCTGCTGATCGCTGGCGCGGCCTGCGCCGTCCTGGCCGTGCTGGCGCGGCTTCTGCCACTGCCGGCGGGCGAGGATGACCTGACGCCGTCACACCACTGGCCTGCCCCCGCCATGGCGGAAGGCCTGGCCGCGGCCGGCGGGCCAGTGATGGTCACGGTCGAGTACCGGGTGCCGGTGGCGCAGCAGCCCGGCTTCGCGCAGGCGGCGGCTGAGCTTGGCACCAGTCGGCGCCGGGATGGCGCCTTCGCCTGGGGCCTGATGTATGACGCGACGGACCCTGAACAGGTCGTGGAATGGTTCCTGCTGAGTTCGTGGGAAGAGCATCTGCGGCAGCATGAACGGGTCTCGATGACGGACAAGGCCGTGCAGGCGCAGGTGCACGCGTTCCATACCGGCGGGAAGCCGCTGGTCCGGCATCTGCTGACCCTCGCACCTGGCGCTACAACGCCATGAACCTGGCTGGGGACAGCCGCATGTTGCCCCCGGCCGCTCTCTGCGGCGGCTAATCCGCCTGCACGTTCGCTTGGCGCACAAGCTGGCCCCAACGCTCCCGCTCACTACCGATCAGCCGCGCGAAATCCTCTGGCGTGCCGGGCGAGAACTGGGCGCCTTCCGCCTCCAGCCTTCGCTTCAGCCCCGGCTCCTGCAAGATGCGGTTGCACTCCGCGTTCAGCCTGTCCACCACGGCCCGGGGCGTCCCGGCGGGTGCCACCAGCCCGTACCACTGCACGGCATCGAAGCCCGGCACACCGGATTCGGCGATCGTCGGTATCTCCCGCGCGCTATCCAGACGGGTGAGGCTGGAAACGCCCAGGGCGCGCAACTGGCCGCTGCGCACGGGTGGCAGCGCCGGCGGCCCACCGGTCATGGTCAAGGCAATCTGGCCAGAGATGAGGTCCGTCATCATTGGCCCGGTGCCCTTGTAGGGCACATGCGTCATGCTGGTGCCTGTCGCCTGGTTGAAGGCCACCATGGCGATATGGGCGGCGCTGCCGTTGCCGCCGGAGCCGAAGGTCAGGCTGCCAGGGTTGCTCTTGGCCAGGCGGATCAGCCCGGCGACATCCCGCACATCCACCGCCTTCGGATTGACGACCAGGATGTTCGGTACCGTCGCCACCAGCGCCACGGGCTGGAAGGAGGCCAGGGTATCGAAGGGCAGGTTGGGGTACAGCGCCGGGTTCACCGCCAGCGTCCCGATATGGCCCATCATCAGCGTATAGCCATCGGCCGCCGAGCGAGCGACGAACTCGGTCCCGACGGTGCCGCCAGCGCCGCCCCGGTTCTCCACCACGAAGGTCTGGCGCAGATCCTCGCCCAGGCGTTGCGCCACGGCGCGTGCCAGAATGTCGGTCGATCCGCCGGGCGTGAAGGGCACGATGATCCGTACCGGGCGGTCCGCTGGCCACGGCGCGGCGGCCCGTGCCTGGAGCGCCGGCATGGAGAGGCAAGCGGCGGTACCGATGGCCAGCAGGCCACGGCGCCTGGGGCACCCGATGGCTTCGGGCATGTGGACGTTTCCTCCTGTTGTTAGGCGGGCACCCGGGCCCTGGGCGTCTTCAGCGCCCTTGGTCCCTGAAAATGATCCTGGCTGGGTCGGTCATCCCAACGTTGGACCCAACGTGGCCTTGCACTCGCGAGCCCGAGTGTATGTCGTGGAGATCCAGCCCTTCCCGGTTGCCCCGCGTCCGCGGCGCATGGCAGGCTTCATGCCAGGGCCTCGACCGCTTCGGGGAAGATGGTCTGGTAGGCTTCGCCGTAGGTCATGGCCTTGCCTGAATTGCGGCCACCCTGCATGCCGCGGTTCAGGGCCACGCGGTGGTAGTAGTCCCACAAATGCCGTTGCGCCGGCAGTTGCTCGAACGCCCGCCACTTGGTGTCCCAGACATCCGTGATGTTCAGGATGCGGTTGGGCTTGAAGTCGCACTGCTCGGGCTGGTGTGGCTCGAACTGAAAAATCGGCGGCGCACTGTAAGCGGCGCCGGGTCCAGGTTTGTGGCCCGCCGCCTGCGCGACGATCCGTGCCTCCTGCGCGAAGCGGGAGGCCTCGGGGTGATCGACATTGTAAGGGTCGGCGACGGCATGGGTGAGGACGAAGGCGGGACGCAGCTCCCGGTAGATATCGATCAGCTGGTCCAGCATCTCGCCTGTCAGGCGCAGGGGGTAATCGCCGGCATCGAAGAATTCGATCTCGGCGCCCAGGATGTCCGCCGCTGCCTCGGCCTCGGCGCGGCGGCCTGCCTTGCAGGCTTCCAGCGTCATGCCAGCCTGCTTCCAGGCCCCCTGACTCTCGCCCCGTTCACCATAGGAGAGGCAGACGATCTTCATGCGGTAGCCGAGCCGGGCATGCAGGGCGATGGCGCCGCCGGCACGCCAGACGAAGTCGCCCGGATGCGCCGTCACCACGAGCCCGGATTTCTGCTCATTCGCCATCAGGGCTTGTTCCTCATCACTTCGCCCAATACAGGCGGTCAGGGTTGTCGATCAGGATGCGGCGGCGCATGGCTTCGTCCGGCGCGGCCAGGGCCAGCAGCTCGACCAGATCGCCGTCATTCGGCATGTCGCCGGCGATGTTCGGATGCGGGAAGTCAGTCCCCCACAGCACGCGGTCCGGCGCTGCCTCGATCAAGGCGTTGGCGAAGGGCACGGCATCGTGGAACGGCGCACCGGCCGAGGAGACACGTTCCGGCCCGCATACCTTCACCCACGCCAGCGGGTTGCGCATCAGCGCCAGCAGGCGGCGGAAGGGTTCCTGCTCCAGCCCCTTCTTCGCCTGCACCCGGCCCATATGGTCGATGATGAAGGGCACCTTGATACGGCCGATGCGCTCCTCGTGTTCCAGGATGTCCCCGGCGTCGAGATGCAGCACGACGTGCCAGCCGAGTGGCTGGATGCGGTCCAGCACGCGGTCGAACACTTCCAGGTCCGGCGTGCCGCCCAGGTGCTGTACGAAGTTGAAGCGGACGCCGCGGACGCCGCCTTCATCCAGCGCGCGCAGTTCCGCGTCCGTCACGCCGCCATCGACGATGGCGACGCCGCGATAAGCGCCTTTGCTGCGGGCGATGGCGTCCATCATGGCGCTGTTATCGGTTCCGTGGCAGCTGGCCTGCACGATGACGGCGCGATCGATGCCAAGAGCGGCATGCACGCGTTGCAGATCCTCCACCGGCGCATCGGGCGGGGTGTAGGAGCGGTCGGCCGCATAGGGAAACACGCTGGCTGGGCCGAAGACATGGCAATGCGCGTCTACCGCCCCCGCCGGCAGGCGAATGGAGGGCGTGCGCGGATGCGGGTCCGGTGCCTTGCAGGTCTTGATGGTGTTGCTCACTGCTTTTCGATCCCTGCCTTCTCGATGACGACGCGCCATTTCTCGGCTTCGGACTGCATCAGGCTGCCAAGTGCGGCGGCGGTGCCACCACGGGCCTCCACCCCGACATCCAGCAATTGCTTGCGGGTGGCCGGATCGGCCAGCACCGCGTTCAGCTCGGTATTGAGCCGCTCGATCACGGCTGGTGGCGTCTGTGCCGGCGCAACCAGAGCGTTCCAGGACGTCACGTCGAACCCCGCCAGCCCGGCTTCGCGCAGCGTCGGGACCTCCGGCAGATTGGCAGCCCGTTCGGCGGAGGTGACGGCGATGGCGCGCAGCGAGCCATCGCGGATCTGCCCCATAAGCGGCGCGACGATCTCGAAGCCCGCGGTCACGTCGCCGCGCAGCAAGGCGGTCAGCAGGTTGGGCGTGCCGCTGAAGGGTACGGTCACGGTTTCCAGGCCGGCGGCCGTCTTGAACAGTTCCGCCGCCAGGTTCTGCGTGCTGCCCACGCTGATGGTGCCAAGGTTGGCCCGCGCGGTATCCCGCTTCAGTGCCTCGACCAGCCCCTTCACGTCGCGGATGGGCGAGTTGGGCGCGACCAGGATGGCGATGGCGAAAGTGCCCATCAGGCCGACCGGAGCGAAATCCTTGATCGGGTCGAAAGGCAGGCTGCGGAACAGCGACTTGCTGATGGCGTGAGCGTTGGTTGCCACCATCAGGCTACTGCCATCGGCAGGCGAACCCACCAGCGCCTGGCCGGCGACAATGCCGCCGGCACCGGGACGGTTCTCGACCACCACTGGCTGGCCCAGCCTCTGCCCCAGCGCCTGACCGACCGCGCGTGCCGTGAGGTCCGCCACGCCGCCCGCAGCATTGGGGACCAGCAGGCGGATGGGCTTGTCCGGAAACGCGGCCAGGGCGGGGCGGGAGAGCAGCATTGGCGCGGCGGCGGCCAAGCCACCCCAGCGCAGGGCATCCCGGCGGGAAAGCGTCATGATGGTTCCTCCTGGTATTGCGGCCTTCGTGGCGAGGCCTTGCTAAAGTCAGGTAGATTTATGGCGCATGGCCTTGCTCAGGGCGTCCAGCAACGGTTCCAGCTCAGGCGTGGCCAAGGCGTCCGCCCCCATGGCCTGGCCCTGTTTCCAGGCCCAGTCCTGCCGCGCCGCGATGGCCCGGCTGGCCAGGGGTTCGATGCCGGCCTCCTCGACCGCGCGGGCGACTTCCCGCATTTCTTCCGCCCGGCGCTTGCCGTGCAGCAGGGCGCGGCTGATGACGTAGCGGGCCAGCCCCGGCCAGTTTTCATGCGGCAAGGTATCGGACAGCGAGCGTAGGACATCCGCTTCCACCCCGTAGTGCCGGGCGGCGAGCATGCACTCGGTGGTCAGTGCCTCCAGCCCTTTGACCATCACGCTGCGGCACATCTTCACCGAAGATGCTTTGCCGATCTCGGCTGAGTAGAGCTTCAGGTCCATGCCAAACGGCGCCATCAGTTCCATGAAGGCGGCGGCGTGGGGTCCGCCGAGCAGCATCGGCGACCGCAAGCCCTTAGGCGGTACGCTCGCCATGACGGCGGCCTCGACATAGCGGCCGCCGGCGGCTTCCACGCTGCGGGCAGCAGCCTGCTTGGCCGCGGGTGAGACGGAGTTCACGTCCACCACGAACGGCGCATGCGCCAGCCCCCCTACCAGGGATTGCGCGGCCTCCAGCGCCGACCCTGCAGTAACGCTGAGAAAGACCACGTCAGCGCGGGATGCAGCCTCGGCTGCGTTCGGGCAGGCAAGGGTTCCGGCGCGCTCCAGGGCGGCGCCGGCGGTGTCGTGGATACCAGATATCGCAGCGCTATCCGCGCGCAGATCTCGGGCGAAGATGCCACCGACCTCGCCGAAGCCGATGATGGCGAAGCGGGTGGCGTTCGGCGCTGGTCCGCTCATGCCACGTCCTCCAGCAAGTCTTCCCAGACGTCTTCAAGCGTCAGGCGGTGGGGCAGCATGGCCTGTTCATCCATATAGCGAAGCGCCAGCGTCATGACCGGCTTCAGAGCGTGCCGCCCCATGGGGGACGCGCCACGCAGGCCAGGCTGCGCACTTGCAGCGGACAAGGCGAACAGGCGCATCAGTTCCTTCGCCAAGCCCGGATGGCCCTCCAGCAGGCTACGCCGCACCACCACCATGTGGTTGACGGGAACGATGTGATGCCGTTGCCAGAACGCTTCCGCTGCGGCGACCGGGTCTGCCCAAACGGTCCGGAGTGCCGGGTCGTTCGGCACGTCATTGCCGACGATGACGGCGTCCAGCGTCCCAGCCTTCAGCATCGCCAGCATATCCTGCCCGGAACCGGCGCGCTCCGCCCAGGGTGGGTCCTGAACGCCAGCGACATGCGCGTCCTCGAAAGTGATCCAACGGATCTCTTCCGGGCGCGGTCCGCCTTCCTCCGCGATGATGCCGCGAAGCCACATTCCCGTGGTCTGGCTATAGGCGCGGACGCCGACCCGCCGCCCCGCAAGATCCAGCGGGCTACGGATGCTACTATCCTGCCGGCAGAGTAATGCCGATTGCTGGAAGCGCGCCGCCATCACTACAGGTAATAGCACCAGAGGCACCCCGACGGCGCGAGCCTGCAGGAAGGTGGCAATGGCCATTTCCGAGACGTCATAGCGGAGCTCCCGCACCATGGGTGCGAAGGCACGGCTGATGATGGGAATGTCGGCAAAGTCGAAGCGCAGCAAGGTGGAGCCAACTGCTCCGCTTTTCAGAGCTTCAGTGACGGGATAGGTGCCGACGGCGGCGCGCAAGCTGGGCATCTGGTCAGGATCAGCCATGATTATTGGCTATCCCAAAGGATGCAGGAAGCCCCCGCTGATCCTCTGCATCTTGACACTGTTTGGCTTTCGGCACCCTTGCCTCCCCTCCATAATCTGGAGTAGCCGCCTGGAACCGCTTTTCGCGGAAACACAGACTGACCGTCTAAAGGTAAGTGGTAACCTTCGCATCGTCCGCAGTCTTATCGCTTTCTGCGGCCTAGTTATAGATTTTGGTTATATCTACAAGGCCACGTTGGCCGATCTCTTCGACATGACTTCTAAGCGCATCCAAAAATGCCTGCGCAGCCAAAGTCAAATCAACACCTCTCGGCCGGATGATGCCGGCCGGACGCGGCGGCGCAAAGTTAGGCAATGGCACCACCCGTAGAGTGCCGCGAAGCAGGTCGCCCGCCATCATCAATCTCGGCATTGCTGAGATCATGTCCGTGCCGTGCAGCATCTCGCGAATGAAGCCGTAGGAGCTGGAACGGAGCGAAGCAGCAGGCTCAAGCGCCAAGGCTGTCAGGAAGGCCTCGATCTCTTGCCCAACCCGCTGGCTAACAGTCGGCAGGACCAAGTCATAGTTCCGCAAAGCCTCGGCGCTGACCTGAGTGAGGTGAAAAAACGGGTGATCGTATCGGGCCAGGATGGAAATCGGCTCTTCCCACAACGGCTCGCGCAGAAAGCCGTCAGGGAGTGAGGGCTCGTAAAGCCGGCCGACAATCAACTCGATTTCGCCTGCCGCCAGCTTTGGCAGCAGATCTTCCGTGCGCCCCTGCTCAAGCCGAACCCGCAAGTGGGGGTGTTGCGCCTTCAACTGGGTCAATGCCCCCGGCAATACACCTGTGGCTGCGACCGGGAGTGTGCCCACAGCCACAATACCGCCTTCCCCGGATATGCGGTCGAGTTCCTCATCAAGACGGCGGAGTTCGGCCAAGATGCGACGTCCGACCTTGGCGAAGAGCTCGCCCGCTTCGGTAGGCCGGACACCTCGCGGCAACCGGTCAAAGAGGCGTTGCTGCAGGATCTCTTCCAGTTCCTGCAAATTCTTGGTCAAGGCAGGTTGGCTGACGCCGAGGACGGCTGCGGCTTTAAGCAGGCTGCCTTGCACCACAATGGCTTCCACCGCGCGAAGGTGGTGCATCTTCAGCCTTTGGTCGAGATAGCGACGAACAGCCATAACCCGCCCTTACCGCTTCTCGGTAAGCCATACCATCAGCGATGATGATTATGAGCCGAGGCCATCTCACTTGACCATACCGGTGTCTTCAGGCGCGCAGCCGAGCCGAAGGTCCCAGACGCGATTACACGCCTGCGGTGCGGGTGCTCCGAGGCGGGTTTGGGTGGTGATGGTGGTGGTGGTGGTGATGATGGGGATGCGGGGACAGGATTTGAACCTGTGAC
>Ga0308159_1001709_pt1 | contig 29188 bp, 31 predicted proteins | sample PhyCR1_FD_201040 | JGI IMG/M metagenome (GOLD analysis project Ga0308159, IMG submission 201040) | Phyllosphere microbial communities from UC Gill Tract Community Farm, Albany, California, United States - DLSLC.R1 | ecosystem: Host-associated > Plants > Phyllosphere > Unclassified | place: USA...
TGCTCGAGGCGACGGTCCGCGAGGCCGAGCAGGCCACCATCTTCGTGGCCACCGCGGCGGTCGCCGACTGGCGGCCCGCCACGCACAGCGACCAGAAGATCAAGAAGGACGGCAGCGGCCAGCCACCGGTCCTGCATTTTGTCGAAAACCCGGACGTGCTCCATACGGTGGCGCAGAGCGCGCGCGCGCGCAATGGCCAGCTGTTCTGCGTCGGCTTTGCGGCGGAGAGCGAGAACCTTGCCGCGCATGCCAAGGCCAAGCGGGAGCGCAAAGGCATCCCGCTGCTGGTCGGCAACATCGGGCCGCTGACCTTCGGGCAGGACCACAACAGCCTGCTGCTGGTCGACGCCCACGGCGTGCGCGAACTGCCGCATGCCCCCAAGCTCACGCTGGCGCGTGAATTGGTCGCCGAGATCGCCGCCCGGCTGCCCGCAAGGAGTGCCTGACATGCAAGCAGATCCCCAGTGGAACACGCCGCCCGACGGCGACTTCGCGCGCTATGTCGAGCGTCTGACGGCGCAGGCCGCGGTTTCCCGGCGCATGTCGCAGCAGCAGGGTGAACATGATCTGAGCGCCGGCATGACGCCAGCGCCGCAGCCGCGGGAGGCCGCTGCAGGGCGGTCTGCCGCCCGTCGCGCCGCGGCGCAGCCCACCGTGCTGTCGCCTGGCGAGGTGCGCGGGCGCGACGCCAACGGAACTCTCGGCGAGCGCTTGCTCGACTTCGCGTTGCGCAGCCTTCGCGATTGGGCGCGGGCTCGCGCGTCGCGCGGTACCTCGCCTTCCTCCTCCATCTCCAGAAAGCGTGAGCCTTGAAAGTAGACGTCCGCATCCTCGATCCGCGCATGGCGGATCAACTCCCCGCCTATGCAACCCCCGGCAGCGCGGGGCTCGACCTGCGTGCCTGCCTGGACGCGCCCGTCACGCTCGAGCCGAATGGCTGGCAGCTCATTGGCACCGGCATTGCCATCCACTTGGCCGATCCTGGCTATGCTGCGCTCATCCTGCCGCGCTCGGGCCTGGGCCACAAACACGGCATCGTGCTGGGGAACCTGGTGGGCCTGATCGACAGCGACTACCAGGGCGAACTCAAGGTCAGCGCCTGGAACCGCAGCCACACGGCGTTCGTGCTCGAGCCCATGGAGCGGCTGGCGCAACTGATGATCGTGCCGGTGGTTCAGGCCGAGTTCAACGTCGTGAGCGACTTTTCGCCCAGCGCACGCGGCGAGGGCGGGTACGGTTCGACCGGGAAGCACTGACGCGGGCGGCTGGCGTGCATGTAGGCGACTGCCTGCGCGCATGGCCCTGGCATTTCCGACAGGTAAAGACCGGAACCGCACTGGCGTTTACGCCTCGAAACGCTCAGCATGATTGCGATGTCATCGCCCAGGCGAATGGCACGTTAATCATGAACCGGTCGCGTCTCACGCACCGAATTTGAGGAAGTTCAAGACATGAAAACAACCGTTCGAGTTCTCTCCGTCACGGCAGGTGCGCTGGCACTGGCCACTCTGACCGCCTGCGTGGCACCGCCACCTGCCTACACGACCAGCTATCCGTACCAGGGCGCACCGCAGGCGTACGAGGCCCCGCGTTCCTACATCGAGTACGGACGCATCGCCAACATCGAGGTGATCCGCACCGAAACGCCGGGCACCGGTACCGGTGGCGGCGGCGCGATTGCAGGCGGGGTGGTCGGCGGCGTTCTGGGCAATCAGATTGGCCATGGCGGCGGACGCGCGGCGGCGACCGCGCTGGGTCTGGTCGGTGGTGCACTGCTGGGCAACAGCATCGAGGCCAACAACAACCGGCCGCGTGTGTCCGAGGCCTATCGCATTTCGGTGCAAACCGACAACGGTGGCTACCGGGCGTTCGACGTGCCGAGCCCGGGTGATCTGCGCACCGGTGACCGCGTGCGCATCGACAACGGACAAATTTCGCGCTACTGATCCGCCTTCGCTGAAGCCGAACCCTGCGCGCCGCTGCCCGAGGGCTGCGGCGTTGCAGGATTCATTCAGTGCAGGAGGTCGCTGCCCGGCGCCATTGTCGGGAGCTTGAAGAAACCTGTGCCCGCGGAGCCACGTCCGATCTCTTCTTCCGTCGCTTCGCGCACAGAGCGCACCATCATGTCCAGCCGCAGCGCAATGCCAGCCAGCGGATGGTTGCCGTCGAGCACCAGATGCTCGGGATAGATTTCGGCCACGGTGTAGATCACATCCTTGGGCATGTCGGGATTCGTGCCCTCGGGCAGGGCGGCGCCGTCGAAGGTCATGCCCTCCTCGGTGGCCTGCGGGAACAGCGCACGCGGTTCGAGAAACAGCAACTGGTCATTGAAGTCGCCGAAAGCCTGCTCGGGCTCGAGCTGCAACTGCACACGATCGCCCGCCTCATGGCCGCGCAACACTGCTTCGATCGCATCGAACAGATCCTCGCCGCCGACGAGGAATTCCACCGGTTCATCCAGCACGTCGAGCACGTCGCCGAGCGTGTCTTTCAGGGTCCAGGTCAAGCCGACCACGCATTGTTCAGAGATTTCCATTGCAGAATTCTCCCATGGACATCAATCTACCGTTAACCCTGCTCGGCGGACTCACCGCCGCGCAGTTCATGCAGCGCCATTGGCAGAAGAAGCCGCTGCTCGTGCGCCAAGCCGTCCCCGGCATGCAGCCCCCTCTGGACCGAAGTGCGCTGTTCGCACTTGCCGAACGTGAAGATGTCGAATCCCGCCTCATTCGTCAAGGACCTGGCGGATGGACCTTGCGCCATGGCCCGCTGCCGCGCCGGGCGTTGCCGCCCCGCAAGCAGCCCGGCTGGACGATGCTGGTGCAGGGCGTGGACCTGCATGACGACCGCGCGCATGCCTTGCTCCAGCAGTTCCGCTTTCTTCCCGATGCGCGGCTGGACGACCTGATGATCAGCTACGCCAGCGACACCGGTGGCGTGGGGCCGCATTTCGACAGCTACGACGTTTTCCTGCTGCAAGCGCACGGCAGCCGCCGCTGGTCCATCGGCCGCCAGCGCGACCTGAGCCTGCAGCCCGGACTGCCGCTCAAGGTTCTGCAGAACTTCGAGCCGGAGCAGACCTTCGTCCTGGAAGCGGGGGACATGCTGTACCTGCCGCCGCGCTACGCGCACGACGGCGTGGCCGTCGGCGACGACTGCATGACGTATTCGATCGGCCTGCGTTCACCCGCATCCGCGGGGCTGGGCGCCGACCTGCTCGCCCGCATCGCCGAGGCGCATGCCGACGCCCAGGAGGACGGGGATGGCGGCCCACCCGTGCACTACCGTGACCCGCGTCAACCGGCCGTGGGGGCGCCCGCGGCCATGCCGGCCGAACTCCAGCGCTTCGCGCGCGAGGCCGTGCAGGCGGCGCTGCGCGACGCCGATGCGATCGACCGCGCGCTGGGCGAGTCGATGACCGAACCGAAGGCCAACGTCTGGTTCGAGCCCGGCGCGCTGCCAGGCGGCTTCGATGCGCTCACGCTGGACCGCCGAACCCGCATGCTCTACGACGATCGGCACATCTACATCAATGGCGAGAGTTTTCGTGCGGGTGGCCGCGATGCCAAGCTGATGCGCAAGCTGGCCGACCAGCGTGCGCTCGATGCTCGCGACCTGCGGGGTGCCAGCGATGATGCGGTGGCATTGATGGGGGACTGGTGCGAAGCGGGATGGGCGCACGCAGCTGAAATGTGAAGGGGTGGGTACCCTGCGCGCCAGCGCCCCTTTAGCTGTAAGCCGAGGCCGCGAACACATTTGGATGCACCAAAGTGGTTCTAGAATTTTTGTTCATTTCATACCTTCAAGGAGATCCAAATGAACAAATCAGTCTTGATTGCTGCCATCGTCGCTGCCGCCGCCCTGAGCGCATGCGGCAAAAAGGATGAAGCGCCTGCTGTCGTCACCCCGCCGCCTGCGGTCGTGACGCCGCCTGCCGCTGCTCCGGCATCGCCTGCCTCCGACCCGACGATGGCACCCTCGGGTTCGACCGCGCCTTCGTCCTCTTCGTCATCGGCCCTGGATGCGGCCAACGCCGCCACCGAGGCGGCGCGCTCGGGCGCATCGGCGCCCAAGTAAGGCCCGCCGGTCATCCATCGCCGAAGGACGCCCAGGACGCGTCAGTCGGCCTTGAAGCCGGTGGCCGCCACGGCTTTGCCCCAGGTACGGGTGTCCGCCGCAATGGTGTTGGCGAACTCGCCGCCTGTGGTGCCCGTCACGCGAAATCCGGCTTCTTCCATCTTGGCCCGGCCCTCAGGTGAGCGCATTGCCTTCTGGATGTCCGCGCTCAGCTTTTCCACGATGGCAGGTGGCGTCTTCGCTGGCGCCACGATCCCGAACCATGAGTTAAAGACAAGCTGCGGATAGCCTTGCTCCTTGAAAGTGGGAACGTCGGGTAACGCCTGGGTGCGCTGGTCACCGCTCGATGCCAACGCGAGCAGTTTGCCTGCCTTCACGTTGGGCGCGGACAGCCCGACGCTGGCGAAGACCCCTGCAATGTCGCCGCCGAAAATGCCGCTGAGGGCGTCGCCCGTGCTTTTGTAGTGAACGGGTGTGGGCTTTTGCCCGACCGCGTCACCGAAGAGGAAGGCGCCGAAATGGCCAGGGGTTCCTGCACCGAAGGTTCCCATGAAGAGCCCGTTCTGCTTTTGCGACCACTCGACGAATTCCTTGACGGTGCGCGCTGGCACCTTCTGCGGGTTGACGAGCAGCATGAATTCCGAAGTCACGACCTGGCTGACGGGCGCGAAGTCCTGCACCGGGTCATAGGCCAGCTTCGTGTAACTGCTCGGCGCAATGCTCAGTTGCCCGGTTTCTCCCAGCATCAGCGTGTAGCCGTCGGCGGCGCTGCGAGCCGCTTCGGTCGCCGCGATCAGGCCACCGGCGCCGGGCTTGTTGTCGACGATCACGCCCATGTTGTTCCAGCCTTCAGAGAGCTTCTGCGCGAGCAGGCGTGCCACGATGTCCGGCCCTGTTCCTGCCGGAAAGCCAACGATGATCCGCACCGGACGGCTCGGGTAGTTGGCCGCTGCGGTCTGGGCTTGAGCTTGCGCCTGGATGGGCAGGCTGGCCGCAGCGCAGGCCGCCCATGCCAGAGCCAATGCATGGCGGCGCGGGAGTTTGAATCGGTTCATGGTCTGTCTCTTGTTGTGGAGGGAGGAGCGGAAAGGAAAGGGCGCAAGGCGCGCGAAGGCGGGCCAGTCAACGCAGGGCGTAAAAGCGCATGACCACCTGTGCCGGGTGGCGAACGCCTGCGCCGACGAACATTCGCTCGGTCGCCCAGCGCAGGGCAGGCGAGGAGGTTTCGAAGCTGGGGCTGCAGCGAAAGTAGATGTGCGACGGGTCGACCGCCTCGCCGCGCAGCAGCCGCGCCATGACGTCGGCCGGCGCGGCGCGAATCGCGCGGTTGTAAACGTAGACCAAGTCGCCGGCGTCGGTCTCGAGCCCGTAGCGGGCGTCGAGTTCGGACAGCGTGTCGCTCACGATCAACTGAAAGTCGCTGCCGCCGGGCAACACCCGTGCTGTCCAGCCGAGGCCACGGGCGCTGCCGCCCGTGATCGGTACCACCCGGCGAAGACCGCGTGCCGAGTTGGCCAACACCTGCGGCTGGCCGACTTCGACGCACAGGTCGGCAAAATGGTCCAGCGCGGGAGGAGAAAGGGGATCAACGGCACCGGGTGCCGCAAGCTCTGGCAAGTTCATGGCCTAGCGTAAGTCCCGTGGCGGCGCGTTGTTGTCATCCCTGAAGATGACGGGAAACCCCTCTGGACATCCGATGCGCAGCTGGCTTGCCGAATCCGAAGTCGCCCGTGCGTCAGCGCTTGGCGCCTGTTGCAGCGACGGCGGGTCCGCGCATGCCGATCTGATCGCAGGCGTGATTCCTGCGCTGGGCGAAGATCGATTCGGCGCGACCCTGCTCGGCGCGATGGGCAGGGCACTGCCCGTCGGCTCGCTGTCGGTCTACCGCACGGGTGCGCGACCTGCGATTTTCCTGACGGCCAGCCTGGATGCGCGCGACACCACGCGCGACTGCTGGCGCGCCTACCTCTCGGGCCCGATCCGCCAGGACCGCACGCTGCAGGCGCCTTCGCACGCAGCGCCGTCGTCCTCGGTGCCCACGTTACCGCGTCTGTGCCACATCACTGCAGATGAGGTGCCGGGCGAGCATCGCGCCAGGGTGTATGAAGCCCATGGCGTGGCCGAACGGATTTCGGTGGTCGAAGAGGAAAGCGACGGCGCGCTCTTTGCCGTCAACTTTTATCGGCATGGCCACCAGCACGCGTTGCGGGACCATGAGATCGCCGACTTTTCACGCCTGGGCAACGTGGTCATGGTGCTTGCGCGCAAGCACATCGCGCTCGCTGCACCGGTGCAGGAGGCGCACGTCGGGCTGCCGGCAGGCGTGCATCAACTCAACCGCTTGCGAGCGTTGCAGCCCGACCTGACCGCGCGGGAACTTGAGGTGTGCGCGCGTCTGCTCAAGGGCATGAGCCAGGAGGGCATTGCAGCCGATCTGGGAATCGCGCTCACAACGGTAAAGACCTACCGAAATCGCGCCTTCGCGCGATTGGGGATTCACTTCAGGAATGAGCTGTTCGCGCTCGCTTCAGGAACATCGAACGACGCAGCGCACTGGCGCCATCGTTCCTGAAGCGCCGCACGAACCGCGCGAAAACTCAGGACGGATCCTTGCCGCGCGTGCGACCGACGCCGCTGAAGATGCCGATGCCCAGCAGGATGAGCGCGCCGATGCCGATGTAAAGCGTCGGAACGCCCGCCACCGAGGCGCCCCAGGCCAAGCCGCCAAGAAAGATCAGGAAACCGACCATGTAAAGCGCGAAGGACATTGACTCTCTCCGAAAATTTTGTCGAGGGTTTGTCGCATAACTGTCACGAAAAGGTCCACGGCCTCTGGCGGTTTCCGGTGTGAGCGCGCTCCTACAAACGTCTTGATTGCCTCCCTACGCGTTGCCGGACCATGCCGGAGTCGTTCTCAAGCCTGCTCGACGCTGGCCGCGTCCAGCGCGGCGATCGAGCTGGCGTCGAGCTTCAATGTCGCAGCCGCGGTCAGCTCATCGAGTTGGGCGATCGATGTGGCGCTGGCGATGGGGGCGGTCACCGCGGGTCGCGCAATCTGCCATGCGATGGCCACCTGTCCGGGCGTCGCATTGTGTGTGCTGGCCACCTGGTCCAGGGCGTCAAGAATGCGCAGGCCGCGAGCGTTGAGGTACTTCTTGGTCGTATTGGCTCCGCGCGCGCTCTTGGCTGCATCGGCTTGATTGCGATACTTGCCCGTGAGAAAGCCCGCGGCCAGTGCGTAGAAGTTGATCACGCCCACACCGCGCGCCAGGCACAAAGGTTCCAGCGCGTCTTCGAATACGGCGCGGTCGTACAGGTTGTACAGCGGCTGCAGGCTTTCGTAGCGTGGGAGTCCGAGGCGCTCGGACGCGTCAAGCGCCTCGGCCAGGCGAGGTGCCGTGTAGTTCGAGGCACCGATGGCGCGCACCTTGCCCGCCTTGATCAGGTCTGCAAAGGCGCCCAGCGTGTCCGCGAGCGGCGTGTCGGCGTCGTCGTCGTGGGATTGGTACAGGTCGATGTGGTCGGTCTTCAGGCGCTGCAGCGATGCATCCACGGCCGCCCGGATGTAGGCTGGCGACAGCCCCTTCTTGTCGTCGCCCATGGGCTTGCCGACCTTGGTCGCCAGCACCACGCGGTTGCGCTTGCCACTCTGACGCAGCCACTTGCCGATGATCGTCTCCGATTCGCCACCCACATGGCCAGGCACCCACGCCGAGTAGACGTCGGCGGTGTCGACAAAGTTGAAGCCTGCATCGAGCCAGGCGTCGAGCAGGCGGAAGGACAGCGCTTCGTCCACCGTCCAGCCGAACACGTTGCCGCCGAAGGCCAGCGGTGAGACATCGAGGCCGGATCGGCCGAGAGGACGCAGTTGCATGAGAGTCGCTTTCTGGAGAGCTGGGAAAAGAAAAGGTCAGACGAAACCGAACACGCCGAGCAACGCACCCGCGCCCAGCAGCCACAAGAGATGCAGGCGCGTACGCCAGACCACCAGCGCAGCGACGCCGGCGAGCAGCCACAGGTGCCATGCAGGCGCGCTGCTGCCGGCCTGGTTGCCCGCCGCGAGCACCCAGCCCGTGGCGATCAGCAGGCCGACCACCACAGGCGCCATACCCTGCTTGAATGCGCGCACTTCGCGCCGTGTTCTGTTGCGGTGGCCCCAGCGCGTCGCGAAATAAGTCAGCGTGGTGCTGGGCAACATGATGCCCACCATGGTGATCGTCAAGCCAAGCAGCCCGAGCGCCCAGGCGTGCACGCCAGCGGCCATGCCGCCGCCTGCATTGATGCCCACGTTCCAGCCCATCAGGGCCACAAACAGCACGTTCGGGCCGGGTGCGGCTTGCGCGATGGCCACGGAGGACGTGAATTGCGCCTCGGTCAGCCAGCCATTCTGGGTGACGAGATAGCGGTGCATGTCGGGCACGGTGGTGATGGCGCCGCTGATGGAGAGCATCGACAACATCAGGTACTGGCCCCAGAGCGCGAGCCAGTCGTGCCACTGCATGACGATGGTCATCGGCCCAGTCTCCGCCAGGTTTCGCCACAGGCGACACCGCCCACCACGATCAGCACCCAGCCCAGCGGGATGCGCGCCAGCGCGATCGCGGCGAACACCGCTGCCACGATCGCCAGGCAGATGCCGAAGCCCAGCGGGTTCATGCGCAACTGGGGAACGAGCTTGATTCCCGTCGCCGCGATCAGACCCCCGGCAACGGCGCCCATGCCGCGCAGGGCGGCGGCGACCTGCGAATTGCTTGCATATTGCGCATAGAGCAACGCCAGCCCGAGGATCACGAAAAGGGGCACCGTCAGCATGCCCGCGACCGCGGCCAGCGCGCCGCGCAGCCCGAAATAGCGGTCGCCGATCATGAGCGCGAGGTTGATCACGTTGGGCCCCGGCATGACCTGGGCCACCGCCCAGTCCTCGAGAAATTCCTCGGGCGTGAGCCAGCGCTTTTTCTCGACCATCTCGCGCTGCACGATGGCCAGCACCCCGCCGAAGCCTTGGAGCGCGAGCCAGGTGAACGAGACGAAGAGATCGCGCGTGGAAAGGGGCCGAGGGCGGTCGGGGTCGGCTGCCGCAGCAGGAGAGGCGGAATGCATGAGGGAAATTATCACGTGGCGCGTGCAAAGACGCAGGCCGGGGTGTGCGCCGACACGGGATGGCGCTGCGCACTGCGAAACTGCCGCGATGAACCTACGTGCCCTCTTCGAACTCTGCAAGCAGGCGGTCATGTCGTGGAAGAACGACTACGCGCCCAGCATGGGTGCCGCGCTCGCGTACTACACGGTCTTCTCCGTGGCCCCGCTTCTGCTCATCGCCATCTCGGTGGCAGGCCTGGTGTTCGGGCGCGACGCGGCGCGCGGCGAGATCTTCGCGCAGCTCTCGGGAATGATGGGCCCGCAGGGCGCTCTGGCCGTCCAGGGCATGCTGGAGGCGGTGAACAAGCCGACCGAGGGCATCGTCGCGACGGTCGTGGGCGTCACGTTGCTGGTGATCGGTGCCACCACGGTATTCGGTGAGTTGCAGGACTCGATGGACCGCATCTGGCGCGCGCCCGTGCGCGCGCAGACCAGCGGCCTCATCAGCCTGCTGAAGGTGCGGCTCCTGTCCTTCAGCATGATCATGGGCATCGGTTTCCTGCTGATGGTGTCGCTGGTGGCCAGCGCCGCGCTTGCAGCGCTGGGCAAATGGTGGTCGCCGCTCTTTGGCGGCTGGGAGACGCTGGCGCAGCTGGTCAACTTTGCCTTCAGCTTTGCCATGGTCACGGTCGCCTTCGCCATGATCTACAAGCTGCTGCCGCGGGTGCGGGTGCAATGGCGTGACGTGTGGGTCGGCGCGGGCGTGACGGCGCTGCTGTTCACCATCGGAAAGCACCTGATCGGCCTGTACATCGGCAAAAGCAGCGTGGCTTCGGGCTATGGCGCGGCGGGGTCGCTGGTCGTCGTGCTGGTCTGGGTGTACTACTCGGCGCAGATCTTCCTGCTGGGTGCCGAATTCACCTGGGTCTATGCCCATTCCTATGGCTCGCTCAAGGGCTCCGTGCGTCCGGGTACCGAAGAGGCGCTCGAAGCGCCCACCCGAGCTTCAGCCACCGATCGGGCCGATGGTGTTCAATAGGGGGATGAGCCAAGACATTCCCCCCACCGTGCGCGGTCCCGCGACCGGGCCTGCCATGCGTTTTGCCGACAAGGCGCTCGTTCTGCAGGGAGGAGGTGCGTTGGGTGCCTACCAGGCGGGCGTGTACGACGCACTGTCGGCGCGCGTCAAGGACCTGGACTGGGTCGTGGGCGTATCGATCGGTGCGATCAACGCGGCCCTGATCGCCGGCAACGAGCCGGCTCTCCGTGTCGACCGGTTGCGCGAATTCTGGGACCTGGTGTCTTCTGCGCCCGGTCAGCAGTTGCCCGCCGGCAGTGGCAACCGCCTGCTCCTGAATCAGTGGAGCGCGACGTCTGCCGTGCTGTTCGGCATTCCCGGGTTCTTCAAGCCCCGGGTCGACCCGACGCTGATGCTGGGCGGCGCTGCGCCGGTCACCAGCTACTACGACACGGCGCCGCTGAAGGAAACGCTCGAGCGTCTGATCGACTTCGACCGCATCAACGATGGCGACATGCGCCTGAGCGTGGGTGCGGTGAACGTGCGCACCGGCAACTCCGTGTACTTCGACAACCGCACCCAGAAGATCGGGCCCGAGCACATCATGGCCAGCGGCGCGTTGCCGCCGGGCTTTCCGCCCGTGCACATCGACGGCGAAGACTACTGGGACGGCGGCATTGTCTCGAACACGCCGCTGCAATACCTGCTGGACACCCACGTGCGCACCGAGCCGCTGGTGGCGCTGCAGGTGGATCTGTTCAGCGCGCGCGGCACCATGCCGCAGACGCTGTCGGAAGTGGCGCAGCGGCAGAAGGACATCATCTATTCGAGCCGCACGCGCATGAACACCGATGCGCTGTCGGCCAACGTGAACCTGCAACAGGCGGTGGCGGACCTGATCGCCAAGCTGCCAGCGCGGCTGCGCGACGACGAGAGCGTCGAGCTGCTGCGCGCACAGATGAACCATGCACCCATCGACATCGTGCACCTGATCTACCGCAACCGGCCCTACGACCTCGACTCGAAGGACTATGAATTCTCACGTGCGACCGTGCGCGAGCATTGGGAAGCGGGCGTGCGTGACATGCGCAACACGCTCGCGCATCCGGAATGGCTCGAGAGCGCCACCGAAAACGGCGTGACCACCTTCGACCTGACCGAGCCCGATGCGCTGCGCGTGCGCCGCCCGACGCTCGACATGAACGGCGCGGGCCAGGCCCGCGCGCCGAAGACGCGGGCCTGAGGCAGCGCCTGCGTCACGCAGCGCCCGAGCGCGGCGTCATTGTTTCGTCGGAGAATCTTTCGCCAATCCCATTCCCCTTTCGCCAACCCCAAGGAATCGTTTCATGCAGCTCAAGGACAAGGTCGCTTTCATCACCGGCTCGGCCAGCGGTATCGGCAAGGAAATCGCCCTTGTCTACGCCAAGGCAGGCGCGAAAATCGTCATCGCCGACCTGAACAAGGCCGCAGCGGACGCCACTGCTGCGGAGATCGCGGCCACAGGCGCCAACGCCATCGGCGTGGGTGTCGACGTGACCGATGAAGACCAGGTCAACGCGGGCGTCGAGGAGGCTGTCAAGGCCTTCGGCGGCATCGACATCCTGGTGAGCAATGCGGGCATCCAGATCGTCCATCCCGTGGACGAATTCAGCTTTGCCGACTGGAAGAAGATGCTGGCCATCCACCTGGACGGTGCCTTCCTCACCACCAAGGCGTGCTTGAAGCACATGTACGCGCAGGGCCGGGGCGGCAGCGTGATCTACATGGGCTCGGTGCATTCCAAGGAGGCCTCGGTGCTCAAGGCGCCCTACGTCACGGCCAAGCACGGGCTCATCGGCCTGTGCAAGACGGTTGCCAAGGAAGGCGCTAAGCACGGGGTGCGGGCCAACGTGATCTGTCCGGGCTTCGTGCGCACGCCGCTGGTCGAAAAGCAGATTCCCGAGCAGGCCAAGACGCTGGGCATCACCGAGGAGCAGGTCGTCAAGAATGTGATGCTCAAGGAGACGGTCGATGGCGAATTCACCACGACTGAGGACGTCGCCCAGGTCGCGCTGATGTTCGCAGGCTTCCCGACCAATGCCCTCACGGGACAGTCGCTGGTGGTCAGCCACGGCTGGTTCATGCAGTAACGTGCGCGCCGGGCGGATGGCCCGGGCTTCGGCGCCGGGGCGGCTTGGGCGGCCGCAGGTCGAGCTCCCAGGTCTCGCCCACGAGCTGCTGGCCAAAGCCCTCGTAGGGGGCTGACTTCACCAGGTTGAAGCCGCGGGCGGCGTAGATGCCGCGTGCGGCCCCCAGGCAACTGTGGGTCCAGAGCGTGATCCTCGCGTAGCCCTTCTGGCGCGCAAAGCCGATGCATTCGTCGGTCAGGCGTCCGCCCAGGCCGAGACCGCGGGCCTGTGGCGCGAGGATCAACATGCGCAGCTGGGCCGTGGTCGCCGACTTGCGGACCACGAACACGGCCCCGACCCGTTCCCCGTCGAGTTCAGCGATCCAGCATTTCTCCCAGGCGGGCTGGAACTTGCGTACGAACTGCGCGGCAATGTCCGCGACGAGGGCCTCGAATTCGATGTTCCAGCCGTATTCCTTGGCGTAAACCTCGCCGTGCAACTTCACGACCCACCCGATATCGCCAGGGCCCGGGTCGCGCAACAAGGCGGTGCGTGGCTGCGTGAGGTCTAAGCCGCTTGCCGCTGAGGGCTCGAGCAGAGCCTCGATTCGCTCCATCGCACTGACCACTTCCAGCTGCCGCGCCGCGCCCAGTGGTGCGAGCAGGGCGGCCGCCTCTTCGCGCGAGCGCTGCTGCAATGGCTCGAACGCAGCCCGCCCTGCCTCGGTGAGCGTGAGCAGGCTCTGCCGCGCGTCGGTTGGGCTGGGTGTGCGGTGCAACCAGCCCGCAGCCTCGAAACGCCCCAGGATTCGACTCAGGTAGCCGCCGTCCAGGCCCAGGTCTCGCGCGAGGGTGCGGGCGATGCTGCGCTCGCGGTGCGCCAGTTCATAGAGCACGCGCACATCCGTCAGCGACAGGCTGCCGCCCAGATAGGGGTCGAGCACGCCGATGCGTCGGGTGAAAAAGCGGTTGAAGCGGCGTACCGCCCTGATGGCGTCGGTCGAGGGGGCGGGGCTCTGGACAGCGGCGAAGTCTTTCATGCTTGCCATTGTCAAGCAAACAATTGACTGAGGCAACTAATTCGCGCCGTTGTCGATACGCTGCACCCTTATCCTTGCCCGCGACAGGGAGGGGGTGCGCAACTACAATAGCCGGTTCCCCTTTGCACTCCCGGCCATCCGCAGGCCACTCAAAAGCCCCGATGAACGCCCCGGTCGACGTTTCCTTTTTCGCGCGCGCTGCCAAGCCGCTCACCAGCTACCGCAAGTACTGGGCGGCTCGCTTCGGCACGGCCAAATTCCTGCCCACTTCGCGGCAGGAAATGGAGGCGCTCGGCTGGGACAGTTGCGACATCATCGTGGTCACGGGCGACGCCTATGTCGACCATCCGAGCTTCGGCATGGCGGTCATCGGTCGCATGCTCGAGGCGCAGGGCTTTCGCGTGGGCATCATTGCGCAGCCCGACTGGCAGAGCGCCGAGCCCTTCAAGGCGCTCGGCAAACCCAACCTGTTCTTCGGCGTGACGTCGGGGAACATGGACTCGATGATCAACCGGTACACCGCCGACCGGAAGATCCGCAGCGACGACGCCTACACGCCCGGTGACATCGGTGGCAAGCGTCCCGACCGCGCCGCCATCGTCTACTCGCAGCGCTGCCGCGAAGCCTGGAACGACGTGCCGATCATCCTGGGCGGCATCGAAGGGTCGTTGCGGCGCATCGCCCACTACGACTACTGGTCGGACAAGGTCCGACGCTCGGTCGTGGTCGACGCCAAGTGCGACCTGCTGCTGTACGGCAATGCGGAACGCGCCATCGTCGAGATCGCCCATCGCCTGGCCGCCAAGGAGCCGGTGCAACAGATCACCGACGTGCGCGGCACCGCCTTTGTCCGGCGTACCGGCGACGAGTCGGCCCAAGGCTGGTTCGAGATCGATTCGACCAGCGTGGACGAGCCTGGCCGCGTCGAGGCGCATGTCAACCCGTACCTGATGGTGTCGGATCAGGCCAAGGCCAACGGCGCCACCTGCGCGCGAGAGGATGAAGCCGAGGCGGTTGCCAAGGCCGCCGAAACCGGCGCGCCGCTGCCCGCGTCGGCACTGCGCAGCCCGGCTGCGGCGAACCCGGCAATTCAGCCCTTGACCTTCGTGCCCAATCCGGCGCTGGCCGGTCGCAGCCGGATCAAGGTGCCACCGCGCGATCGCTCGGTGATCCGCTTGCCTGCCTACGAGCAGGTGCGCAGCGACCCGGTGCTCTACGCACACGCCAACCGGGTGCTGCATCTGGAAACCAATCCCGGCAATGCCCGTGCGCTGGTGCAGGCGCACGGCGAGGGTGCGACCGCGCGCGACGTGTGGATCAATCCGCCGCCGATCCCGCTGACCACCGCCGAGATGGACCACGTGTTCGACCTGGCCTATGCGCGCAGTCCGCACCCACGCTATGCCGACGAGAACGGCAGCCACGACGGCGCGACCAAGATTCCCGCCTGGGAAATGATCCGCTTCAGCGTGAACATCATGCGCGGCTGCTTTGGCGGCTGCACCTTCTGCTCGATCACCGAGCACGAAGGCCGGATCATCCAGAGCCGCTCGGAAGACTCGATCATCAAGGAGGTCGAGGCTATCCGGGACTCGGTCAAGGGCTTCACCGGCACCATCTCCGACCTGGGTGGCCCCACGGCCAACATGTACCGCCTTGGCTGCACGAGCCCCGAGATCGAGGCGGCCTGCCGCAAGCCCAGCTGCGTGTACCCGGGCATCTGCTCGAACCTGGGCACCAACCACGACCCGCTCATCAAGATCTACCGCCGTGCGCGTGCGCTCAAGGGCATCAAGAAGATATTGATCGGCTCCGGCTTGCGCTATGACTTGGCCGTGCAGAGCCCCGAATACGTCAAGGAGCTGGTGCAGCACCATGTGGGCGGCTACCTCAAGATCGCGCCCGAGCATACCGAGCAGGGCCCGCTCACCAAGATGATGAAGCCCGGCATCGGCAGCTACGACAAGTTCAAGCAGATGTTCGAGAAGTTCTCGGCCGAGGCGGGCAAGAAGCAGTACCTGATTCCGTACTTCATCGCTGCGCACCCTGGCACCAGCGACGAGGACATGATGAACCTGGCGATCTGGCTCAAGAAGAACGGTTTTCGCGCCGACCAGGTGCAGACCTTCTACCCGAGCCCGATGGCCACGGCCACGACGATGTACCACACCAACCGCAATCCACTGCGCAAGATCACGCGTGACAGCGAGACGGTGGACATCGTGCGTGGCGACAAGCGCCGCCGGCTGCACAAGGCCTTCCTTCGCTACCACGATGCCAACAACTGGCCGCTGCTGCGAGAAGCGCTCAAGAGCATGGGCCGGGCCGACCTCATCGGCAACGGCAAGCACCACCTGATCCCGACCTGGCAGCCGCTGACCGATGGCAGCTATACCAGTGCGCGCAAGAAGAATTCGAGCGCATCGGGCGAGACGGTGGCGACTTCGTCGCCGCGTTCGCCCACCAAGGGCCGGCTGCTCACGCAGCACACCGGCTTGCCGCCGCGCGACAACGGCGCGGGCCGGCCGGGGGTGGGCAAGACATCCCGGCCAGGTTCGTCCGGCATGCCCTCGGGCGGGCCACGCAAGATTCGCAAAGGCCCTTGAGCGCCTGAATGCGCCGCACAGGTCGGGTCGGCGCACGACCGCCGTTTCAGGACCGGTCGGCCTGGCGCACGGGAATCTTCGGCGTGCGTGTGTGCTGGGTGGCCCGGGCGGTGCGCACCACCGCCGACAGCAGCGAGCGAAACCACAGTCGGCCGGGCGCATGCTCGGTGCTGGGGTCCCACAGCTGATAGAAATTCATTTCCGGGAAAGCGATGGGCGGCGTCACGATCGCAAGCGGCAAGATCGCGGCGTAGTGCTCGGCAAAATGCCTGCTGGTCGTGTAGATGAGGTCCGTGCCGGGCAGCAACTGTGGCGCCATGCTGAAGTACGGCACGGTGACCGTGGGCGTTCGCGACATCGCGTGGGCGCTCAGGTGCATGTCGACCACGCCACCGGCGGGAACGTTGTACGTCGAGGGCACCACGTGGCAACCCTGCAGGTAGTCCTCCCTGCGCATGTGCGCCGCGCAGCGGTGCGCGCGGTCGACCAGGCACACCGTCTCGTCCGCGAAGAGCAGCTTGCTTCGCAGATGCTGGGGTGGTTGCGGCCAGTTGCCGATGACCACGTCGAGCCTGCCGTCGGCCAGTTCGGAGGCGAAATCGCAGTCCGGTGCCAGAGGTTGTATCAGCAATTGCGCACCCGGAGCGCTGCTTCGCATGTAGCTCACGATGGCCGCCATCAGGGGAGGCGCCAGGTAGTCGGGCGTGCCCAGACGGAAGGTCTGCTGCGTGGTCGCCGGGTCGAAGGTGGAATCGGAGGTGGGCATGGCTCAGGTCATTTGGCTGCACTATTTTGGTGCCGCCGAGCTGCTTCACCGTGAAGCAGGTCCCTCGTCGGCCGCAACAGTCGCATGCCGCAAACTGCAGGGCAAGGGCCGTGCCACTGCCTTGTTTCGTTGTTTCAACAAGTTTCAAGCTATCGTGCAGGGATGTACTTGTCGTCTTTGCGTCGTGGACTGTCCGTCATGGGACTGGCAAGCCTGTTGTTCGGCATGGCGATCACGCCGGAGCCCGCACGCGCGGACAACAGCCCGCCTGCAGCCGCGTCACCGGCGGCAGCGGCCCAGACCCTGCACCAGACGCATCAGGCCCTGGGGAGCCGGCTCGCCGAAAGTCCGTTCGGCCGGCCGCTCGTGCTCGACTCCACCGAGCTGCCCGAAGGCTTGAAGGGCGATGTCTATGCGATCGTGGACCATTCCCTGCAGGAGGTGGAGGAGGCATTCAAGACACCCGCGCGCTGGTGCGAAGCCCTCATCGTGCATGTCAACAACCGGCGCTGCCAGGCCGCGAGCGAGCAGGGCCGCGACGTGCTGACGCTGAGCGTCGTTCGCCGCTACGACAAGCCGATCGAGGACGCGTTCACGCTGCCGTTCACCTACCGCGCCATCGCCATGCAGCCGGACTACATGGCCGTCGAACTGAGCGCCGACAGCGGTCCGCTCGGTACGCGCAACTACCGCGTGGTGCTCGAAGCCGTGCGCCTGCGCAACGCCCGCACCTTCCTTCACTTCAGCTACGCCTACGAGCACAACCTCATGGCGCGTCTGGCCACGCAGGCGTACCTGGCGACCTTCGGCAGCGAGAAGGTCGGCTTTACGCCAATGGGTCGTCTGCCAAGCGGGGAAACCGACTGGATACGCGGCACGCGGGGCCTGGTCGAGCGCAATGCAATGCGCTACTTCCTGGCCGTCGACGCCTACCTGGCTACGCTCGCCGTCCCTTCATCCCGGCAACGCGATGCGCGCCTGCAGGCCTGGTACGAGGCAACCGAACAGTATCCACGCCAGCTGCGCGAAGTCGACCGTGCAACCTATCTGGCGCTCAAGCGCGAGGACCGCGCGCGCGACGCACCGCCCTGAGGACGCAGGTGCGGCAGCGCGCTCAGTGAACCCGCGTGTTCACCAGCATGACCGGCACGTGTGCGCCATGCAGAACCGAGTGCGACACCGAGCCCAACAGCGCCTGGCGCAGTTCGCTCGCGCCACCGGTCTGCATGATGACCAGATGGCAGCCGTAGCGTTCGGCGATCTCGACCAGCACGTTGCCAGGGTCGCCCGATGCGACTTCAGTCTCGAAGCGGTGGCCCGCGGCCTGCATGAGCACTTGCGCCTGCGCAAGCGCATGGGCACCTGCCGCCTGGCTCACTTCCTCGAGCGAGGTGGCATCCGGCGTAGAGACCAGTTCGTAGAGATTCGCCGGCGCCTGCACGTTGGCGAGCACGAAATCCGCCTGCAGGCCGGCTTGCACCAACCGAGTGGCATGGTGAATGGCCTCGAGCGAGGCGGTCGAGCCGTCGATGGGCAAAAGAATCTTCATGGGCATCTCCTGGCAACTGGTGATCGGCCAGTTTAAGGAGTTCGCAGGCTTGCTTGTCAGGCGGGCAGCGTGCTGACCTGCAGCGACAGGTCGAACAACTTGGCCTTGCCTGCGTAGTAGCGGTCGATGCGCCATTGCTTGAGGATGTCGATGGCCAGATCGAAGGTCTCCAGGTCGAGTTTGTAGAGTTCAGTCACGTTGAACTGGGTCTCGGATTCCAGCGAGAGAACCAGCAGCGCCAGCGTGCGCGCCGACTCGCTGGCGGGGTTGGCAACGATGAATTTGCGTGCGGATTTGATGGCATTCATGGCGTTTCCTTGAAGTGAGCGGGATGACGTGGGCCGTGCGAGCGGTAACCGAAACCGGGGGGCATCGGCGGCGCGCTTGCAAGCTTTAGTTAACGGATTGTCGCAATCTTGATATGACAGATTTATGACAGTCGCCTGTGCGATAGGCTCCGAACATGTTCGACCCGCCACCGGCTCCGGCGGCCTTGGCCCGCCTCAGTCAGCGGGCAAGGTGTGCAGCGGAATGTCGTGCGCGGCTGCCAGGGCGTCGAGTTCGACGCGGCTGCGGCTGCGCAGCCAATCGGCCAGCGCCGCGTGCGTGGCCGAGCTGAACATGTTGCGCGACACGATGCCTGCGAGCGCGCACAGCGCCTGTGCAAAGTGCGGCTCGAGGGCCGCGACGGCCACGCGCCCGTCGGCGCAGGCGTACACGCGGTAGCCTGCATGGGCACCACCGACCGAACCCGACGGCTGCGTGAGTCCCCAGGTGCGTGGAAGCGCCAGGTAGTGGGCCGCATCCGACAGGGCGACCTCGATGCGCGCGCCGGTGCCGTGCACGCTGCGGTGCAGCAACGCCTGGAGCACGGCTTCCGACGCCATCAGCGATCCACCCATGTCCGCGTACAGCGTGGGCGGCAGCGTCAGGCCCGTGACGAGGCCGCTTTCGGCCAGGTAGGTGAGGTCGTGGCCCGGTTCCTCGCCCCGTGCGCCCGGCGCACCGACGATGGCGACCATGCTCAGGCGCGGGTAGCGGGCATGCAGTGCGTCCCATCCGAGCCCCAGCTTGTCTACGGCCGAGGGCCGGAACGAAGTGATCACCACGTCCGTGTGCGCCAGTTCGGCATGCAGGCGTGCCTGCCCTTCGGACGTCTTCAGATTGGCCTGCACATGCGTGATGCCGTCGTGCATCGCATCGTAGGCCCCCCGCGCGTACGTGGCCATCGGGTCGGACGGCGTGGGCGCCGAAGCCGGCGCCAAGGGTTCGAGCTTCACGCAGGTCGCGCCCATGGCGCGGCAGCGCATCAGTGCCGCAGGTCCTGGCAGGTTGAGCGCCAGGCTCAGGATCCGAAAGCCCTCCAGGGGCGCCAGGGTGGGGGCGGGCGTTGCATCAGACATGCCCCCGAGTCTAGGTGCGGCCGCGGGCAGCCGCTGTCGCCCCTCAGCTGCCGACCTGCCCGCCGTCGCTGCGCCGCACGGCCAGCGTGGCCGAGCGCGGGCGGGCGCCATCGCCCGGCCAGGCGCTGTTGGGCGGCGCCGAACCATCGTCACGCTGCTCGCCAGGGTGCTGCACGTTGACGAACAGCGTGCGCCGGTCGGGCGTCACTACGCAGCCGGTGATCTCGCAGCCGCTCGGGCCCACCAGGAAACGTCGTATGCGCCCGGTCTGCGGGTTGGCGCACAGCAACTGGTTGTTGCCCAGCGCCGCGGTGCGGCCTTCGCCGATGGTCTGGCCGCTCAGGTCGGTCTGGATCCACAAGAGGCCGCCCGTATCGAAATGCAGGCCGTCGGGCGCGCCGAACAGGTCGGCGTCGGCGCTTGGATAGCGCGTCTCGGCCTGCGGCACCGCCGGGTCGCCCGCAACCACGAAATGGTCCCAGGCGAAGCTGGTGCTGCCGGCGTCATGTGCGTCCTCGCGCCAGCGGAGGATCCCGCCGAACACGTTGTTCGCGCGCGGGTTGGCCGCATCGACGGCGGGCCTGCCCGGTGCGCCGCGCTGCGCGTTGTTGGTGAGCGTGACGTAGACCTCGCCAGTACCTGGATGCACGGCGATCCACTCGGGGCGGTCCATCTTCGTGGCGCCGACGGTGTCCGCTGCCATGCGGGCATGGACGAGCACGTCGGCCTGGTCGGCGAAGCCGCGCGCGGCATCCAGGCCGTCCTGGCCGTGCACGAGCGGCAGCCACGCGCCGCGGCCGTCCGCATCGAAGCGCGCGACATGCAGCGTGCCTTCGTCGAGCAGGCTGCGGTTGGCCGCGCGCGCTGCCGCATCGGCGCCGGGCTGGATCTTCTGGCGGCTGACGAACTTGTAGATGTACTCGAAGGCCGCGTCGTCGCCCATGTACACGGCCAGCCGACCATCGCGTGTGGTCGTGCAGGTGGCGCTCTCCTGGCGTTTGCGACCCAGGGCCGTGCGCTTGACCGGCGTGGACGTCGCATCGAAGGGATCGATCTCCACGACCCAACCGAAGCGGTTCGCTTCGTTGGGATGCCGGCTCAGATCGAAGCGCTCGTCGAAGCGCCAGTAGTCCACCCACTGTGCGCCCGGCACCGTGCCGTAGCGGCGCTGCGCCGGCGTCGCGCCCGCCGCGTGCGCCGCCGGGCCGCCGAAGTAACCGTGAAAGTTCTCTTCGCAGGTGAGGTATGTGCCCCAGGGCGTGACGCCCATCGCGCAGTTCGCGAAGGTGCCCAGCGCATGCAGACCCGCCGGGTCGGCCGACGTGCGCAGGCGTGGCGTGCCGGCGGCAGGCCCGGCCAGGCGCATGGGCGTGCGGCCGTGGATGCGGCGGGCATAGGGTGAGGGCAGCACCTGGCGCCAGCCTTCGGACGTTCGTTCGATTTCGATGACGGACACGCCCATCGCATGCAGCGACTTGCGCACCTTCTCGGCTGTCCATGGTGCCACGCCCTGGGTGTGCAGCAGCTGCTCGTCGGTGTACTCGTGGTTGAGCACGAGCAACGCGCGCGTGTCGTCGGCATTCAGCGGGAAGAAATGCATGCCGTCGTGGTGCATGCCCGCTTGCAGCGCCTGGTCGTCGGCGCTGTTGGAGGCGTCGGGCGCAAAGGCCGGCATCGGCATGCCGACGATGCCCGTGGGCGACCCCCAGGGATAGAGCACCTGCGCCACGTAGCCCGGCGGCAGTGTCACGACATCGCGCAACGTGGCCGCGACCCCATCGAAGCTCGGGAGCGCCGTCGATGCGTCCAGGCGGACGCCGAGCGGCACGCGAGATGGGGAGGGCAGCGCGCAGCCCTCGGCGAGCAGGGCAACGACGGCGGCGGCGCTCGAATGCAGGAAGAGACGGCGGTCCAGGGACATGGGCGTTCGGTTGACAGAAGGGCGACAGCCCGGATCATCGCCGAGCGCCCATACTCGTGCTGGCAATACGAATCATCAGGAGACGCCATGAACGACCGTATCGAATGGACGCGCCACGACGATGGCGTGGTGGAGCTGCAGCTGGTGCGCAGCGACAAGATGAACGCGCTGGACCCGGCCATGTTCGACGCGCTCATCGACGCCGGCACGCGGCTGTGCAGCGACGCCGCTGTGCGCGCGGTGGTGATTTCTGGCCGGGGCAAGGCCTTCTGCGCCGGACTCGACATGCAGTCGTTCGAGCGCATGGGCGATGGGGCCGGCACCGAGGTGCTGGGCAAAGGCGCCATGGGCGCGGCGGGCGCCGACCTGCTCGCACGCACGCACGGCATCGCGAACGCCGCCCAGCAGGTGGCCATGGTCTGGCGCGCCGTGCCGGTGCCGGTGATCGCGGCGGTGCACGGCGTGGCCTTCGGTGGCGGCCTTCAGGTGGCGCTGGGCGCCGACGTGCGCATCGTGGCGCCCGACACACGCATGTCGGTCATGGAGATCAAGTGGGGCCTGGTGCCCGACATGGCCGGCATGGTGCTCATGCGCGAGCTGGCCCGCACCGACGTGGTCCGCGAGCTGACCTTCACCGGGCGCATCTTCACGGGCGAAGAAGCGTTGAGCATCGGCTTTGCCACACGCCTGTCGGGCCAGCCGCTGGCCGATGCGCTGGCGATGGCCCATGAGATCGCGGCCAAGAGCCCGGATGCGATCCGCGCGGGCAAGCGGCTTCTCAACGCGTCACTGACCATGGGCGCTGCCGAACTGCTGATGGCCGAATCGGTAGAGCAGAAACGCATCATCGGCACGTCCAATCAGACAGAGGCTGTGCGCGCGAACATGGAAAAGCGCGCGCCGAGTTTCAGCGCCGCGGCATCCGAACCGGGGGCCTGAGAAATCTTTTTTGGCGGCCGACGAATCCAGAAGGCACGGTGGCGAGTAGTACATGCAGCAGCAGCCGCTGCTGACCGATTCAAACCACTGGAGAAGAACATGTCCTTCATCACTTCCGTTCGTCCTGCCGCCGCCCTGGGCGTCGTCGCTGCCGCTGCCTTGCTCACGGCATGCGGCACCATGAACAACAGCACGATGGCACCGGCCTTCTCGCAGGCGAGCCTGCCGCCGACGATCCAGGTGCCGGCCGGCAACCGGGTCGCGCTGGAAACCGTGGGCGTGGGCGACATCACCTATGAGTGCCGCGACAAGGCCAACATGCCTGGCCAGACCGAGTGGGTGTTCGTCGGCCCGAATGCCGTGCTCAACGACCGCAGCGGCAAGCAGATCGGCAAGTACTACGGCCCGCCAGCCACCTGGGAGTCGATGGACGGCTCCAAGCTGACCGCCACGCAATTGGCCGTCGCGCCTTCGGGCCCGACCAGCCTGCCGTACCAGCTGGTGAAGGCCAACCCCGCCACGGGCATGGGCGCCATGACCGGCGTGACCTACATCCAGCGCGTGGCGCTCACCGGCGGCGTCGCACCTTCGACGCCTTGCACCCCGATGACCAAGGGCCAGAAGCAGATCGTCAAGTACCAGGCCGACTACATTTTCTGGAAGGCTGCCTGACCCTGCGGGATCGGGGGAAACACGGCCCGCTTCGGTGGGCCCCGGTCGACTACCATGGGGCTTCACTACCCCATGCCGCCGACCGTGACTGCCGACGACAATTTCGACTATGACGCTGCACTGGCGGCTTGTGCCCAGGGCGACCAGGGCGCCTTGCAGCAGCTCTATCAACGCGAAAGCCGCTACCTGCTCGGTGTGGCTTTGCGCATCGTGCGCCAGCACCAGCATGCGGAGGATGTGTTGCACGACGCTTTCATCAGCATCTGGCAGCGGGCCGGGACCTTCGATCCGGCACGGGGCGCGGGCCGCGGCTGGATCTACAGCGTGGTGCGCCACGCGGCGATCAACCGCGTTCGCAGCGGCGCGCGCGAAGTGTCCGTCGACGAGGAGACCGCGGCAGCCATCGAAGATGATGCGGCTTTGCGTGCCCATGCCGCAGCGAGCGACCCGTTCGAAGTGCGTGCCGACCTCGGACGGCTGGACGCCTGCCTGCAGGGGCTCGAACCTGAGCGCCGCAACTGCATCCTTTATGCATACGTCGACGGCTGCTCTCACAGCGAAATCGCAGAACGTACGCGCACGCCGCTCGGAACCGTGAAGACCTGGATCCAGCGCGGCATGCGCATGCTTCGGGAGTGCATGGCATGAACCCCACGATGTCCGACACCCAATCCCCGCCGCCCGACGAGGCGCTCGACGCCTTGGCCGGCGAGTACGTGCTGGGCACGCTGTCTGCGCAGACCCGCCAGGCGGTGGTCCTGCGGATGGCCACCGAGCCGGCGCTGCGTCGGGCCGTCGATGCGTGGGAGGCGCGGCTGCTGCCGCTCACCGCCCTTGCGCCGCCGGTGGCGCCGTCTGCAGGCCTGTGGGCACGGATTCACCACAGTCTCAACGCCGTGACAGGCGCCGCGTCGGGCGTGGCGTCTGCACGCCAGCCGGCCCGCGGCGGCTGGTGGAATCACCTGGCTCTCTGGCGCGGGCTGGCGGGGACCGGCTTTGCGGCCGCAGCGATCCTGGCGGGCGTGCTGGTCACGCGCATCGGCGCGCCGGTGACGCCGCAGTACATGGTCGTGCTGGTCGCGCCGCAGGACAAGGCGCCAGGCTGGGTGGTTCAGACCGCCACGTCCGACAACCATCAGCTCAGTCTGATTCCCCTGGGCACGACCGAGGTGCCACAGGAAAAATCACTGCAGTTCTGGACCAAGGCGGATGCATGGGGCGGGCCGGTGTCGCTCGGCTTGGTCAAGCCCGGACAGACCTTGCGCGTGCCAATCGACCGGTTGCCGCCGCTGGAACCCAATCAGCTGTTCGAGTTGACGCTCGAGCCTGCCAACGGGTCGCCGCTCGACCGGCCGACAGGGCCGATCCAGTTCATCGGCCGCGCGGTGAAGGTTCTGTAGCTGCGCAACCGTGGCACGGTGAGGGGCCAAAAAGAGACCGTGCCTGGCCGTCCCAAAAAAACAGCCCGCACGCGGCGGGCTGAAGAAACGTCGTTGGCTTGAACGTCCCATGGAGAAACCAAGGCCGACTCTACCGGTCTCGGTTAGGGCAGGGGTGTCTGGAGTGTCAAGAGTGTTTGTCGTTGTATGCACATTGGCCACCCGTGGGTTCAATGCACCCAATAACCGGCGCGCTCCAGAACGGCACGCGCCTGGCGAGACTTCAGGAAGTCGACAAACTGCAGGGCGGCAGGGGAGCTCGATCGACCCGTGACGGCGTAGATCGATTTCATGAGGGGGTAGCGGCCGTCCGCCATGCTCCTGACGTCGGGTGCGACCCCGTCGAGCTTCAACGCCTTCATCTTGCGATTCTCCGAGTTGATCAGGGCCAGCGAACTGGGGCCCAGAGAGCCTGGGATCTGTTCGATGCTGTCGGCGGTTTCCTGATCGGTGATGCGCCAGAGCATTCCCTTTCGCTCTTCCGACGCCGTGACCGCGCGGCCCATGTCCTCAGAGATGTGCCGGATGATTTCGCTGTCGGCGTCGCCCGCAGGCCGAAGCACCAGCCGCAGCTGGGTGCCATCCGGCCATTCGGTGACGACGCCGGAATAGGCGGCGGCCAGAAAGCTCAGGCTGACGTCCGACGCCCGATTGGACGCATGCGTCGCGAAAACAAACGGTGTATGACCCACGAGCGCGCCGACGGCACCGGCATTCGACTCGATGCCCGTGGGCATGCGCGCCGTCAGCGCGATGTCGATCGCACCGGCGAGCAACGCCTTCATGCCGCCGCTAGAGCCCATGCTCGGAAAGACACGCACCTCGTCGCTCTGATTCTTTTCCCGGTAGGCCACGGCCAGCAATTTGAACGTCCCGAGTGCCGCGCCTGTGCCGCCGACCTTGATTTCTTCTGCGTGCGTGAAACTTGCCACCAGCGCAAGCGCCGCAGCGAGTCGCCTGAAGTGTGCGGTCTTTGCCATCGTGGCCTCCTGACGTAGGAAAGTGAGGCGTCCAGCGTCGGGGTGTCGGCGCGCGCGCCTGCATAAGGGGACGCAATCCAGAAAATCTGACGATGATTATCCGGAATAACCAACAGACCGGAGTTCTTTTTCTACAGACCGGGTGGGCCCCTCGCCTGGCGCAACCCGTACCGCTGGCCCGTTCGCCTGCAGGCCACACGTCGGGGCGAACCGCAGGGTGGCTACAGGCCATGTCGGAGCTTGCGCAGTTCAGTCTCCGCGCGATCGAGCTCGGTGCGCAGCGCTGCAATTTCCTTCTGCAGCCGCGCGATGCTCGCCTCGCGGCTCTGCGCAGGCGGCAAGGTCCCGCAACGTGTCTGCAGTGCTGTCAACTGCTCGGCGAGCTGCCGGCGCTGCAACATGCGCCCTCGGGTCTGAGCCACTTCCATTTCCTGCAAGAGTGCGGCCTCTTCGTTCTTGCAGCCAGCAGGATCGGCGTTGACGGTCGGCTGGGACGCAGCCGGTAGCGCGAGCAGCGTGGCCAGGGCAAGGAGGGTCGGGATGAAGAAAGTGAGATGCATTTGGCTCAATGTTGGACCTCGGCGGGAGGCGTAAGTTCACCATGGCGCCACCGCGGGCGGCAGTGCGTCGCGGGCACTGGCTTCGAAGCAGGAACGCCGTTTGCCCCACTTAGGGCATGACCTGCTGTCAGAAGGGAAAGCGATGACCGTGCCTCAGTTGTTGGGCGCCGGGCGCCGGGAGCGTCGATGATCGCGCTGCGCGGCCATCCAGGGCGGCTGGCGCTGGCCGTCGCGACGCTGCTGTTGCTTGTGGTGGCGCTATTGTTCGACTGGAACTGGTTCAGGGCACCGCTGGAGCGCTATGTGTCTCGCAAGACCGAGCGTGTCTTCCGCATCGCGGACCTGGACGTCCGCCTGGGCTTGACGCCGACCATCCGCATGCGCGACGTCTACTTCGGCAACGCAGACTGGGGTAGCGAAGAGGCCATGGCGAAGATCGAGGTGCTCGAATTCTCGGTCTCGCTGCGCGATCTGCCCGATCGCATCCTTATCCCGCGCGTGGCCCTCACGCGGCCCGACCTGCTGATGGAGAGAAGCCCGGACGATCGGCGAAATTGGACGCTCGCCGACCCCTCGGAGGACGCTTCGCCGAGTCGGCTGCGCATCAGCACGCTGTCGGTGGACCAGGGCCGGCTGCGCTACATCGACCGGAAGATGCCGTTCGAGATCGACGTCCAGGCCAGCACCTTCGACCCTCACAAAGAGGCCGAGGTGCGCGACGCCAATGCGCCTACCGTGAACGACCGCTATGCCGCGCGCTACGCCTTCAAGGGCCGCTACCGCGACGCGGCGTTCTCCGGCGACGCGCTCACAGGCGAAGTGCTCAGCTTCCAGCAGTCGGGCGTGCCGTTTCCGATCCGGGGGCGGCTCGACGCGGGCGCGACCCGGCTAGAGGTGGAGGGCACGGTAGCGGATGCCGCAAAAATTTCCGGCATCGACGTACAGCTGAAGATCCAGGGCGAGACGCTCGCCAACCTCTACCCCTTCTTGCGCCTGCCGCTGCCCGCATCGCCGCCCTACCAGCTTGCCGGGCGGCTGGTGCTTGAAGGCGACCGCTACGCCATCGACGATCTGAGCGGGCGCATCGGCTCGACCGACGTGACTGGCAGTGGTGTCTACGTCGATCGTGAGCCGCGGCCGTTGCTGACGGCCAGGCTGCGCAGCAAGTTGCTGGACATGGCGGATCTCGGGCCGCTGGTGGGTGTGCAGACGCAGGCTACCGGCGGCAAGCCCGCGGCGTCGCAGTCCGCGACGCGCAACCGACCTGCCGCTGCACAGGCCCAGCGACGGGCCGACCCCGACCACGTGCTGCCGTCGGGCACCTTCGAGGGCAGCCGGCTGCAGCAGATCGACGCCGACGTCACGCTCGAGGCGGGTCGACTCAAAGTGCCCCAAGCGCTGCCGCTGGAGAGCCTGCGCGCGGCGCTGAAACTCGACGGTGGTCTGCTTCGGATCGATCCGCTCGACTTCGGTTTTGCGGGAGGCGCCATTGCATCGCGCATCACGCTCGACGCCCGCCAGCCCGTGCTGCGGACCGAGCTCCACACCACGCTGCGTGGCGTCCGGATCGATCGCCTGATGCCGCGCAACGAGGCTGTCGCCAGCGCAGCGGGCAGGCTGGGCGCAGTCATCGACCTGCGAGGCACCGGCAACTCGATCGCCCAGGCGGCGGCGAAGGCCGATGGGCGTGTGACGGCAGCGGTGTCCGGCGGCGAACTCTCCAATCTTCTGGACGCGGTCAGCGGCCTCAACGGCGGCAAGGTGCTGCAGTTGCTGGTCGGCGGCGACCGGCGCATTCCCGTGAACTGCGGCGGGCTGGTGGTGGACATTCGCGGCGGCCGGGGTCGGACCTCAACTTTCGTGGTGGACACCGAACAAACGCAGATCCTCGGCGATGGCGGGTTCGACCTGGGGCGCGAGCGCTTCGAGTTCGTGGTCACACCCAAGCCCAAGCGCATGGGGATCCTGTCGCTGCGCACGCCGATCCGGGTCTACGGTAGCTTCAAGAACCCTGAATTCGAGGTGCAGAAGGGCCCGCTCGTTGCGCGCGCCGGCGGCGCGCTGGCGCTCGCCGCCGTGGCGCCACTGGCGGCGTTGCTCCCCTTGATCGAAACCGGGCCAGGCGAGGCCACGCGTTGCGCCAGCCTCGATCGCCAGGTGGCGCCTGCGCTCGACCAGGCCCAGCGACCCTCGGCGCGGCCGTCAAGGTCGCGTGGAAGCGACACCGGGCGAAGACGCCAATGAGCTCGAAACCGGCTTCGACACCATCGGCACGGGCGGCCCGACCGGCGCGAGCGCTGCGAGCGGACTCGCCGCGCGTGCGGCGCACGCTGCGTGAGGTCTTCGGGCTGCAGGCGCTGCGCGCAGGGCAGGCCCGGGCGATCGACCGGGTGCTGGGCGGCCTGTCCACGCTGCTGGTGATGCCTACGGGCGCGGGCAAGTCGCTGTGCTACCAGCTGCCAGCGCTGCTGCTGCCAGGCCGCACCGTCGTCGTGTCGCCGCTCATTGCGTTGATGAAGGACCAGTGCGAGAGCCTGCTGGCGCTGGGCATCGATGCGGTTCAGCTGCACAGCCAGCTGGACGGCCCGGCCGCGCAGGCGGCCGAGCGCGCTATCGCTGAGGGGCAGGCCCGCATCGTGCTCACCACTCCGGAGCGCCTGGCCGATGAGGACTGCCTGAGGCTGCTGCGCAGCGGGCCGGTCTCGCTGGTGGTGGTCGACGAGGCGCATTGCATCTCGAGCTGGGGACACGATTTCCGGCCAGCGTTCCTGGAGATCGCGCAAGGCCTGAGGGCACTGGGCGACCCGCCGGTGCTGGCGCTGACTGCAACGGCCGCCGAAGCGGTGGCCGCGGACATCCGCGAGGCCCTGGCCATCCCGCGCGGCGGCCACATCGACACCGGCGCTTACCGCCCCAACCTGCGGCTGGCCGTACAGCCCGCGAGCGATGACGCGGACAAGCGCGCGCGTGCGCTGGCCATCGTCGCGCGCAGCGTAGGCAGCGGCATCGTCTACGCGGCCACGGTGCGCGCC
>Ga0308159_1001711_pt1 | contig 29143 bp, 30 predicted proteins | sample PhyCR1_FD_201040 | JGI IMG/M metagenome (GOLD analysis project Ga0308159, IMG submission 201040) | Phyllosphere microbial communities from UC Gill Tract Community Farm, Albany, California, United States - DLSLC.R1 | ecosystem: Host-associated > Plants > Phyllosphere > Unclassified | place: USA...
AGCACGAAGCACGCGATACGGATCCCCATCATCACCATGTACTTGGTGAAACGGGAACCGGCGTCTTCCCGCGGGGCCTGCGGGAGAGACGTCGCTGAGAGGGCACGCTGCGAAGTCTTCACGGTCCCCCCAGGGTACGCCCGTTCGCGCGCCGTGCGGACCGTTCAGTAGCGGTAACTGGAGCTGTTCGCGCTCGCGACCGCCACGATGATGACGAAGGCGATGAAGATCACGATCAGGGCGATGTTCACCCATCCGAGGATCACTCCCGTCAGAGCGAGGCCGCGGCCCTTCTCGCCGCTGCGCTTGATCTGACCGAGGGCGATGTGCCCGGTGATGACACCGACGAGGGGACCGGCGAACGGCAGGATGAAGAATCCCGCGATCGATCCCACGAGGGAGATGATCGCGAGCACGTTGGTGCGAGCGGCCGCGGCGTACGAGCCGTAGCCCTGCGTGCCGTACCCGGAGTACCCCTCTGCGCCGTAGGAAGCGGTCCCGTACGCGGGGGCCGGGTAGCCCTGCGTCCCGTAGGGCGTGGCACCGTAGGCGGGGGCCGCGTCGGCGGTGGGGGCGGCGTAACCCGGGTACGCGGCGGGGGCGGCGTCGGCGGCGGGGGCGCCGTAGCCGGCGGCGGGCGGAGCGGTGTAGCCGCCCGCGTACCCGCCGGCGGGGGCGTCCGACGGGGCGGGGGTCTGCGATGCGCCGGCGTCGGTCGCGCCGGCGTCGGTCGCGGCGTCACGCGCGCCGGCGTCGCTCGGGCTCCCGTACGACGGCGCGTCGTATCCGGGCGGGGGCGGCGGCGCGGCCGCGTAGGCGCCCGAGGGGGTGGAGGGGGCGTCCGGGGCGGCGTCGGTGGGCGCGGCGGCCTCGGCGGACAGTTCGGGAGAAGGGTCGGTTCCGGATGCGGCGCGGGTCTCGCCGGTGTGCGGATCGGGGGTGTTGGTGTCGCTCACGACGTTCCCTCTCTCGAGCGGTGGTGGGGGCGCTCCCCTCCAGCGTTCCAGCGCCGCGAGGGTCGTGTCAAACCTCGCCGGGTGCGGGCCTCACCCGAACGGCATCGCACGCGCGAGCAGCGCGGATAGGCTGGGCCGGTTCCTTTCCGCCCCGCCATGCAGGAGTTCATATGTCGCAGGACCGCGTCGTCGTCGTCACCGGAGGAAACCGCGGGATCGGACGCGCCATCGCGGAGCGGTTCGTCGCGGAAGGCTGGCGCGTCGCGGTGACCGCGCGCTCCGGCGAGGGCCCGGAGGGGACGTTGACCGTGCGCGCGGACGTGACGGATGCCGCCGCCGTCGACGCCGCCTTCAGCCAGGTCGAGGCCGAGCTCGGCCCGATCGCCGTCGTCGTCGCCAACGCCGGCGTCACGAAGGACACGCTGCTCCTGCGCATGACCGAGGACGACTTCGACAGCGTCGTGAACACCAACCTCGGCGGTGCGTTCCGCGTCGTGAAGCGTGCGTCGAAGGGGATGCTGAAGGCGCGCTGGGGACGCGTCATCCTGATCTCGAGCGTCGTCGGTCTGTACGGTTCGGCCGGGCAGATCAACTACGCCGCATCGAAGAGCGCCCTCGTGGGGTTCGCGCGGTCGCTCACCCGTGAGCTGGGCGGTCGCGGGATCACCGCGAACGTCGTCGCGCCCGGGTTCATCGAGACGGACATGACCGCCGAGCTCCCCGCGGACACGCAGGCGGAGTACAAGAAGAACATCCCTGCGGGGCGGTTCGCCTCGCCCGCCGAGGTCGCCGGTGTCGTGACCTGGCTCGCGGGCGATGACGCGGCATACATCTCGGGCGCCGTCATCCCGGTGGACGGCGGCCTGGGTATGGGGCACTGAGCGGAGATCTCGCCCCCGCGGCGACGCGCCCCGTCGGCATCGACCCGACGGCGCTCTGCCCCCTCACCTCACGGCGGCGACCAGTCGCTCGGCGAACATCCGCGGTTGAGAGAACTGCGGCCAGTGTCCTGAATCGAGACGCACGACCTCTGCGTCGCGAACGCGCGCGAACTCGTCGGCGAAAGCGCCCCATGCGGTGAGGGCGTCGCGCAGACCGTCGGCGTCGTACCGGCCCGACAGGATCGTCAGCGGCACGTCGAAGCGGCGGTCGTCGCGGAGCGTCAGAGGTGAGGTCGGCACGCGACCCGGGACGTCGACCATCGCCGGTGCCGTGCGGGCGCGTGTCTCGTCGTCGAGATCGTCGATGTCGTCGGCGTCGAAGAACTCCCAGCCGGGGAAGTGCACCACGCCGTCATCGACCGGGAACTCGGAGATCATCGCCCCGGGCGGTGGGACGGCGCTGTCGACGAGGACGACGCGGGTGACGCGGTCGGGACGGCGGTCGGCGGCGCCCCACACGACGTTGCCGCCGCCGGAGTGCCCGACCAACACGACACCGGAGGGGAGGCGGTCGATCTCGCGGACGACGGCGTCGACCCAGTCGTCGACCACGAGGTCGCCGACAGCCGGGCCGGGCAGCGTCAGGGGATGGGGGCGGTGGCCCGCCGCTTCGAGGGCGGGGACGACGGCGTCCCACGACGACGCGTCGAGCCAGAGGCCGGGTACGAGGATGACGTCCATGTCGGCAGCGTAGAGCGGGCCCCCGACATCGGCCAGGGGTCGGGGCCGGCCAACGGGCAGGGCAGGGCGTGTCGATGCGGGGCGGGCTCGGGCCGGACGGCCAGGGCCGGGGGCGAAGCGGGCCGGGGGCAGAGCGGGCCGGGGCGGCGGGGCCAGTGTCAGCGCCGGACCCGGACCCGGACCCGGACCCGGAGCCGGGCTTTGGGCTCCTCGCCGGCTCAGCGGGGCAGGAGGGCGATGACCTGGGCCAGGTCGACGTCTCCCACGACGAGGTCGGCGCGTTCGCGCACGGCGGGCTTGGCGTTGAAGGCGAGACCGAGACCGGCGGTCGCCATCATCTCGAGATCGTTGGCACCGTCGCCGATCGCGAAGGTGAGCGGGAGGGGCACGCCGCGCTCTGCGGCCCAGGACCGCAACGTGTCGGCTTTGGCCGTGGCATCCACGATGTCACCGTCGACCTCTCCGGTGAGGAGGCCCCCGGAGGTGACCAGGCGGTTGGCGCGCCACACATCGACGCCGAGATCGGGCGCCACGGTGTCGAGCACCTCGTGGAACCCTCCCGAGACGACGCCCACGACACCACCGCGCTCGTGCACCGCGCTGATGAGATCGCGCACTCCGGGGGTGGGCTCGATGCGGGCGATCGCGCGGGCGAAGGCCTGGGTGGGCACCCCGGCGAGGGCTTTCACCCGGGAACGGAGACTGGTCGCGAAATCGACCTCGCCGCGCATCGCCGCTTCGGTCGCCGCCGCGACCTCGGGGCCACGGCCTGCTTCGTCGGCGAGGAGTTCGATGACCTCGTTGCGGATCAGGGTCGAGTCGGCATCGAGGACGACGAGGAATCGAGCGGGCGCTGGCACGCGCTCCACGCTAGCGGTTCACCGCCGTCCGTCGCGCGGCGTCATGAGGGGCCGCGCGGCGAGCGGCCGCGCGTAGGCTTCTCCGGTACTCCAGACTTCTGAGAAGGGACCCTCCATGGCCGACGTCGAGAGCTTCACCCTGGACCACACCGCCGTGCTGGCCCCCTACGTGCGCCGGATCGGCACCGAGACGGGCCCCCGCGGCGACGTCATCACGAACTTCGACCTGCGCCTGGTCCAGCCGAACGAGGGCGAGATCCCCACCGCGGGCCTGCACACCATCGAGCACCTCCTCGCGAGCCTCGTGCGAGACCGCATCGACGGTCTCATCGACATCTCGCCGTTCGGTTGCCGCACCGGATTCCACGTCATCATGTGGGGCGAACCCGAGGTGCCGGCCGTGGTCGACGCGATCACCGACTCCCTCCGCGCGATCGCCGAGGACGTTGAGTGGGACGACGTGCCCGGCACCGACGCCTTCAGCTGCGGCAACTACCGCGACCACAGCCTGCACAGCGCCCGTGAGTGGTCGAAGGTCGTCCTCGCGAAGGGCATCAGTCACGACGCCTTCCAGCGCGTCGGCGTGTGAGCGCGCTCGTTCGTCCGGGGCGCTGATCTCGCACGACGCGTTCGCGCGTGTCGGGGTCTGAGAGACCTCCCATGAGAAGGGGCGGTGACCGTAGTGGTCACCGCCCCTTCTCGTCTCGCGGGTCACGCGTGGACGTGGACGTCCTTCCCGACGACGGTGATGCCCGTCTCGGTGACCGTGAAGCCGCGCGCGAGGTCGCGTTCGCGGTCGACGCCGATCGTGGCCCCGGGCTCCAGCACGACGTTCTTGTCGAGGATCGCGCGGTGGATGCGCGCACCCGCGCCGACCTGCACGCTGTCGAAGAGCACCGAGTCGGTGATCGTCGACCCGCCCCCGGCGAGCGCCCACGGGCCGACGACGCTGCGCTCGAGGTGGGTTCCCGACAGCACCGAGCCGAGCGACACGATCGAGTCGATCGCGTTGCCGATGCGGCCGACCGAGTCGCGCACGAACTTCGCCGGCGGGGCGTTGAAGGTCTGCGAGTAGATCGGCCAGTCGGTGTTGTAGAGATTGAAGATGGGCAGGGTGGAGATCAGGTCCATGTGCGCGTCGTAGAACGACTCGATCGTGCCCACGTCGCGCCAGTACGACTGGTCGCGCGGGGTGGATCCGGGCACGTCGTTGCGCTGGAAGTCGTACACGGCCGCCTCGCCGCGGTTGACGAAGTACGGCACGATGTCGCCGCCCATGTCGTGGGCCGAGGTCGGGAGCTCTCCGTCGTGGGTCACGGCGTCGACGAGCGCGTCGGCGTCGAAGATGTAGTTGCCCATCGACGCGAGCACCTCGTGGGGCGAGTCGGCCAGGCCCTCGGGGTTCTGCGGCTTCTCGAGGAAGGCGCGGATCCTCGTCGGGTCGCTCGGGTCGGTGTCGATGACGCCGAACTGGTTCGCGAGGGAGATCGGCTGACGGATGCCGGCGACCGTGGCACGCGCGTCCGAGGCGATGTGGGCGTCGAGCATCTGCTTGAAGTCCATGCGGTACACGTGGTCGGCGCCGATGACCACGACGATGTCGGGCTTCTCGTCGCGGATGAGGTTCATCGACTGCAGGATCGCGTCGGCCGAACCCGAGAACCAGCGCTTGCCGAGGCGTTGCTGGGCGGGGACGGATGCCACGTACGCGCCGAGCATCGGGGACATGCGCCACGTCTGCGAGATGTGGCGATCGAGACTGTGCGACTTGTACTGCGTCAGCACGACGAGCTGGCGCAGGCCCGAATTGATGAGATTCGAGATCGCGAAGTCGATCAGGCGGTACTGACCGCCGAAGGGGACGGCGGGTTTGGCGCGATCCGCCGTGAGAGGCATGAGTCGCTTTCCCTCGCCGCCGGCGAGGATGATTCCGAAGACCTTCGGCGCTGCAGGCATGGCACCACACTAGGGGTCGGATGCGGATGCGGAAACACGTGCACGGCGTGCCTTTCGCTGTACTACGGTTCGTCTCATGCGCGTCGACATCGTGACCAAGGAGTACCCGCCGGAGATCTACGGGGGAGCCGGAGTCCACGCCACCGAACTCGTCAAGGCGCTGCGCGCCGAGGGCACCGAGGTGCAGGTGCGCGCGTTCGGCGCCGAGCGCGACGAGACCGACACGACCTCCTACGGCGTGCCGGCGGAACTGCGCTCCGCGAACGGCGCGATTCAGACGCTCGGCACCGACCTCGAGATCGTCTCCGACGTCGCCGGCGCCGACGTCGTGCACTCTCACACCTGGTACGCGAACTTCGCCGGGCACCTGGCATCCCTCCTCCACGGGATCCCGCACGTCGTGACCGCGCACAGCCTCGAGCCGCTGCGGCCCTGGAAGGCCGAGCAGCTCGGCGGGGGGTATGCCGTGTCGAGCTACATCGAGAAGACGGCGTACGAGGGAGCCGCGGCGGTCGTCGCGGTCAGCTCCGGGATGCGCGACGACATCCTGCGCAGCTACCCGTCGTTGGATCCCGACAAGGTGCGCGTGATCTACAACGGCATCGACACCGAGGCGTGGCATCCGGTGTCGGATGACGCCTTCCTGGCGTCGGTCGGCATCGACCCGTCGCGGCCGTCGGTGGTTTTCGTCGGGCGCGTCACCCGGCAGAAGGGGCTGCCCTACCTGCTGCGTGCGGCTGAGCTCCTGCCGGCGGACGTGCAGCTGATCCTGTGCGCGGGAGCTCCGGACACCCCGCAGATCATGGCGGAGGTCGAGGAGCTCGTCCGCGGGCTCCAGGCGACCCGTGACGGCGTCGTGTGGATCGACCGCCTGCTGCCGCGCAACGAGCTGTGCGCGATCCTCACCGCCGCGACGACGTTCGTCTGCCCGTCGGTGTACGAGCCGCTGGGGATCGTGAACCTCGAGGCGATGGCCTGCGGGGCGGCCGTGGTGGGAACGGCGACAGGGGGGATCCCGGAGGTCGTCGTCGACGGCGTCACCGGGCGTCTCGTGCCGATCGAGCAGGTCCAGGACGGGACGGGGACGCCCGTGGACCCCGAGCGCTTCGTCGCGGACCTCGCCCGCGTGCTCACCGAGGTGGTGACGGATGCCGACGCGGCCTGCGCTTACGGGGAGGCCGGTCGTCAGCGCGCCATCGACGACTTCAGCTGGGCGGCGATCGCGCAGACGACCGCGGCGCTGTACGCGGAGGTTGCGGGGAAGTAGGGATGCCGAGCGGGCGTCGGTCGCGGGGGTCGTGGCCGGCACCTCTCCACAGGGGCCGCGTGGCATCCGGGCGCAGGGGTCCGGGCCGTTAGGCTAGGTCCATGCCCCAGGTTCTCGAGTTCTCCGACGTCGTCGTCCGCCGGAACACGCGGGACATCGTGTCCCATCTCGACTGGAGCGTCGCCGATGACGAGCGCTGGGTCGTGCTCGGCCCCAATGGAGCGGGGAAGACGACGGTCCTGCAGCTCGCGGACACGCTCCTGCACCCCACGTCGGGCACGGTGACGATCCTCGGCGAGCAGCTCGGTCGGACCGACGTGTTCGAGTTGCGCCCGCGGATCGGCTTCGCCTCGTCGGCGATGGCGCGACGCGTGCCGCCCGAGGAGACGGTTCTCGATGTCGTCCTCACCGCGGCCTACTCGGTGACCGGTCGGTGGCGTGAGCAGTACGACGACATCGATGAGCGCCGCGCGCTGCGCGTGCTCGCCGAGTGGCGTCTCGATCACCTGGCGGACCGCACGTTCGGCACGTTGAGCGACGGCGAGCAGAAGCGCGTGCAGATCGCGCGCGCCGTGATGACCGACCCTGAACTCCTGCTGCTCGACGAGCCCACCGCGAGCCTCGATCTCGGCGCTCGCGAAGAGCTGCTCGCGCTGCTGTCGGGCTACGCGCAGGCGCCGACGACGCCCGCGATGGTGATGGTGACGCACCACGTCGAGGAGATCCCCGTCGGGTTCACGCACGTGCTGTTGCTGCGCGACGGCGAGGTCGTGGCATCCGGGCCCCTCGACGAGGCGCTGACGGCCGACAACCTCTCGAGGACGTTCGGACTCGAGATCACCCTCACCCACGAGGCCGGCCGCTACGCGGCTCGCGCGGTCTGACGTCGCGCGCGAGTTCGCGCGCGAGTTCGCGCGCGAGCCTGGTAGACTCTCACGCTGGTGCCTTCGGCGCCGCAGACTTTGACGTCCTGGCAGAATCCAGGGCACCACTTCTCAAAGGACCTCCCATGAAGACTGACATCCACCCCACGTACAAGGCCGTCGTGTTCCGCGACCTCGGTTCGGGCGACACGTTCCTCACCCGTTCGACCGTCTCGAGCGACAAGACGATCGAGCTGGACGGCGTGGAGTACCCCGTCATCGACGTGGAAATCTCGTCGGCTTCGCACCCCTTCTACACGGGTAAGCAGCGCATCATGGACTCGGCCGGTCGTGTCGAGAAGTTCAACCAGCGCTTCAAGAACTTCGGCGGTCGTTGATCTCCAGCGGTTCCGCTTCGCGAGCCCCTCGTCCTTCGGGACGGGGGGCTTCGTGTTTTCCGCGGGCGGGCGTGACGGGCGAGTGGTCGCTCGTAACCCTCACGCGGGTTCCCGGGGACGGACGTGACCGGTGGGTGCTCGCCCGTCACTCGCTCTTCGGGGGCAGCAAGGGCTTCGGCGGGTAGGTGCTGAGGACGAGAGACGTCGTCACGGGGCCGAACCGCGCCAGGGCGTCGACCACTTTCTCCAGCCTCGAGGCGTCCGGGCAGTTGACGTCGAACAGCAGGCAGTCGTCCCCGGTCACGCGGACCATCGACGTGATGTCGGGGAGGCGCTCGGCGAGCTCCCGGGCCTGAGCGAGCAGCGCATGCGTGGTGCGCAGCCGGATGACGGCGTGGATGACGAGACCGACCGCGGCAGGGTCGATCACCGCGCGGTACCCTGCGATGACGCCTGCGCGTTCGAGACGCAGGATCCGCGCGCTGGCGGCGGGCTGAGAAAGGCCGACCCGACGGCCCACCTCGGCTCCCGACAGCCGTCCGTCGTTCTGCAGCAGTTCCAGGATGCGGCGGTCGATCGCGTCGAGTGATTCCATCGTTCTGGGGTCCGATCTCCTATACATCGCTTGACCGAGGTGAATCCGTCGAGTGGATCCATCATGCTCACGGACAGGATGCCGCGCGCGGGCGCGGTCAGCGAGTGAAAAGGTGGCTTTCGATGGTTGCATACGTCGTCGTTCCCGGCATCGGAGGATCGGGCGCGCAGCACTGGCAGACCCTCTGGGAAGAACGGTGGGGTGAGGCGGCCGTGCGGGTGTCGCCTCGATCGTGGGATGAGCCCGACCTCGACGACTGGGTGGAGGCGATCGATCGAGCTGTCATCGAACGCGCCGCATCGAGCGAGGGTGTCGTCGTGGTCGCGCACAGCCTCGGGTGCTGGGCCGCGGCCGAGTGGGACGCACGGGCGGAACGCACGACGGTGGCGGGCATGCTGCTCGTCGCGCCTCCGAACCCGGCGGGCGACAGGTTTCCCCGGGCCGCCGCTCCGAGTTTCGTGGGTGTCGAGGCGCGACCGCTCAGGTGCCCCAGTACAGTGATCGCCGGCTCCGACGATCCGTACTGCCCGATCGACGTCGCGGAGCGGTTCGCATCCGAGTGGGGGAGCATTTTCCGCACCGCCGGGGAGTTCGGGCACCTCAACGCCGCAAGCGGTCTCGGAGAGTGGGAATGGGGGAGAGCGGTGCTCGCTGACCTCGTGCGGGCATGACGGGCGCCTGGGTTAGGCGTGGTGGGGTGCGTGCGCCGGTTCGACGGGGGTGCCTACGCCGGGCGTGGCGGGGTGCGTGCGCCGGGCGCGGTGGGGTGCCTGGGCCGGGCGTGGCGGGGTGTCTCTGCCGGTCTCGACGGGGGTGCCCGCGCCGAGCGAGACGGGGTGCCTGCGCCGGGCGGGGCCGGGGCACCTCTCTGGTCAGCGTGCCGCGTCGGCCGTGTGAAAGGACCCCAGGGGGCGGTGGGGGCCCAGCTCGTCACGACGATCCGCCCACATCCGCTGGTGCTCGCGGGCTGCGCGGACGACGTCCGCATCGAGGTCGGCGAACGCGACGTGCTCGCCCTGGCCGACCGAGGCGATGCGGCGGCCGAGCGGATCGAAGACGGCGGAGCCGCCGACGAATGCGTGCGGCCCGCCGAAGAGGCCGCTGAAGACCACGTACATGCCGTTGTCGAGGGCGCGGGCGGCGTAGTGGAGATCGCGCCGGTGCTCACCCCCGGGGAAGTACGCACCGCTGTTGAGGTAGACGTCCGCCCCGGCCCGGCCCGCGGCGGCCGCGTGCTCAGGGAAGTTCGCGTCGTAGCAGACCGAGAGGGAGAAGCACAGGCCGTTCAAGACGAACGAGGCGCCGTGATCGCCGGGGGTGAAGAGGGAGCGTTCGCTGTCGTAGAGGTGCTGCTTGTCGTAGGCCGCGAGGGGGTCGCGACCGGGGGCGAGGATCACATCGCTGAGGGCGCGGCATCCCTCCCGCTCGAGGGCGGAGTTGACGACGGCGATGACGCCGGTGCCGTCCACAGCCTCTCGTACGGGGGTCCACCACCCGCCCGGGCGGAGCTCGGGGAGGGGACCGGCGAAGGCGCGCTCGTCGTACCCGGTGACGGCGGCCTCGGGGAAGATGACCAGATCTGCTCCTCCCTCCGCGGCGTCGTAGACGAGGCGCGTGATGAGAGCGACGTTCGCGTTGACGTCGCCCGGAACGGCTTCCATCTGAACGGTCGCGATGCGGCAGGTCACGGGACCAGTGTGGCATTCCGGGGGTGTCGGCTCGTCCAGGGGGGGCGAGTGGGCGGCGGCGGCGGAGTGGGGCGCGTGCGACTGCGGGGTGGTGCGGGTGCGCACTGGTGCGTGCACGGGTGCGGGTGCGGTGGCGTGACGTGTGCGGTGTGGGACGTGTGAGTGTGCGGGCACAGGTCGTTCGGGTACAGGGTGCTCGTGTGTGGGTGTGGGTGTGGGTGTGGGTGCGGGCGCGTGAGCGAGCTGCCGGGCGCGTGAGCGAGCCGGGCGCGGGTCCGGGGCGGTGCGAGGCGAGGGCGATGCTCGCCCCGCGCTCAGAACGGCGGCGGATCGGTGTCGTACGTGCCGCCGAGCGGGGATGTCCATCGCAGATCGCCTGTCACGGGATCGTGCGACGGCGTCCATCGCGTCCCGTGTCGGAGGCGGTGGTGGTGACGGCATTCCGGCGCGAGATTGTCGGCATCCGTGGTGCCGTCGTCGGCCCAGGCGGTGAGGTGGTCGAGGTCGCAATCGCGTGCGGGCCGATTGCAACCGGGGAAGACGCAGGTCGGTGAGGTCACGCCGAGCCAGCGCCGGAGCGCCGCGGGAACGCGATACGTCTGTCGATCGAGCACGAGCGGCGCTCCGGTGACGGGGTGTGTCAGAAGGCGCACCCAGGAGCGCGCTTCGCAGGCGAGACGACGTGCTGTGTCGAGGTCGATGGGGCCGTAGCCGTCGAGGGTGGCGGGGCGGTCGTCAGCACCGAGGAGGGTGAGCGCGGGGATGGTGACGACGACGGTGGGGGAGGACGGGTGGGTTCGAACGGGCGGGGGTGCTGTTGAGGGGGCGGGGGCGGGGGCGACCAAGGGTACGCGCGTGGGCGGTGGCCCGGGCCTGGACGTGGACGCGGGGTCGGACGTGGACAAGGGCGGGGCCGCGGGCGCGGGCTGGTCTGCAGGCGCGGGCACGGCGGTGCGTCGGAGAGTGGCGTCGCCCTGGGGCCCGGAGTCGTCTCGGGGCGCAAGAGCGGTCGAGAAATCGACCGCAGACGCATCGGGCGCGGGGGTCGTCACGAGGTCGGCGAGAACGTCGGCGCGCAGCTGAGCCAGCGTGCGCTCCTCATCGGGCGCCGCACGCAGGTGCCGAGCGGCGCGATCGAGGCGCGTCATGATGCTGCGCGCCCGCTCGGCGGGGAGAAGGGCGCTGAGAGAGGCCATCCCGTCGAGTTCCGGCGTCATCCACACCCCGCGATCGCGCGCGGCGCGGCGATGGCGGACGTCGATCGACTCGGCGTGCACGCGCTCGCGGAGAGCACGTGCGGCGACGGCGAACTTCGTGGGCGTCGAATTCGTCGCGGTCTCGGCGACGCCGTCGTCGAACGCGCTCCACGCCGTCGCGTCGTCGGGGAGGGAGGTCGCGAGCCGTGCCACCTCGACGGCGTGGCGTTCCGATGTCCGTCCGGCGGCGAACTCGTCCCACAGTCGGGGGCAGCGCTCTCGCAGCACCTCGACGTGCGTGGCACGCGTGCGGATGGTCTGCTCCGACAGGTGCAGACGCACCGCCATCTCGGCAGCGGCCGCGCGCTGCGCGAGATCGACGCGGTCGCGTCGCACCGCGGCGGCCGTGCGGCCGCGCGGATCGCTCCACCCCAGATCGCGGGTCGGGTCGGGGCCGACCCAGGGCGTCGGGTCTGCGGCGGCGTCGCGCAGGACCGCCGCGATGAGGCGGCCCTCGTCTGCCGCGAGGCGGTGCCGCTCAGCGGCGATCAGCTCGAGATGCCCGAGCATCGCGTCGAGATCGGATGCCGAGCCGGACACGCCGTCGAGAGGGGCTGCGGATTCGTCGGGGAGAACGTCATCAGAAGCGAACGCGGCGCCGGAGTGCCGTTCCGCGCCCAGATCGAGCAGACGGGCCCACACGACCTCGTCTTCGAGCTCATCGTCGGCGGGCCACGGAACCCCGTCCCACGACCGCGCAGCCGGTGACGGCCGGTCGGCGGGAGGGGCGGAGGTGTCCATGTCGAAACGCTATCGGGGGCCTCCGACATTGCCGCGAGGCCCGGAATCTCGGGGCGGGCGCGCCGGTCCGACTGTGGACCCGCTGCTGCTGCGCGGGCGAGCGCGTGCTCGAGTCTTGGACGAGTGCACGCCGCACGGGCCAGAACGAGGGGGAGATGCGCTCCTTGGGCGCGGTGGTGTCGCGTACGCGGGTGGGCCGGGGCGGTGCTGTCATTCCGGGGCGGAGTGTGGTGTCGCTGCGCACGCGGGTGGGACGATTGAGGCGGGGTCGTGTGGTGCGTTGCGCCCGCACGTCGGGGCCGGGAAGCTCCGTCCCTCCGGCGCGGTGAGCGGTGTCGTCCTGCGCGCACGAAGGGACCGGGAGAGGCGCCTCACGATGCCGGTCGAGCGCGCCTGGTGACGCCGGTCAGGAGGGGACGGCGGTATCGAGCCACGGTGCGCGTGGTGCCCGTCGTCCGTGGTGCCCGTCGCCAGCGTGGCGTCCGCGGAGCGCTCTTGCACGCTCGACCCGCGTCGCTCGCTTCTCAGCGGATCGGCCACGCTCCGTCGAGCGGGGGAGCCGTGGCATCCAGGCGCCCGATTTCGACGAAGTACTCGGTGAGGCTCGCCGCTTGGGCCCGGGCCCACGAGATCTGGCGCGTGTGCAGCTCCTCGAGAGTGGCGGGGAGCCAGGGCCCGAAACGCTCGGCGAGAGCGAGCGCGAGGCGGCCCGCGGCGACCGCGTCGGCGCACGCCTCGTGAGCAGACTCCAGCGGTACCGCGTAGTGCTCGGCCACGACCGACAGCGTGCGCTTGCCGCGGCGGTACCGGTCGTAGGTCTTGTCGACGACGAGGGGGTCGATCACGGGTGACGGCGCGTCGATCGGCGGCACGCCGTGCCGGACGGCCTCGTGCTTGAGCATCGAGAAATCGAAGGGGGCGTTGTACGCCACCACCGGGATCCCCGCCGCGAACAGGGCACTCAGCGCCTCGACCACCTCGGCCACGACCCGTGGTGCCGGAGCGCCGTCGGCCCGCGCCCGCTCGGTGGTGATCCCGTGGATCGCGGCCGCGCCGTCGGGGATCTCGACCCCGGGATCGGCAAGCCAGTCGCGCGCGTCGACGACATGACCGTCGGCGTCGATGACACCCACGTGCGCCGTCACGATGCGATCGTGCTCGACATCGACGCCGGTCGTCTCGAGGTCGAACACGCCGACGAGACGCGTCCATTCGGGAGCTTGGAAGAGCGGAAGCGGCTCGGCCTGCCACAGGGTCATGGGGTCACCGTAGATCGGAGGTCCGACATGGGCGGCGAGGCGCGCAGAAACTGGGGAGGGATACCGGGGTTCCTGACGCTGTGCCGGAACAGTGCGCGGTCCGACGTCGGCGGCGAGGCACGCAGAGACGGGGGACGGATGCCGAGGCCCGCACGCTGTGCAGGAAGAGCACGCCCCCGCGACACCGGGGTACCCCGGCCGATGTCGGAACCCCCACCTAAAATCGATCCCATGCCGAACCCCTACGCCGACCTGCTCGCCGCGATCCCCGTCGAGCGACGCGCGGTCGAGGTGCTCGGGGGCACCACGGCGTACTGGGTCTACGGAGACGACGACGCCGCCACCACGATCGTCGCCGTGCACGGCTTCCGCGGTGAGCATCACGGGCTCGATCCGGTCGTGGCCCATCTCCCCGGCATCCGGGTCGTGTCTCCCGACCTGCCCGGATTCGGCGAGACGGCGCCGCTGGCGGGGCGCGCCCACGACCTCGAGACGTACGCCGCGTGGCTGCGGGCGTTCGTCGACGCCGTCGCACCAGGAGCGGTGGTCCTCGGGCACTCGTTCGGGTCGATCGTGTCGTCTGCGGCGGTGGCGGCGGGCCTGGAGACGCCGAAGCTCATCCTCGTGAACCCGATCGGCGCGCCCGCGCTCGAAGGCCCGCGCGGCGTCCTGACGCGCCTCGCGGTGTTCTACTACCTCGCGGGGGCGAAGCTGCCCCGGGCGATCGGCGACGCGTTGCTGCGCAACGGGCTCATCGTGCGGGTCATGAGCAACGCGATGGCGAAGACGCGCGACCCCGAACTGCGCCGCTTCGTGCACGAGCAGCACGACGAGTACTTCTCCCGTTTCGCCGACCGCGACGTGCTCCACGAGGCGTTCGTCACCAGCGTGTCGCACGACGTGCGGGAATTCGCCCCGCGCATCGCGCAGCCGACGCTGCTGATCGCGGCCGAGAAAGACGACATCACGCCGATCGAGGCCGAGCGGCATCTCGCGACGCTGTTCCCCGACGCGCGGCTGGTCGAGATCCCCGACGTCGGACACCTCATCCACTACGAGACGCCCGCGGCGGCGGCATCCGCGATCCGGGGGTTCCTCGGCGAAGACTGATACGCCCCAAGCGGCCGGAGACGGATCGACCGCGGCGGTCCGTGCCGGTCCGTCCCGCGGCGCGGATGCCTGCGGCCCGTACCCGGACCCGCCCCCGCGGTGCGGGTGTGCGCGGCCCGGACCCGCCCCCGCGGCGCGGATGCCCGCGGCCCGGACCCGCCCCGCGATGCGGGTGCCCGCCGCCCGTGCCGGTCCCGCCGCCCCGACCGCGGGGAGACGCGCTACGCCGTCTCGGCCTTCCGCTTCCGATACGCGTTGACGTTCATACGGTTGCCGCAGTTGCCGGAGTCGCAGTACCGCTTCGAGCCGTTCTTCGAGAAGTCGACGTACACGCCGTCGCAGTCGTCGGCCTCGCACACGCGGATGCGAGCGTACTCGTCGGCGCGGATGACGTCGACGAACGCCATCGCGGTCTCCACGAGCATGCGCTGAGCGAGGTGGTCCGACGCCTCGGACGCGTGGATGTGCCAGTCGAACTCATCGTGCCGCACGAGCTGAGGCAGGGCGCGTCCGTCGCGCAGCATCGCGTTCACGAGGGGCACCGCGTCGTCGCGATCGACGTTCCACAGCGCTTGGATCCGGCGCCGGATGCCGCGAACGGCGGCCAGCTCGCGCTCGTCTCGCGCGCGCGAACCGGTGTAGGTGTGCCGCTCGGCGAAGTCGTCGAGCTCGGCCATCGTGGTGAGGGTGTCGACCCCGCTCACCTCGGTGTGGGGCAGGGTGTTGACCAGTTCGACGGTCGCACGCAGCACCAGTTCGGTGTCACGGATGAAGACCATGTTGACTCCTGACATTCTCAGGTCGTACTGTCACGAGTGTAATCACTCTTGACCCCTGACAGCAGGCCCGCATGACCACGTCGTCCGTCACCCTTCCCCGTCCCGTCCGCCACGGCTCCGGCGCCGTCACGGGGCTGCTCATCGCCGTCGCCTCCGCGCTGGCGTTCTCGTCCAGCGGCCCCTTCGTCAAACCCCTCCTCGACGGAGGATGGTCGCTCGGCGCCGTGCTCCTCGTGCGCATGGGCGTCGCGGCACTCCTGCTCTCGCCGGCGCTCATCACGGCGATCCGGCGTCAGCGCGGATTCCTCCGGCGCCACGGCCTGCTCATCGTGTCGTTCGGTCTGACCGCGGTCGCCGGCTGCCAGCTGTTCTACTTCGCCGCGATGCAACGGATGCCGGTGGCCGTGGCGCTGCTGATCCAGTACATCGCCCCGGTGCTCATCGTGATCGCCGTGTGGGTGCGCACGCGCCGGGCTCCGTCGAAGGCCGTGCTCATCGGCTCGGTCGTCGCGATGGCCGGACTCGTGCTGGTCGTCGACATCAGCGGAGCGCGCTTCGACCTGCTCGGCACGCTGTTCGCCCTGTGCGCCGCGGTCTGCGCGGCCGCGTACTTCGTGATCGCCGGCCGCGCGGGCGACGACCTCCCGCCCCTCGCGCTCGCCGCGGGCGGCCTGCTCACCGGGACGCTTCTCATGGGCATCCTCGTGGGGGTGGGCGTGCTGCCCTTCGCCGCGCCCTCGATCACGGTGTCGCTCGCGGGACTCCAGGTTCCCGGCATCCTGCCCCTGCTGTGGGTGGGCGCGGTGGCGACCACCCTCGGCTACGCTCTCGGGGTGATCGCGGTGCCGCTCATCGGCTCGCGCCTCGCCTCGTTCGTCGGGCTCAGCGAGGTGCTGTTCGCGCTCGGCTTCGCCTGGTTGCTGCTGGGCGAGACGCCCGCGCCGATCCAGTTCGTCGGCGGGGCGCTGATCCTCGTCGGCGTGGTGCTGGTGCGCCTGGATGCCGGGAACCCGGCCGAGCCGAAGGCCGAGACGGCGAGCATCCCGGTGGTGCCGGCACCGTAGCGCCAGGTCACCGAGGCACGAGGTCCGGCTCCGGGAGGAGAACGATCTTCCCGGGAGAGTGCGCCGACAGCAGCATCTCGTGGGCCCGGGCGGCCTCGGTCAAGGGGAGCGTGGCGGCCACGAGGACGCGGAGGGATCCCTCGCCGGCCATCTCCACCAGTTGCCCCCGTGCGCCCTCGCGCACCGCGAACCCCGGGTCCTGGCCGGGACCGTAGCCGAGGAGCGCGATGCCGGTGCCGTTGCGTCGGTCCGATCCCACGATCGAGGCGATGCGTCCCGGGTCGTCGACGACCGCCAGGGACACATCGAGCGCTTCGTCCGTTCCGGCGGCGTCGACGGCGGCGTCGACCCCCGTGGGGGCCGCCTGCCGGACGCGATCGAGAAGGCCCGGCCCGTAGGCCACAGGGGCGGCGCCGAGCTCCCGCAGCAACGCGTGGTTGCGCGGCGACGCGGTGGCGATCACCTGCGCTCCGACAGCGCGGGCGAGCTGAACGGCCATCAGCCCGACGGCTCCCGCTCCGCCGTGCACGAGGACCGTGTCGTTTCGGGCGACCGCGATCGCGCTCAGGGCGTGAGCGGCGGTCGTTCCCGCCAGCAGAAGCCCCCCGGCCTCGGCCCAGGTGAGACCGCCCGGCTTCGGGATCAGCGACGCGGCGGGGACGCACACCACATCGGCGTACGCCGCCGTCACCGGGTAGACGATCACCTCGTCACCGATCGCGGTGGTGATGACGCCGGCGCCGATCGCTTCGACGACGCCCGCGCATTCCAGGCCGAGCGAGGGAAGAGTCTCGTCGTTGCCGTGGAAGCTTCCGCTGTACACCTTCCGATCGATCGGGTTCACTCCGGCCGCGCGCACACGCACGACCACCTCATCGTGCTGCGGGACGGGCATGGGCGTGTCGGCGACGACGAGGACCTCCGGGTCTCCGAAAGCGGTGGGGCGAATGGTGCGGGGCATGGTTCCTCCGGATTGTCGGTACTTTTCGAGTCTGAGTCGCCGTGCACCTTTCGGGAAGCGCAATATCGGCAAGCGAGGTTTGCGTGCCGGACAATCGTCGTGTGGAAGAGATCGACCTCAACTTGCTGCGCGTCTTCGACGCGGTGATGGATGCCGGAACCGTCACCGGGGCGGCCGAGAAGCTGCACCTGTCGGTCGCGGCCACCAGCAGGGCCCTCGGGCGGTTGCGTCGCGCGATGGGGGACCCCATCCTCGTCCGGGCCGGTCGCGGGTTCGCCCCGACGCCGTTCGCCGAGCGAAGCGTTGCGCGAGTGCGTCGCATCCTGCATGAGACCGACCTGCTCCGGCGGGACACCGGCGGTGAGCCCCGGACATGGCACCGCACCTTCGTCATCCGCATCAACGATGCGCTCGCTCCCGCAGTGATCCCGCGGCTGCAACGGAGTGTCCAGCGAGAGGCGCCAGGCGTGCGCCTGCGGTTCGAGGCGCAGGAGTCGAAGACGGCGGAGGCGCTCCGCGACGGCTCGCTCGACCTCGATGTCGGCATCGTCGTCCACCCCGCACCCGACGTGCTGTCGGAGAAGCTCTTCACCGATCGCTTCGTCGCCGTCGTCTCGGCGCAGAGCCCGCTGGGGCGCGCCCCGCACGTCTCGATCGACGACTTGTGCTCCGTCCCCCACGTCTCGGCGTCGCGTCGCGGGCTCGCACGGGGGCCGGTCGACGACCTCCTCGAAGCGGGAGGGCGTAAACGCGAGGTCACCGTCGTGGTGCCGAGCTACCTCGTCGGCGCGTTGACGGTCGTGGGGAGCGATCTCGCCTGCTTGCTGCCCCGGGTCCTCGCATCCCATCTCCGTGACGAGGGGATGCCGTTGCGGCTCCTCGATCTTCCGCTCGACCTGCCGGCGGCCCCCGTGGAGCAGCGGTGGCACCGACGCGTCGACGACGACGACGCGTCACGCTGGCTGCGCTCCACGCTGATCCGCGCGGTGCGAGACCTCGTTCCGGGCGACGACCCGATCAGGGGTGCGTCCGCGCCAGATCCATCAACGGCCCCACCCGGTACCCGATGACCTCGCCCATCACGAGCGACGTCTCGGTGCGCTCGACACCCTCGATCGCGAGGATGCGGGCATCGGTGTCGAACAGGTGCTGCGTGTCGCGGCACGCGACCCGCACGAGGAGGTCGACCTGACCGCTGAGGCCGTGCGCCTGGAGCACCTCGGGGACCTTCGCGAGCTCTTCACGGATCGCCGGCAGCTCGGCCTGGCGCACCGTGACCTGCAGGAACGCCTCGATCGGGAACCCGAGCGCCTCAGCCGACAGCGTGCGCTCGAACGACAGGAACACGCCGCCGCGTTCGAGGCGGCTCATACGGGCCTGCACGGTGTTGCGCGAGAGGCCGAGCTTCTCGGCGAGCGCGACGACGGTGGCCCGCGGATCGGCCGAGAGAGCGCGGAGAAGGTCGAGGTCGACGGCGTCGAGCTTGCTCATGCTGCGAAACATTAGCAGGGCGCTTGCCCTCCGCGATGTGCACAATGCTGAGTTATCTTCCGAGGTCTTGAGCGCCCTGCCTTCCACGCGTACGGTCGGCCGTGTCGGCGACGCTGCCGGCATCCGCACCGCCCCGGCTTTCACGAGAAGCCCGGGCCGCAGCTGGAGGGATGACGATGACGTACACCCAGACGCACGACTCGATCGCCGCGGGAGTCCCCGACAAAGGGGAGATGCTGCGCGTTCTCGAGCCCGACGGCTCCCGCGTGCCCGACGCCACCCTGGACCCGTGGATCACCGACCTCTCGCCGCACGAGCTGCGGGCTCTCCACCGCGACATGGTCCTGACCCGGCGACTGGACGCCGAGGGCGTCGCCCTCCAGCGACAGGGACAGCTCGCCCTGTGGGCGCCGTGTCGCGGTCAGGAGGCCGTGCAGGTCGGGACCGCCCACGCCCTCGCCCCCGGCGACTTCGTCTTCCCCAGCTACCGCGAGCACGGCGTCCTGCTCGGCCGCGGCGCCCAGCCTGCCGACTACGTCCTCGCGTGGCGCGGTGAGGAGCACTCGGCATTCGACCACCGCACGATCAACGCCGCCCCGCCGCAGATCATCATCGGCGCGCAGTCGCTTCACGCCACCGGCTGGGCCATGGGCGCGCAGCGCGACGGCTCCACCGACGTCGCCGTCGCGTACTACGGCGACGGTGCCACCAGCCAGGGCGACGTCAACGAGGCGATGGTGTTCGCCTCGTCCTTCCGCGCCCCGGTCGTGTTCGTCTGCTCGAACAACCAGTGGGCGATCAGCGAACCGGTCAACGTGCAGGCGAAGTACCCCATCGCGGGCCGGGCGCCGGGGTTCGGCATCCCGAGCCTTCGAATCGACGGCAACGACGCCCTCGCGTGCGTCGCCGCGATGCGGTGGGCGCTCGACCGCGCTCGCCGCGGCGAAGGACCCTCGTTCATCGAGGCCGTGACCTACCGCATGGGACCGCACACCACGAGCGATGACCCCACCCGCTACCGCGACAGCGCCGAGGTCGACGCGTGGGCCGAGCGCGACCCGATCGCGCGACTCGAGGCGTACCTGCGCGCGGAGGGCATGCTCGACGACTCCGGCATGGCCGAGGTCGCCCGCGCCGCCGACGGTCTCGCCGCCGAGGTCCGCGCGGCCTGCATCGACGCGACGACGCGCGCCCCCGAGACGATGTTCGACCACGTCTACGCGGAACCCCACGGCGGGCTGGAGCGGCAGAGAGCCGAGTACGTCGCCTACCTTGCGGGGTTCGAGAAATGACCGCGCTCACGCTCGGTGCGGCCATCAACGCCGGACTATCGAAGGCGCTCGAGACCGACGAGAAGGTCCTCCTCATGGGCGAGGACATCGGCAAGCTCGGTGGTGTCTTCCGCGTCACCGACGGCTTGCAGCAGCGTTTCGGCGCGCAGCGGGTCGTCGACACCCCTCTCGCCGAAGCCGGCATCGTCGGTACGGCGGTGGGTCTCGCCCTGCGCGGCTATCGGCCCGTCGTCGAGATCCAGTTCGACGGATTCGTGTACCCCGCGTTCGACCAGATCGTGTGTCAGGTCGCCAAGCTCTCCTACCGCAGCAACGGACGGATCCGGATGCCGCTCGTCATCCGCATCCCGTGGGCCGGGGGTGTGGGGGCCGCGGAGCACCACTCCGAGTCGCCCGAGGCGTACTTCGTCCACACAGCGGGGCTCCGCGTCGTGGCCGCCTCGAACCCGCAGGACGCCTACGTGATGCTGCGCCAGGCCGTGGCATCCGATGATCCCGTCATCTTCTTCGAACCGAAGCGCCTGTATCACTCGAAGGGCGAGGTGGATCTGGATGCCGACCTCGCCGACGCCCCGCCGATGCACCTCGCCCGCGTCGCCCGCGAGGGCACGGACGCCACGATCGTGACCTACGGCGCGCAGGTGCGCACGGCCCTGGATGCGGCGCTCGCCGCGGAGGACGAGGGACTCTCGCTCGAGGTCATCGACCTGCGCTCGCTGTCGCCGATCGACATGAACACGGTCGCGGCATCCGTCCGCAAGACCGGCCGCGTCGTCGTCACACACGAGGCCGCGCGGCAAGCGGGGGTCGGCGCCGAACTCGTCGCGAGCATCACCGAGCAGTGCTTCGAGTACCTCGAGGCGCCGCCGCAACGTGTCACGGGTCACGACATCCCGTATCCCCCGTCGAAGCTCGAGAAGCACCATGTCCCGGACCTGGATCGGGTCCTGTTCGCGGTGGATCGCGTGCTCGAGCGCGGGGAAGGGGTGCGGCGATGATGCGGGAGTTCTGCGCTGACCGGTCGGGTGATTTCGAGACGAGAGGGGTGCGGCGATGATGCGGGAGTTCTGCGCTGACCGGTCGGGTGTTCTCGAGACGAGAGGGGCGCGGCGATGATCCGGGAGTTCCTGCTTCCCGACCTCGGAGAGGGGCTTCCGGAGGCCGAGATCGTGCAGTGGCACGTGTCCGAGGGCGACGCGGTGACGCTGAACCAGACGATCGCCGAGGTCGAGACGGCCAAAGCCATCGTCGAGATCCCCTCGCCGTACGCCGGCACCGTGCAGGGGCTGCACGCCGCGGCGGGAGACGTCGTGGCGGTCGGCTCGCCGCTCGTGTCGTTCGCGGTGGGAGCGGATGCCGAGAGGCCGACCCGGCCCGAGGCCCCGGCATCCGTGGACCGTCCCGCGGAGTTCGTGGCAGATACGCCGACGGCGGGCGCGGTGGAAGGGCGTGCCGCGGACGAACTCCGCACGACGGCGCCCGAGGAGACGACCCGCGCGACCCCGAACCTCGTCGGCTACGGTGCCGCCCCGGCATCCGGGAGTCGTCCGCGTCGGCGCGCGCGCAGCGGCACCACCGCGGTCCTCGACAGCGATCACGCTGTCCGGGAAGCGGCCCCGCACGACGTCCTGCGCACCGGTCCCATCGAGCTGCCGCTCGAACGGCCGCGGTCCACGCCGCCCGTCCGCAAGCTCGCCAAAGACCTCGGCGTCGACCTCGTGCTCGTCGCCGCGGCGCACCCCGGCGAAACGGTGACCCGCGCGCACGTCGAGGAGTTCGCCGCGCGCGAGCCCGTGGCATCCGGTTCCCCTGTCCCCGCGTCGATGGTCCCCCCGGTCGTGTCGTCGGGGGCCGCGCACCCTCCCACGGAAGCACCCGCTCTCGCGTCGACGGTCCCCCCGGCTGTTCCCGCTTCCACCGACCCGCGCGTCACCCGCACGCCCATCCGCGGAGTCCGCAAGCACACCGCGGCGGCGATGGTCCAGAGCGCGTTCACTGCTCCGCACGCGACGACCTTCCTCACGCTCGACGTCACCGCGACGACCGAGCTCCTGGCATCCCTCCGGCACGACCGGGCTCTCGACGGACACCGCATCGGCGTGCTCGCGGTCGTCGCCAAGGCCGTCTGCCTCGCGCTCGGTCGCACACCCGCGCTGAACGCGAAATGGGATGAGCCCGCGGGCGAGATCGCCGTGCACCACTACGTCAACCTCGGGATCGCGGCGGCGACCGAGCGGGGTCTCGTCGTGCCGGTGATCCCGGATGCCGACACCCTGCCGCTCGTCGATCTCGCCGACGCGATCGCCGACCTCGCCGCGACAGCCCGCGCCGGGCGCACGGCCCCCGCCGCGATGACCGGCGGGACGTTCTCGATCACCAACGTCGGGGTCTTCGGAGTGGATGCCGGGACCCCGATCCTCAACCCGGGAGAGGCCGGGATCCTCGCGGTCGGCGCCGTACGCCGGACGCCGTGGGAGCACGACGGCGAGATCGCGCTGCGCGACGTGCTGACGCTCAGCCTCTCGTTCGATCACCGCCTGGTCGACGGGGCGGAGGCGGCGCGGTTCCTCACCGACGTCGCCGACGTCCTGCGCGAGCCCGGCCGCGCCATGCTGCTGCGCTGATCGCCCCCGACTCATCACCCGAAAAGGAGCCACCCCGTGAGCATCGACAGCCAGCAGGCCTTCACCGACGATGAGCGAGAGCTCGCCGCGATGGTCCGCGAGTTCGCCGACGACGTCATCGCACCCCGGTCGTACGAAGCCGACCGCGCCCACGAGCTTCCCCTCGACCTCGTCGCGCAGATGGGCGAGATCGGTCTGTTCGGTCTGCCCTTCCCCGAGGAGGTCGGGGGACAGGGCGGCGACTACGCGAGCCTCTGCGTCGCGATCGAGGGGATCGCGCGTGTGGACCAGTCGATGGCGATCACCCTCGAGGCCGGGGTCGGCCTCGGCGCGATGCCGCTGTACCGCTACGGCACCGACGCGCAGAAGGCGGAGTACCTGCCCGACCTCGTCGCGGGTCGCGCGCTCGCCGGGTTCGGACTCACCGAGGCCGAGGCCGGGAGCGACGCCGGAGCGACCCGCACGACAGCGCGCCTCGAGGGAGGGGAGTGGGTGATCGACGGGTCGAAGCAGTTCATCACGAACTCCGGCACAGCCATCACCCGCTTCGTGACCGTCACCGCGGTCACCGGCCGCACGGGAGAGCGCCCCGAGATCTCCACGATCATCGTCCCGAACGGCACACCGGGATTCACGGTGGGACCCGCGTACGACAAGGTCGGCTGGAACGCCTCCGACACGCACCCGCTGACCTTCGACGGTGTCCGCGTCCCCGAGGCGAACCTGCTCGGCGAGCGCGGTCAGGGCTTCAAGAACTTCCTGCGCACGCTCGACGAGGGACGCGTCGCGATCGCCGCCCTCGCCACGGGCGCGGCGGAGGGGTGCCTGGAAGCGGCCGTCGACTACGCCCGCAGCCGCACGGTGTTCGGGGAGCGACTGTCGACACGGCAGAGCATCCAGTTCCTCCTCGCGCGAATGCACGCCCGGGTCCACACGGCGCGGCTCGCGTGGGTGCACGCCGCGCGTCTGTGCGACGCCGGGAAGCCGTTCTCGGTGGATGCCGCGGTCGCCAAGATGACCGCGAGCGACGCGGCGATGGCCAACGCGCGGGACGCGACGCAGGTCTTCGGCGGCAACGGGTTCATCAACGAGTACCCGGTCGCCCGGCACTACCGCGATTCGAAGATCCTCGAGATTGGCGAGGGCACCACAGAGGTGCAGTTGATGGTGATCTCGCGGGCGCTCGGGGTGAGCTGAGGGGCTCTCAGCTCGCGACGCCCGCGTAGGCGAGCATCTCCCAGTCGTCTCCGTCGAGGCGGAACGTCGTCGCGGAGCAGTTGGGCAGGCGTTCCCCCTCGCGCGGGAACGCGCCGTCGGTGGCGAACAGGATGACCTCGCGGATGAGCGCGCCGTGTGCGACGGCGATCACGTCGGTCCCCTCGGGAGCGGATGCCACGGCCTCGGCGAGCGCGGCGAGCGCGCGTTCGCGCACCACCGGCCAGGTCTCGGCCCCCGGGACGTCGGCGGCGTGCCACGGGCCGTACGTGTCGTAGAAGGTCGGGGCGTCCATTCCCTCGGCATCGCCGTAGGAGCGTTCCTGGAGGCCCGGCATCCGGAGGCTCACGGTGGTGCCGAGGGCGGCGGCGACGATGTCGGCGGTCTCCGCCGCGCGGGACAGGTCGCTCGAGACGACGACCGCCTCGCGGCCGGCGTACTCGGTGGCCAGGCGGTCGGCGAGCTCGCGGGCCTGCGCCCGGCCGGTGTCGTTGAGGGGGATGTCGGTCGAGCCCTGAATGCGCCCTCCGGAGTTCCAGTCGGTTTCGCCGTGTCGCACGAGGGTCAGGATCGTCACCGTTCGAGCCTAACTCGCGGTCCTGGTCGAGGCTCGCACCCGCCTGCCGTTCGCGAGCGCGACGGTGCGGGATCGGCCCCCGACGCGGATCGGGTCGCACGTCGGGGGCCGGTTCTGCGGACGCCGGTCAGCGGGCGACGGATGCGCGGTCGAGCGCGCCGACGACCACGCGGGTGAAGCCCTCCGGGTCGGCGAGGTGCGCGAAGTGGTCGGCGCCCTCGATGTCGGTGATGCAGGCGTTCGGGATGACGTCCACCAGGTCGTGCGCGGACTGGTACAGGAACGCCGTGGTGGCCGTTCCCGCGATGAGGTGGGTCGGGTCGTCGATCTCGGCGTAGACGGACAGATCGCTGCCGAGGGCGTCGATCTCCGCGAGCTCGCGGACCCACGTGGGGGTGAGGGGGACGCTGGCGCCCCACAGCGGTGTCTCGCGGATGAAGGGGATCGCCTCCGCCGGCACGCGCACGAAGTTCACGAGCGCGTACTCGAGCGCGGCGTCGAGGTCGCCGGCATCCACCAGGTCGCGATAGCCCTGCAGGCGCTCGCCGGCCACGGGGCCCTGCACCGCGAGCGGCGGCTCGTAGGCGAGGAGGGTTCCGCCGCCCAGACCGTGCTCCCGGGCGTACGCGAGGGTGGCCAGCGCCCCGAAGGAATGGCCCAGAAGGTGCGCGCCGGGGCCGGCGACCTCCATCATCGCGGCGATGTCGGCGACCTCGTGGGCGAGGGAGTACTCAGCGGCATCGCCCGTTCCGCCGCGTCCACGACGGTCGTAGACGTACAGCGTGACGTGTTCCGCGAGATGCTCGCTCGCGGGGATCCACTGCTCCTTCGTCGCGATGCTGCCGTGGGTCACGACGAGAGCGGGACCCGCAGATCCTCGGCGGAAATACGCGATGGATGTTCCGTCGGACGAAGTCGTCTCGTCGTACTCGATGTCAGACATGCTCTGCCTCCTTGCAGATCGATGCTCTCGCCGGGGCCGCGATGTCGTGCCGCTGTGTCCCGTGGCCACATGGTGTAACAGATCAGCGTCTAGCGCAAGCAAAATGTCTCACTTCCCGGCAACGTGTGACAAAAACACGTTGCGCAACGCGAAGAAGTCATGCAACCTGGGTTCACGCCGACGTCGAGGAGGACCGATGAGCGAGACCGTCACCCCGGTCGAGAATGCGATGCAGCCCGAGGACACCCCCGAACTGCGCGCCCTGTATCGCGGATTCGAGGAGAACCATCTCATCCCGCTGTGGACGCAGCTCGACGACCTCATGCCCCAGACCCCGCAGCCCAAGGCGGTGCCGTGGGTGTGGCGATGGAGTGCCCTCCGCCCTCTCGCCGAGCGCGCGGGAGACCTCGTCCCCGTGGGGCGCGGGGGAGAGCGGCGGGCCATCGGGCTCGCCAACCCGGGGTTGAGCGGTCGCGCGTACATCTCCCCGACGCTGTGGGCGGCGATCCAGCAGCTCGGACCCCGCGAGACAGCCCCCGAGCACCGGCACTCGCAGAACGCCTTCCGGTTCGTCACCTCGGGCGAGGGGGTGTGGACGGTCGTCAACGGCGACCCCGTGCGCATGAGCCGGGGAGACTTCCTGCTCACGCCGGGCTGGCACTTCCACGGCCACCACAACGAGACCGACGAGTCGATGACCTGGATCGACGGCCTCGACATCCCCTTCGCCTACCAGATGGATTCGGGATTCTTCGAGTTCGGCTCCGAGCGGGTGACCGACGAAGCGACCCCCAATTACTCGCACTCCGAGCGCCTGTGGGCACACCCGGGACTCCTGCCGCTCGCGGGGCTGCGCCGCACGGTCTCGAGCCCGATCGGCGCGTACCGCTGGGAGCACACCGACGCCGCGCTCACCGACCAGTTGCTGCTCGAGGCCGAGGGGATGCCGGCCACGGTCGGCCCCGGTCACGCCGCCGTGCGCTTCTCGAACCCCACCACCGGGGGCGACGTCATGCCGACGATCCGCGCGCAGTTCCACCGTCTGCGCGAGGGAACGTCGACGCCGGTCCGCCAGGAGGTCGGGTCGAACGTCTACCAGGTGTTCGAGGGGACCGGTCGCGTGCTGCTCGGCGACACCGAACACACCGTGGAGCACGGCGACATCTTCGTCGTGCCCAGCTGGTGCCGCTTCCGCGTGCAGGCCGAGACGCGCCTGGACCTGTTCCACTTCAGCGACACCCCGATCTTCGAGGGGCTGGGACTGTACCGCGAGTTCGACGAGGAGACCGACCGATGAAGCTGCTGACCCTGCACTGGAAGGGAGCCACCGCCGCGGCCCGCGTGGAGGGGAGTCGGGCCGTCGTGCTGGAACGCTTCGCCGATGTCGGCGACGTGCTGCGGGCCGGCTCCGCGTCGGCCGTCGCGGGCGTCGAGGGCCCGGTCGTGGATCTGGATGCCGCTCACCTCGCGCCCGTGATCCTCGCCCCGAGCAAGATCGTGTGCGTCGGCCTGAACTACCGCGCGCACATCCTCGAGATGAAGCGTGACCTTCCCGAGTACCCCGTGCTGTTCGCGAAGTTCGCCGACACCCTCGCCGCGGACGGCGAGGAGATCGCCCTCCCGCCCGAGAGCCCCGAGATCGACTGGGAGGGGGAGCTCGCTGTCGTGATCGGCTCGACCGTGCGCCGCGCGTCGGACGAACAGGCGGAGGACGCCATCGCTGGCTACACCATCGCGAACGACGTGTCGATGCGCGACTGGCAGTTCCGCACCCGCGAGTGGCTGCAGGGCAAGATGTGGGAACGCTCGACCCCGCTCGGACCGGTGCTCGCCACCCCCGACGAGATCCCGTCCGACGCGCGCATGACGACCACCGTCGACGGCGCGCAGAAGCAGGTCGGCGACATCCACGACCTCGTCCACGGGCCCGTCGACCTCGTCCGCTACGTCTCGACCATCACGACGCTGCGCCCGGGAGACGTGATCCTCACCGGAACCCCCGGCGGCGTCGGGCACGCGCGCGAACCCCGGGAGTATCTGGCATCCGGAAGCGTCGTCGAGGTCACGATCGACGGGATCGGGACGCTCCGCAACCGCTTCGCGGCGGAGGAGCCGTGAGCGCGAGGGAGCTGACACCCGAGCAGCTCGCGCTGCGGGAACGGCAGGGCGCCGGAGCGCGCTACGACGCCGAATCCGCCCCGCACGCGCACCTCGACCTCGCCCGTCGCGGCACGGCGTACTTCGCGCGACGGCTCATGAACCTCGACGACGAAGAGCTCGACGCCCCGAGCCTGTTGCCCGGCTGGACACGTCGGCACCTCGTCGCCCACGTCGGGTACAACGCCCGTGCTGTCGCGCGGCTGGTCGAATGGGCGCGCACGGGCGTCGAGACCCCCATGTACGCCTCCGACACGCAACGGGCCGACGAGATCGCCCTCGGCGCGACGCTCCCCACGCGCGCTCTGCGCCACCTCGTCGACCACGCCGCCGTGCACCTGGACGTCGAGTGGCGCGATCTGTCGGACGCGCAGTGGGATGCCGAGGTCGTCACCGCGCAAGGGCGCACGGTGCCCGCGCGAGAGACGGCGTGGATGCGGGCGAAGGAAGTGTGGGTGCACGCGGTCGACCTCGCCGACGGGGGCTCGTTCCTCGACTTCCCTCCCGAGATGATCGACGGCATCATCGCGGATGTCCTCCGCGCCTGGACGCGCCGGAGCGAGCCCGGCGCCGTCGTGCTGCGCGCCACCGACCGCGATGCCGCGCGGGGGGAGTACGGCGAGGGCGGCCCGGTCGTCGAGGGCGCCGCCGCCGACCTCGCGCGCTGGCTCGCCGGTCGGGGTGCCCGGCGGCTGCGCGTCGTGGGCGGCGGCGAGCTGCCCGCGATCGCGCGCTGGTTCTGAGGGCCGGGCCGCTGGGCGCCCGCGGGTGGGGTCAGCCGCCCGGCACGGGCGGCAGCTCCACCACCTCGCCGAGCGGGGTGTACAGCGGGCCGGCGAGGCGGCCGATCGGGCGGAGCAGTTCCGTGTCGATGCCGGCCGCGCCCGTCGAGCCGAGGCGCACGATGTCGTCGCGCACGGTCCAGGCGACCACCGTGCCCACGACGAACTCGCCGCCGGTCGGACTGAACGCGGTGGTCGAGTGGTACCGGCACTCCATCCGCACGGGCGCGTCGGCGAGGCCCGGGACGCCGATCACCCGCGACTGCTCGAGAGCGAGGCCCAGACGATCGGCCTCGCCGACCTCGGGCGGCATCCATTCGCTGCTCGCGTGCAGGGCGGGCAGCATCGTCTCGTCGGCGATGTTCACCACGAACTCACCGGACTCCTCGATGTTGCGCACCGTGTCCTTGCGGCCGTTCGCCCGCTTGTTCACGGTGAAACCGAGCATCGCGGGATGCTGGCTCACCCAGGTGAACGAGCTGAAGGGCGCCAGGTTCACCGGGTCGCGTCCGCTCGTGACCCACGCGATCGGGCGGGGAACGACCGAGCCGACGAGCAGACGGTAGGTGTCGGCGGGGGAGAGATCGGCGGCGTCGATGAACATCGAGCGCTCCTTTCGGATCAGGATGCCGTGAGTTCGGCGGCGAGCATCTCGCGCAGGGCTTTCTTGTCGATCTTGCCCACCTT
>Ga0308159_1001712_pt1 | contig 29137 bp, 23 predicted proteins | sample PhyCR1_FD_201040 | JGI IMG/M metagenome (GOLD analysis project Ga0308159, IMG submission 201040) | Phyllosphere microbial communities from UC Gill Tract Community Farm, Albany, California, United States - DLSLC.R1 | ecosystem: Host-associated > Plants > Phyllosphere > Unclassified | place: USA...
TGGGGCAGATACTCCGCTATCGCGAGCAGGCTCACTCCTACATTGGTTTTTGGGTTGGCTCAGCGAGGGAGGATGTACTTCTCAATCGCCTGAGCCACGCCGTCTTCGGTGTTGGCCGCAGTAATCACATCAGCCTGGCGCTTCACCGCCTCCTCCGCCTGGCCCATGGCAATCGACAGGCCTGCACACTTGAACATCGCCGGGTCATTGCCGCCGTCACCGATTGCCGCCGTTTGCTCAAGCGGTACACCAAGGTATTCGGCAATCGTCGTCAGCGCTGTGCCTTTGTTGGCTTCCAGCGCGGTCACGTCCAGATACACCGGTTGCGAGCGCGAAACTTGCGCCATGCCGTTGACCTTCGGCAGTAGCTGCGCTTCCAGTTCGACCAACAACTCAGTGTTGTTGCTGGTGGCGACGATCTTGTCGATCCTTTCCAGATACGGCTCAAAACTCTCCACAACCACCGGCGGATAGCCGAGGCCGTGCTGCTCGCGCGGGACCATCGGCCCGTGCGGATCCTTGAGCAGCCAGTCGCCGCCGCTGAACACCCAGACTTCCACGTCCGGCTGATCGGCGAACAACGCCAGCGCGATCAGCGCTGTGGTGGCCGGCAGATAATGCGCGGCCAGCAAGCTGCCGTCAGGCTTGACGATGGTGCCGCCATTGAACGCGGCAGTGGGCAAATCGACGCCCAGGGCTTCGATCTGCTGCAGCATGGCTTTAGGCGGGCGGCCGGTGGCAAGGCTGAACAACACGCCTGCCTCACGCAGCGACCGCACCGCATCAATGGTGCGCTGGCTCAGCGTGTGATCGGGCAACAACAGCGTGCCGTCCATATCGCTGAGCAGAAAACGGATGGGTTGTTTCGGCACGTCACTCATCCGAGGCCATGCCAGACGCGACCATCGCGAGTCAGCAGATCTTCGGCGGCCTGCGGGCCGTCTTCGCCGGCCGCGTATTGCTGCACGCTGGCATCTTGTTGCCAGGCATCGAGGAACGGTTGCACGGCACGCCAGCCGTTCTCGATGTTGTCAGCGCGCTGGAACAGCGTCTGGTCGCCGGTCAGGCAGTCATAGATCAGGGTTTCGTAGCCGGTCGAGGCCTGCATTTCGAAAAAGTCCTTGTAGGCAAACCCCAGTTCGATGTTGGCCATGTTCAGCGCCGGCCCCGGCCGCTTGGCCAGCAGGTCGAACCACATGCCTTCGTTCGGCTGGATCTGGATCCGCAGGTAGGTCGGTTGCAGCTCGTCGACTTCGGTGTCGCGGAACTGCGCATACGGCGCCGGTTTGAAGCAGATGACGATCTCGGTGTCGCGCACGCTCATGCGCTTGCCGGTGCGCAGATAGAACGGAACGCCGACCCAGCGCCAGTTGTCGATCATCACCTTCAGCGCCACGTAGGTTTCCGTGGTGCTGTCCGGCGAGACATTGGCTTCTTCGCGATAGCCATTCAACGGCTTGCCGTCGATCTCGCCGGCGCTGTACTGGCCGCGCACGGAGTTGGCCCGCGCCTCCTCGACCGACCAGGGACGAATCGCCCCCACCACTTTTGCTTTCTCACCGCGCACGGCATCGGCGCCGAACGCGGCCGGCGGCTCCATGGCGACCATCGCCAGCAGCTGGAACAGGTGATTGGGCACCATGTCGCGCAGTGCGCCGGTGTGTTCGTAAAAACTGCCACGGGTCTCGACACCGACGGTTTCGGCGGCGGTGATCTGCACGTGGTCGATGTAGTGATTGTTCCAGAACGCTTCGAACAGGCTGTTGGAGAACCGGCTGACCAGAATGTTCTGCACGGTTTCCTTGCCCAGGTAATGGTCGATCCGATAGATCTGCTTCTCGGACATGACCTTGAGCAAACAGGCGTTCAGCGCTTCGGCGGTTTGCAGGTCGGAGCCGAACGGTTTCTCGATCACCACCCTTCTGAATGCCTCGGGGGTTTCTTCGAGCAGTTTCGCAGCGCCGAGGCGGCGCACGACTTCGCTGAAGAAACGCGGCGCAGTGGCCAGGTAGAACACCGCATTGCCGGTGCCGCTGTCGGCGATTTTCGCCGCCAGTGCTGAATAGGTGCTGTCGTCCAGAAAGTCGCCCTGGACGTAGCTGATACCTTTGGCGAGCTTGGCCCACAAGGCCGGATCAAGCATCTGACCGCCCTTGCCGACCTTGGCCGTCGCTTCACTGCGAATGAAGTCTTCGAGCTTCTGCGCGAAGGCTTCATCGGTAATTGCGTTGTGGTCAACGCCGACGATCCGCAGATTGTCGTCAAGCAAGCCGTCGCGACTGAGGTTGTACAGCGCCGGCATCAACAAGCGCTTGACCAGGTCGCCGTGGGCACCGAACAGAAACAGCGTGGTCGGTGGTGCGGGTTCTGCCTTGGACTTTCTGCGGATCGTTCGGGTCATTTCTTCGGTGTCTCCACGTGGCCGCCGAAGCCGAAGCGCTGCGCGGAGAGAATCTTGTCGCCGAAGGTGCCCTGCCCGCGCGAACGGTAGCGCGAGAACAGCGAGTTCGACAGCACCGGCACCGGCACCGCTTGCTCCATGGCCGCCTCGATGGTCCATTGGCCTTCGCCGCTGTCGGCCACGGAACCGGAGAAACCGTCGAGTTTCGGGTCGCTGGCCAGCGCATCGGCGGTCAGGTCGAGCAACCAAGACGAGACCACGCTGCCGCGACGCCAGACTTCGGCAATGTCGGCCACGTTCAGATCGAAACGCTGATCTTCCGGCAGGCGTTCGCTGGATTTGGTCTTGAGAATGTCGAAGCCTTCGGCGAACGCGGCCATCATGCCGTACTCGATACCGTTATGGATCATCTTCACGAAGTGCCCGGCACCGGCAGGACCGGCATGGATGTAACCGTGCTCGGCGCGGTGGTCATCGGACTTGCGGTCCTTGGTGCGCGGGATGTCACCCATGCCCGGCGCCAGTGCGGCGAACAACGGGTCGAGGCGCTGCACGGTGTCGGCATCGCCACCAATCATCATGCAATAGCCACGCTCCAGGCCCCAGACGCCGCCGGAGGTGCCGACGTCAATGTAGTGCAGGCCCTTCTCGGCCAGGGTTTTGGCCCGGCGGATATCATCCTTATAGTTGGTGTTGCCGCCGTCGATGATGGTATCGCCGGCTTCGAGCAGATCGCTCAGGGTGTTGATGGTGTCTTCGGTCGGCGCGCCGGCCGGCAGCATGACCCAGACCGCGCGCGGCTTGGCCAGCCCGGCAACCAGTGCCGGCAGATCGGCGACGCCGGTGGAGCCCTCGGCGACCAGGTTATCGATGAAAGCGGTATTGCGGTCGTAAACAACGGTGGTGTGACCGTTGAGCATCAGACGTCGCGCAATATTGCCGCCCATGCGGCCCAGTCCAATAATCCCGAGTTGCATGTGCTGATGCTCCTTACTACAAATAAATATGTGTCATTGGTTATAGCCCAACGCGACTGATGGAGGTTAGTCCAGAGCGTTGCGATGAAGTTTCCGGGCATTGTGCCCGATCCAGACTGATAACGCCGCAAATCGTGCCGAAGACACACCGACCATGAAAAATAAAAAAGTTCCATAAATGGGCAAAAGAAATCAAAATTGGCGCCGATAGTAAGTCACCACCTCAGATCAGGGGTGGCTTACAGTTGATGCACGCCATTTGCGAGGTGAGCAATGGGCACAGTACACACAGCAATGCCGCCACAAACCCTCTACGTCACAATCCGTCGTGACGAGTTGCGTCAGTTGAAAGACGAACGCGACCAGTTGAAGCAAGAGCTGGCGCAGTTGCGCCTGTTGACCCAGGGCTCGCAGCCGCAACCCTTGCCGGTTGTTCAGCGTCACCCTCACGCCTGATCCCCGCCTGTATCGGGAACAGCAGCCGCTGTTCCCGGCATGATGCCCCTGCCCCTTTAGCGGGCTGAACGCGCGTCGAATAACAAACTTTTCACATCAGCTTGGTGATACTGCGCCGCATTCTGGCCGTACCTGCGTGTACGGCCTCCGTTCGTCGGTTTTCACGGATGTTCCGGCGGTGGTTGTAACCAGAGCTGGAGCGCCGAATGGCATTGTTCAAACGCAGCACAACGACTGCGACAGGTTTTGATTGGGCCGGACTTCTCTGGCTGTTCGTATTCTTCTGGTACTTCTCGGGTATCACCCAACTGCTGATTCAACTGACCGGCACCTCGGGCTTCACCGGGTTCCGTCAGGCCTTCGTCATGAGTGCGATCTGGCTGGCGCCGATGCTGCTGTTTCCCAAGCGCACCAAATTGCTCGCGGCGATCATCGGTGTGGTGCTGTGGGCCTGCTCGATGGCTAGCCTTGGCTATTTCTTCATTTACGAGCAGGAATTCTCGCAAAGCGTCATCTTCATCATGTTCGAGTCGAACGTGTCCGAAGCCGGCGAATACATGACTCAGTATTTCGCCTGGTGGATGGTCCCGGCGTTCCTTGCGCATACCGCATTCGCGTACTTCCTGTGGACCCGTCTGCGCCCGGTATACATGCCGCGTGGCCGCGCCTTCGTCGCAGCGATGGCGATCCTGATTGCCGTGATCGGCTACCCGCTGGTCAAACAGACCTTGCGCATGGGTACCTTTGAACAAGGTTTTGAAAAATTCGAAACCCGCATCGAGCCAGCCGTGCCATGGCAAATGGCAGTAGCCTACCACCGCTACCTCGATACCCTCGCGGACATGCAGGGCATGCTGCACAGCGCCAGCAAGATCGCCCCGCTGAAAAACCTCAAGGACGCCTCGGCCGATCAACCGAAGACGCTGGTGCTGGTAATCGGTGAATCGACCAACCGTCAGCGCATGAGCCTCTACGGCTATCCGCGCAACACCACGCCGGAGCTGGACAAACTCAAGGATCAACTGGCGGTGTTCGACAACGTCGTCACCCCGCGCCCGTACACCATCGAGGCGTTGCAGCAGGTGTTGACCTTCGCTGATGAACTGCACCCGGATCTGTACCTGTCGACGCCATCGCTGGTCAGCGTGATGAAACAGGCTGGCTACAAGACGTTCTGGATCACCAACCAGCAGACCATGACCAAGCGCAACACCATGCTCACGACCTTTTCCGAACAGGCTGACGAGCAGGTGTACCTCAACAACAACCGTAACCAGAACGCCGCGCAATACGACGGCGACGTCATCGAGCCGTTCAACAAGGCCCTGGCCGACGCCGCACCGCGCAAGCTGATCGTCGTGCATCTGCTCGGTACGCACATGAGCTACCAGTACCGTTATCCGCCAACCTTCGACAAATTCAAGGATCGCGAAGGTGTCCCGGCCGGCGTGCGTGACGATCAGGTGGCGACCTACAACAGTTACGACAATGCGGTGCTGTACAACGACTTCGTCGTTTCGAGCCTGATCAAGGATTACGCCAAATCCGATCCGAACGGCTTTCTGCTGTACCTTTCGGACCACGGTGAAGACGTGTTCGACTCGGTCGGCCACAAGACCCTCGGCCGTAACGAAAACAAACCGACCGCGCCGATGTACACCATTCCGTTTATGGCCTGGGCCTCGCCAAAGTGGAAGGAAAACCACGACTGGAACTTCGCCGGCGACCTCGACCGCCCTTACAGCAGCTCGCACCTGATCCACACCTGGGCCGACATGGCCGGGTTGAGCTTCGACGAACTCGACCGCAGCAAGAGCCTGGTCAGCGACAGCTTCAAGGAGCGCCCGTTGTTGATCGGCGACCCGTATCAGACCGCGCAACGGGCGTTGATCGACTTCAGCCTGATGAAGCCGAAAAAGCCCGACGCGAATGTTGCGCAAGCAACAGAGCAGTAAACCGAAGGGGCCCACAGCGGCCCCTTTTTTTCGCACCCGACACATTTGCAAATAACAATATTTCTCGTTTAAGCCTAAATCCCCGCCCCACCCTTCGTCTTTGAACCAACGGAATTTTTCCCTTCGAAGACAAGGAGTCGGTTGCGATGCTCGCGCCCATTACCCGTTCCATGACTCTCACGCTCGGCCTCTGCGGCGCGGCGATCAGCCCTGATCTGCTGGCGCAAAACCTTACTGAAGAACAACCTTCGCCGGCCGGATCGGCGCTTGAACTGGCGGCGACCAGCGTCACCGCCCAGGGCCTGGGCACCACCACCGAAAATACCGAGTCCTACACCACCGGTGCGATGAGCACCGCGACGCGGTTGAATCTGTCGATCAAGGAAACTCCGCAATCGGTGTCGGTGATCACTCGCCAGCAAATGGATGATTTCAAACTCGGTACGTTGTCCGAGGCCATGCGCCAGACCACCGGCGTGGTGGTGCAGCACCTGGATTCAGATCGGGTCAGTTATTCGTCGCGCGGCTATGCGATCAATAACTTCCAGATTGACGGGATGCTCAATACCTTCGATCGCATGAAATCCGACTCGGACACGATCATCTACGACCGCATCGAGGTCGTTCGCGGGGCCACGGGGCTGACCACCGGGGCTGGCGATCCATCGGCGACGATCAACATGGTACGCAAGCGCCCGACAGCGCAATGGCAGGCGCTGGCCGGGGTCAGTGGCGGCAGCTACGACAATTATTACAGCTACGTGGATGTCGGCGGGCCGCTGGCGTTCGATGGCCGCTTGCGTGGGCGCAGCGTGCTGGCTTATCGCGACAGCCAGTCGATCAAGGACAAATACGCGCTGCAGCGCGAGGTCGGTTATGGCGTGCTCGAAGCGGACCTGACCGACTCAACCGTGCTCGCAGTGGGTTACGACTATCAGAACAAGCACGTACAGGGTTCGTCCTGGGGCACCGTGCCCTATTGGAATGCCGATGGCAGCAAGGCCGGGCTTGGGCGTTCGACCAACATGGCGACGTCGTGGAGTTCCTGGCCGCTGCAAGACAAAACCGCCTTCGCCACCCTTGATCAGCAACTCGCGGGCGGCTGGCACTTGAAAGCGGCTTACACCCACCGGCAAAGCGATACCGACGGCAAGGTCTACTTCGGCGGTGCGGGGTTTCCTGCGGCTGACCGCAGCGGCATGCTCGCGTATACCTCGCACATGATCGGCACGCAGAAAATGCAGGCCTATGACTTCAACGTGTCAGGCCCCTACTCCTTGTTCGGCCGCGAGCACGAAATGATGCTTGGCTACGGCGAGGCCGAACGGCGTTCGAATTCCCCGTACACCATCGCCGGCGCGCAACCCGGCGACTACGGGACCATTCGTGACTGGAAATACATGGGCAACATCGACAAGTTCAGCGACACCGTCACCGACCTCACCGGCTCCAAAGACGACACCCGGCAAAAAGCTGGCTACATCGCCACGCGCCTGAGTCTCACCGACGAACTGCATGCCGTGCTGGGCAGCCGCTACGGCAGTTGGCAAGCGTCCAGCACCAGTAACAGCTTTGATGCCAACCGCCAACTGTCCGGGGTCGATTATACCCGCCAGAAACAGAACGATATCTGGACGCCGTACGCCGGACTGCTCTACGACCTGACGCCGCAATACACGGCCTACGTGAGTTACACCGACATCTTCAAACCCCAAGGCAACCGCGACAAGAATCGCCAGTACATCGACCCGGTGGTGGGCAAGAACTACGAGCTGGGTCTCAAGGGCAGTTTGCTCCAGGAGCGCTTGAACGTTTCCACGGCGGTGTTCTGGAGCAAGCAGGACAACGTCGCTGAAGTCGACAACACCGCACCGCCCGATCCGGTCACGCGGGAACAGTTCTTCAAATCCGGCGGCAAGGGCAACAAGGTCAACGGCTTTGAAGCCGAGGTCTCTGGCGAGGTCCTGCGCGGCTGGAACATGACCGCCGGTTACACCTATACCCATTCGGTCAACGGCGAAGGTGAGCGCAGCAACACCGCTGAGCCGATGAATCTGCTGCGCGTGTCGACGGCGTATCGCCTGCCAGGTGAGTGGCAGGCGCTGACTGTCGGTGGAGCGGTGAATTGGCAGAGCGATGTGTACGGCACCTCGACCCGGCCGGTCGGGAATAGCGAGGAAACAGCACGGATCAAGCAGAGTGCCTACACGCTGGTCAACTTGATGGCGCGTTACGAGTTTGATCGGCAGCTGTCGGCGTCGCTTAACGTCAACAACCTGTTCGACAAGAACTATTACGACAACGTCGGTTTCTACAACGGGGTTTATTGGGGCGATCCGCGCACGCTGACCGTGAGTCTCGACTGGAAGCTCTGACCCCTTTCCACTGATCGTTCCCACGCTCTGCGTGGGAATGCCTCAAGGGACGCTCCGCGTTCCAGCGTCCCGGGCTGCATTCCCACGCGGGAGCGTGGGAACGATCATGCTCTCGCGCCGTGCGCGTTCATCAGTGGCCACCGCGTCTGGCAGCGCTCTGCAACATGTTGCAAAACTCACCCTGCGCGGGCGTTAACCCCGCGTTAATTCGCACGGCAGAGACTCCTTTCGAGTTTTGCTTCATGGATGAAACGGCTCCCACTTGTTCAGTAGGAGGCACCATGAAAATTTCTAACTTCATCCTTGCCGGGCTGTTTGCCCTGGGTTCTGCCAGCGTCTTCGCCGAAGGCGGCGCTGAGCGCATGCGCTATTACTACGACAACTTCCCGGTTCACCAGAGCCAAAGCGCGCAACAGAGCGACGCCAATGCGAAAGAACTTCGCGTTCCCGCCGACCAGACCGCGCAAGTGACCGAGTCGTACCGCGAGCGGGATTGACCGAGCGACCGATGGACCTTCCGTGGCTCCGCTCTGGCCCGGGAGATGACAGTTGAGGCGCCCTTTTGGGGGCGCCTTTTTTTATGGTTGGGTGGTTGCTTGTTCGGCTTGGGATTTGTGGTGAATCTTCCCCTCACCCCAGCCCTCTCCCGAAGGAGAGGGAGCCTATTTGTGTCGTTTTCAGAATCTGAGTTCGGCTCGATATTTCAGGTCGGCGTACCTTGCCCAAGCACCTCGGTCAGTCCCCTCTCCCTCCGGGAGAGGGTTAGGGTGAGGGGCTTTTCAGGCTTTTCAGGCCTTCAGATCCTTTACCCAGAACAACATCCGCCCATGATCCGGATCAAACATGCCCGGCGCGAAGCCGAACTTGCGGTACGACTGCTGCGCAATGGCATTGCCTTCCAGCACTTCCAGAGTGATTTTGCAGCAGCCGCGCTGGCGGGAAATTTCTTCGACTTTCTGCAGCATTTTCTGGCTCAGGCCCAAGCCGCGAAACTGGCTCATGACCGCCACGTCGTGAACATTGACCAGTGGCTTGCAGGCGAAGGTCGAGAAACCTTCAAAACAATTGACCAGCCCCGCCGGTTCGCCGCCGACGAAGGCCAGTACACTGAACGCGTGCGGGCGGCGGGCGAGTTCTTCGGGTAGTCGGCGCAGCAGATCCGGATCGAGCGAGTGGCCACCGCCCATCGGGTCTTCTGCATAGTGGTTGAGCACAATGCCGATGGCTTCGGCGTGCGTTGGGTTGGTGTAGCTGGCCTGAAGTACCAGAATTTCTGCGGAATCCATTTCCATCCCCGAACAGACAAAAGCCCCGGTGCGCAAGGTACGCACTGATAGGCTGCCTGACCTTAACGCGGCCACATACCGCTGAGCAACCGGCAAATCGGCAAGATCAGGCGTGGCCCCAGATCAATTCCTCGGTCCAGCCAAGCTCGGCAAAATCTGCGGCGCGCAAAGCGCTTTCGCCGACGCAGAAGAACTCGTCCAGTTGCGGAGGCTTCACCGAAGTATCACTGAGCATCGCGTGCACCTGACCGCGGTGATGGATTTGATGTTCGAACAGGTGCGACAGCATGCGCAGGCGACTGTCGTGCTGGGGTGTGTCGCGGGCAATGGTGACGATTCGGTTCAGTTCGGCGTCGCGCAGTTGCTCGCAGTAGGCGAGCAGTCGACGGTCAACGTGAGCCTGTTCGTTACGCAGTTGAACGGCGTCAGTAAACGGCTCGTCTGCATTGAAAAATACATAGCAGTCGGGATGCGGTTCAGCCCCGCGCAGTTCGCGCTCCAGCGCATCGACGTAAAACCAGTCGCACGTCAGGATGTGGTTCAGCGTCAAGCGAATACTCGGAAAAAAGCTTACTCGCGGCGCCGCAAGATCCGCCTTGCTGAGCTGGCCCCAGGCCTTGGCCAGTCGATGATTGGCCCAGGCATTCTGATAAGCCAGGGTCAGCAAATGATGGGATAACGGTTGACTCATCTCGGCACCCTTCTCGCTCAAGCTTCGGCAAAGCGTTGCAATTGCATCTCCTGCAAGCGACTGAGGGTGCGGCGGAACGGGAATTCCAGATAACCCTCGGTATACAGCGCGGCCATCGGCACTTCGGCCTCAACGTACAACGGCACCTTGCGGTCGTAGCACTCATCGACCAGCGCGATGAACCGCCGCACACCATCGTCATGTACCGACAACTGCGGCAGTTCGCGATCGCCCGCGACCACACGTTCGGCGCCATCCTCGGTGCCACGGGCAATGCGCCCTTCGCGTTTGCGTGCACTGAGATTTGGCACCTCGCTCAACAGAATAGCCCGATAGCGGTCGCACAATGCGATGAAGTCCATGGCGGCGAACGGTTGCTCGCACAGATCGGCGTAACGGCACCACAGCACGTGTTCGGATGCCTGTACGACAGTGAGCTGGCGGTGTCCGACCGGGACCGGTTCGACACTGACCGGTTGCCCCTCGGCCAATCCATTGAACACATCCGCCAATGGGCTTGGCGAATGACGGCTGGCGACAAAATACCGCTGTTCCACAGTGCCCGTATGCAAACGGTGATCTTCAGCGCCGTTCACCGCAATCACCTGCATATGCGCCTTGATCGCGGCAATCGCCGGGACGAAACGGTCGCGATTGAAGCCGTCGGCGTACAACTCGTCCGGCGGCAGGTTGGAGGTGCAGACAATCACCACGCCTTGATCGAACATCACCTGAAACAGCCGCCCGAGAATGATCGCGTCACCGATGTCGTTGACGAACAACTCATCGAAACACAGCACTTTCACTTCTGCCGCCAGCTCTTTGGCCAGCGCTCGCAACGGATCGGCAATCCCGGTCAACTGGAACGAGCGCTGATGCACCCAGCTCATGAAATGATGGAAATGCTGGCGGCGCGCCGGCACCCGCAGGCTCTGATGGAACTGGTCCATGAGCCAGGTCTTGCCGCGCCCGACCGGGCCCCAAAGGTAAACGCCGGTGACCGAACGAGCGCCGGCGTGCAGCGCTTCGTGGCATTTTTGCAAAGCCCAGACTGCGTGTTCCTGGGCTTCATCCTGAACGAAGCCGTCGTGCTGAACGGCGTGTTGCCAGGCGCTTGAGGGGGAGTCGAAAGTCATGCGCGGCAGTATGCCACGATGGCTACAGGGAAATATCCAGCCGGGCAATTTTCCCCTGTTCATTCAACCGGAACGTATAGCGCAACTGGGCGGGACTGCCGGGGAATGTCCCGGAAATCAGTCCGTGGACCAGCACCTTGCCGGTGCGCTGTTGCACGTCCAGCACTTCAACGCGAGGTTGATAGCGTTGCCCGGTGTCGTGCATCCATTGCGCGATGGCTTGAGAACCGACCTGATGCTGGCCTTCATCGAACACGTTGGCATCCTCGGCGAAAAAACTGGTCACCCGCGACGTGTCGCGGGCGTTTGCCGCATCGATATACGCAGCGATCGCCGGGGCCAGTGCAGAAACGGGATGGGACATGGTTGCAGCTCCTTGTTGTCTGATTCTGCGACCATCCTAAAACAGCGTCATGTCAGTTTTTGTCAGGAGTGAAACGGCCGTCTTCGTCCAGTTGCATCTGCTTGCGCCAAGTGCGCAACAGGTCGCTGCGCCGCCCCGGGTATGCCTCGCCCTGCGGATTCACAGCGCTGATGCGGTCGGTTCGAAACGTCCGATAGGCACTGCGTAATTCACACCAGGCGACGATGATCCGCACTTCATTGAGAAAACCCAGTGCCAAGGGCCAGATCAGCCGCTGACTCGGCACCTGCTGCGCGTCGGCGTAATCGATGTGCAGTTTGGCCTGGTCACGAATGGCATGACGAAACACGTTCAGCGGCACGGCGTTCTGCGGGAAACCGTAGCCCGGCGGCCCCGGCAGCACGGTGGGATTGCGCAATGCTTCCTGAGCTTGCGGATCGAGCACCGCGACAATCTTGGCCAAGGCATCCGCCGCCGCTTTGCTCAATATTTCATCGCCGCGCTGATCGACATAGCGCAAACCGAGAACGATGGCTTCGGTTTCCTCGGCGTTGAGCATCAGCGGTGGCAAAAACAGACCGTTGCGCAGCACATAGCCGATACCCGCCTCGCCTTGAATCGGCGCGCCAAGGGCGGTCAGCTCGGCGATGTCGCGATAGAGCGTGCGCTCGGACACTTGCAGCTCGGCAGCCAGAGTGGCGGCAGTCACCGGGCGTTTCTTGCCGCGCAGCACTTGCAGCAGGGTCAACAGTCGGGTGGTACGCGACACGATGGGCGGGCTCTGGTCGGAAAGACGTGGGAGATTAGCAGAGGTTGACGTCAGAAAATGGCAGGAGCTTGAGGGGGCAGCAAGATCGTTCCCACGATCCGGCGTGGGAGTGCTCCACGGACGATGCGACGCGGAGCGTCCCGGGCTGCATTCCCACGCAGGAGCGTGGGAACGATCACGTCGGCAAAAGCTGACCTTTCGGGCAGTTATTGCTCGTTGCCCTCGCCGCCTGCTTGCGGCATCCTGCGCCTCCATTTTCTGACCCGGCCCCGCCTCGCAGCGCGCAAAACACCATGACCGCCTCTGAAAACGCCCCGCGCAACAATGACCTGATCTACGGCCTCAACGACCGCCCGCACCTGACCGCCACCGTGTTCGCCGCGCTGCAACACGTACTGGCCAGCTTCGTCGGGATCATCACACCGACCCTGATCATGGGCGGCGCCCTCGGCCTGCAAAGTGAAATCCCTTACCTGATCAGCATGGCGCTGTTCGTTTCTGGCCTCGGTACGTTCGTCCAGGCCAAGCGCTTCGGCCCGGTCGGTTCTGGTTTGCTGTGTCTGCAAGGTACGAGTTTTTCCTTTATCAGCGTGATTCTCAGCGCCGGTTTCATGGTCAAGGCGCGCGGTGGCGGCACCGATGAGATCCTCTCGACAATCTTCGGCGTGTGCTTTTTCGCAGCGTTCATCGAAGTGGTGCTGAGCCAGTTCATCGGCAAGCTGCGCATGCTGATCACCCCGGTGGTCACCGGCACGATCATCACGCTGATGGGCCTGTCGCTGATCAAAGTGGCGATGACCGACATTGCCGGCGGCTTTGGCGCGGAGGACCTTGGCGCGGCCAGCCATGTATTCCTGGCGGCGCTGGTGATCGGCACCATCGTCGTGCTGAACCGGGTCGACGTGCCGTTCCTGCGCCTGGGCGCGATCGTCATCGGCCTGACTCTCGGCTATGTCGTTGCGTGGCTGATGGGCACGGTGGATTTCGCCACCATGCCCGCCGTGCCGCTGGTCAGCGTGCCGGTGCCGTTCAAATATGGCTTCAATTTTGACTGGGTGGCGTTCGTGCCGGTGGCGGTGATTTTCCTTGTCTCGCCACTGGAAGCGGCCGGCGATCTGACCGCCAACTCGATGATTTCGCGGCAGCCGGTCAAAGGTCCGCTGTACATTCGCCGGATCAAATCCGGCCTGCTCGCTGACGGTCTCAATTCGGCCATGGCTGCGGTGTTCAACAGCATGCCGATGGTCACGTTCGCGCAGAACAACGGGGTGATTCAGCTCACCGGCGTGGCCAGCCGCTATGTCGCTTTCTTCATTGCCGGGTTGCTGGTGATCCTCGGTTTGTTCCCGATGATCGGCGCGGTGCTGCAGTTGATGCCGAAACCGGTGCTCGGCGGCGCCGAACTGGTGATGTTCGGCACCGTCGCCGTGGCCGGGATCAAGATCCTCGCCGAAGCCGGCCTGCATCGGCGCAATATGCTGATCGTGGCAATCTCGCTGGGCATGGGTCTGGGCATCGCAGCGGTGCCGGAAGTGCTGCGCGAACTGCCGCAGGCATTGCGCAACATCTTTGAATCGCCAATCACCGTCGGCGCGCTGTGCGCGATCGTGCTGAATATCTTCCTGCCAGAAGAATTCATCGAACTGGAAGAAGACGACTTCGATCCGGAAGCTTCTATTCTTCAGGTCATGGAAAACCCGGACATGCCGGCCAAGGCTGAACCTGGCCCAGCGGTGGCTGTCGCACAAGAGAACCGCTGACGTCCAGCCTTTGAAAAAAGGGCTGAACCGACACGCCGGTTCAGCCCTTTTTTCGAGAGACCGTTTATGCGCCGCCTCCACGCCCTGATTCTGTCGCTGCTGCTGTTATCCCTGAGCGCCTGCGCGCTGTTCCCCAATCGAGATCCGGTCAACATTAATGTGGTCGGCCTCGAACCGTTGCCGAGTCAGGATCTGGAAGTACGCTTCGCGATCAAACTGCGCGTGCAGAATCCCAACGAAACCGCGATCGACTACAACGGCATCGCCCTCGATCTGGAGGTCAACGGCCATTCACTGGCCTCCGGCGTAAGCGATCAGAGCGGCTCGATCCCGCGCTTTTCCGAAACCATCGTCAGCGTGCCGGTGAGCATTTCCGCGTTCTCGGTTCTGCGCCAGACCCTGGGCCTGAGCCAGACACAAACCCTCGACAACCTGCCATATGTCCTGCGCGGAAAACTCGCGGGAGGGCTGTTCGGCACTATGCGTTTTGTGGACAGCGGCACGTTGAGTTTGCCCAGGACGAGTGCCGCCACGTGGTAACGAAAGGCTTCCTCTCAGGGTTGCGGTGAACGCAGGTTTCGCGGATTAAACTCAAATTATTGTGGGAGCGAGCCTGCTCGCGAAAGCGGGGTGTCAGGCAACTGATGTGTTGGATGTGCTAGCGCATTCGCGAGCAGGCTCGCTCCCACGGGGATTTGAGTTAGGCGTCAGTCAATTGGTGAAACGCACTCCGGGTTTGGCGCGTTCATCGACGGATAACTCGAACACATCCGGTCGCGCATAGTGGCCGACCACGTCGTAGTCGTAACGTGCGCGCACCAGTTCGTCGGTGTTGATTTCTGCAGTAAGCAGCCCCGCTTCGCCGCGTAACGGCCCTGCCAGCACGTCACCCATCGGACCGACAATCACGCTGCCGCCGGCGATCAACGGTCGGTCCGCCGGCCAGTTGGCGATGTCCACGCCCAGTTCGTTCGGCGAGGCCTGGACCTGGCAGGCGCTGACCACAAAGCAACGGCCTTCATGGGCGATGTGGCGCATGCTCACTTGCCACATTTCACGCTCGTCGACCGTTGGCGCGCACCAGACTTCGATACCTTTGGCGTACACGGCCGTGCGCAGCAGCGGCATCATGTTTTCCCAGCACACTACCGCGCCGAGCTTGCCGACCTGAGTGTCGAACACCGGCAAGGTCGAGCCGTCGCCCTTGCCCCAGATCAACCGTTCGGTGCCGGTCGGCATCAGTTTGCGGTGCTTGCCGACCAGTCCGGCCTGCGGGTCGAAGTACAGCGCGGTGCAATACAGGGTGCTGCCGGCGCGCTCGATCACGCCGATCACCAGGTTGGCCCCGGTGCGCGCGGACAATCCGGCGAGCGCATCGGTTTCTGCGCCCGGTACGTCAATCGCATTGGCGAAGTAGCGGGCATAGGCTTCACGGCCCTCGGGCAGGCGATAGCCCAGTTGCGTGCCGAAGCCTTCGCCTTTCGGATAACCGCCGAGCAACGCTTCGGGCATGACCACCAGCGCCGCGCCCGATTCGCTGATCGCGGTTTCCCAGCTCAGAATCTGTTCAAGTGTGGCTTGTTTGCCGGCGGGCAATGAGCCGATTTGCAGCGCAGCGACAATGGATTTGGGCATCGCGGTAACTCCGTCAGGTTCAGTAGTTGCCGATTCTGCGGCGCCACGCGATCATGAATAAAGCCCCATTCAATGCTTAATGATATGAGCCAAATGAATATCGCCAACGTCGACCTCAACCTGCTGAAAGTCTTCGAAGCGCTGCACGAAGAATCCAGCGCCAGCCGCGCCGCCCTGCGTCTGGCCGTCACCCAATCAGCAGTCAGTGCGGCGTTGCGCCGATTACGTGAGGTGTATGGCGACCAACTGTTCGTGCGCACCGGGCGCGGCCTCGCCCCGACGCTCAAGGCCAATCAATTGAAACCAGTGGTCAGCGAAGCCCTGAATAAATGCAGGCAAAGCCTGGCGATGGTCGATCCGGCGGCCAATCAATACGACGGCCGTTCAGTGACCATCGGGCTTTCCGATGATTTCGAGATTGCCTACGGTCGCCGCCTGATCGAAGAGATTGCCCGCAGCCTGCCGAAGTTGCGCCTGATTTTCCGCCAGACCCACAGCCAGATCGTCGCTCGTGCGCTGATGGAGCGTAGCATCGATCTGGCGATCACTGCGGGTGGCTTCGCCGAGCGTTTGCTCAGCCGACAGGTCTTGGGAGAAGGCGGTTATGCGTGCCTGGTCGACCCATCAAGCCTTGCGACCGGCCAGGCGCAGATCGGGCTGGAAGAGTTTGTCGCCCGCGAACACATTCTGGTGTCGTCCGGCGGTTTTATCGGCATTACCGATGAGGGTTTGGCGGCGCTGGGCTTGAGTCGTCGGGTCTGCGCGTCGACCACGCATTTCGCCGCGCTGCCCTGGCTGCTCAAGGGCAGCCGTGCGGTGGCGACGATCCCGGCGCATGCCGCTGAAAGCATCGCCGCGCTTAGCGGCCTGGCGTTACTGCCCTGCCCGCTGCCATTGCCGCGTTACCCGATCGAACTGGGCTGGCGTACCAGCACGCAGATCGATCCGCTGGTGGTCAAGGTTCGCGAGGTAATTGCCGCGACCTTCGACTGAACGTTACTTGTTCGCGGCCATCAGGCGATTGACTTCACTGCGCACCATGTTGGCGAATTCGGGCGGCGACATGCCGTCCAGTTCCGCGCGAACCCACTCGGCCCATTTGCCCTTGCGCTTGGCGCGCTCGCCGAACAACCGCGCGGCCTCGCCTTTGGCTTTGCCCAGATTGTTCTGCCAGAGTTCGAACAGACGGGATTTCTCATCTTCCAGCGCGGCGCGCTCTGCGAGTGATTTGTCGGCCAGATTGAAACTCATGGGGATTTATCCTGCTGCGTAAAATGGCAACATCTTACACGCTCGGCCGAAATCTCTGGCGCAGGTTTTTCTTTTGGCGAGCGTAGCGTGCAACTTTTTACGTTGCGCCATACTCCATTGCTCACTGTCCATTCATCTGCAAGGAGTCACCCATGGCCCGCAAATCTGCTGCGCAAGCCGCTGAAGAGCAAATCAAGGATCAGGCGTTCAGCGAACTTCAGGCGCTGATTGAAGAATCGGACAAGCTGCTCAAGAGCAGTGCTTCACTGGTGGGCGAGGAGGCGGAGACGCTGCGTGGTCAAATTGCTCTGAAATTGCAGCAGGCGCTGGATTCGGTGTCGAGTGTGCGGGATCGGACCAAGCCTGCCGTTGAAGCGACCGAGACATATATTGGTGGGCATCCTTGGCAGACGGTGGCGATTTCGGCGGGGTTCGGGTTGGTGGTCGGGTTGTTGCTGGGCCGACGTTGAGATTTTTTTTGAATTGGGAAAAAGCGGGCCTTTGGGTTCGCTTTTTTTTTGTGTCTGGTTTTTGGACTTGGCGGCCTCTGGGCCGACCAGGCTTTGGTTGTTTTGGGTGAATATCCGTTTTTTTGGGTGTTGCGGCTGGCGGTTCCGCTCTTACAGCGGGTCACTTTTGCAGACGCCCAAAAGTAACCAAAACGCTGGGCCCCTGCGTTCGGCCCTCGCAGGCTCGGGTTCCTTCGCTCCGGGACCGATCCGGGCGCAGCGGCTACGGTTTGCTTCGCTGCACCTCCTTCCGCTGTGTACGACTTCGTCGTACGGTCGCTGCGCTCCCACGCCCGGATCGGTCCCTCCACTCAGCCTGCCGATGGGGCCGGTTAGGCAAGATCAAGGGCACTCGAGCTTCGCTCATTGTAAGGAGTGGTTAGAAGCAGCGTTCGGCTTGGGTCTGGCGGTGGGTTTGCCCCTCACCCCAGCCCTCTCCCCTTGGAGAGGGGGCCGATTTGTGCGGGCTTCAGAACTTGAGTTCGACTCTGTATTTCGTATTGGCGTAGCTCTCAAATCCTCCCCGATCAGTCCCCTCTCCCTCCGGGAGAGGGTTAGGGTGAGGGGCTTTTGATCTTGAATTACTTTCCCGCCAATTCCCGCAATTGCTCCAGCGTCTGCGCATCCAGCACGAGTGGTTAGAGGCGGGTGGTTGGCTTTGGGTTTGTGGTGTGGCTCCCCTCACCCCAGCCCTCTCCCCCTGGAGAGGGAGCCGATTTGGGTTGGCTTTGAAGCTGGTGTTCGACTCGTTATTTCTAGTCGGCGTATCTCTCGCATTCACCGCGGTCAGTCCCCTCTCCCTCCGGGAGAGGGTTAGGGTGAGGGGCTTTTGATCTTGAATTACTTTCCAGCCAATTCCCGCAATTGCTCCAGCGTCTGCGCATCCAGCACGAGTGGTTAGAGGCGGGTGGTTGGCTTGGGATTGTGGTGTGGCTGCCCCTCACCCCAGCCCTCTCCCCTTGGAGAGGGAGCCGATCTTTGGGCTTTTCAAATTATGTGTACAACTCGGTACTGCATGTTGGCGTACGTCTTCCAATCACCGCGGTCAGTCCCCTCTCCCTCCGGGAGAGGGCTAGGGTGAGGGGCTTTTGATCTTGAATTACTTTCCAGCAAATTCCCGCAATTGCTCCAGCGTCTGCGCATCCAGCACGATGCCTTCAGCCAGTGAGCGGCTGCGCTGCCCATGCCGGCGGTCGCCTGGCAGGCGTTTGAGGCCGACGCTGTGCATCTGGCGGACCAGTTCGCCGCTGCGTTCGGCGAAGCTTTGGCCGGCGGCTTTGCTGGGGTCGATGACGATGAGCAGTTGGCCGGTCCACGGAGTTTTTGCGCCGGGGTGGTTGGACCAGTCGAATTCGAAGGAGAAGTTGCCGCCAGTCAGTGCCGCTGCCAGCAGTTCGACCATCATCGACAATGCCGAGCCTTTGTGGCCACCAAATGGCAGGAGCGCTCCGCCTTCGAGTATGGCTTTGGGGTCCTGGGTCGGTTGGCCGAGGCTGTCGACGCCGGTGCCGGGCGGCAGGCGTTCGCCTTTGCGGGCGGCGATCTGCACGTCGCCGTGGGCGATGGCGCTGGTGGCCAGGTCGAAGACGATGGGGGCGGCGCCGGCGCGGGGGGCGGCGAAGGCGATCGGGTTGGTGCCGAACAGTGGGCGGTCGGCGCCGTGCGGGACGACGCAGGTCATGCTGTTGACCACGCTGAGCGCCACCAGCCCTTCATCGGCGAAGGGTTCGACATCCGGCCACAACGCTGCGAAGTGGTGCGAGTTACGGATTGCCAATACGGCGATCCCGGCGTGGCGGGCCTTTTCCACCAGCAACGGGCGCGCCGCTGCCAATGCGGGCTGGGCGAACCCGTTGCCGGCGTCGACGCGAACGAACCCGGCGGCGACGTCTTCAACTTCAGGCACAGCGTGGCCATTGACCCAGCCGCTTTTCAGCGTCGACACGTATCCGGGAATCCTGAACACACCATGACTGTGCGCGCCGTCGCGCTCGGCCGCTGCACAGTTGGCGGCAAGCACCCGGGCGACGTCAACGGAGGTGCCGTGGCGCACAAAAATCGTTTCAAGCAATTGCGTCAGCGCTTCGAGCGACAACGACGACGAGACAGCGGAAGACACATGATCGTGTGGCGCAGACATCTGAAGCTCCAGAATGATTATTGGAGGGAACAACAGCGTACGGACGACTTGCCCAGCGATTAACCATGGCGCAGCGGTCGGCTGTCAACCCTTGGCTGATTCAGCGATGACACGCGCACGTGCGTGGCAGGTTTCAACGCGGTGGGTGCGGTAACCCTGTACCGCCAATGCGTCGAGTGGCGGACTTATCGTGAGGTCCCTGCCCACGGCTTCCGCTTGGAGCTCTGACGATGTCCAGCACCACCGCCCCCCTGCTTTTCCCCGAAATTCTGCAATCCACCGGTCTGCATGCCGAGCTTGGCAAAACGCACGGTTTGAACAGCAAAGACTTCGATTGGCTTGCCCATGTGCAGTTGGCGACACACGCCCTGCGCAAGGAACAGACGCCCCCGATGCTCGCCGAACGCATTCTGCTCAACGCCGACAAGCAATTGGCCGTTCCCCTGGCCGGGAGCTTTATCCTGAGCGCCGGTCCGGATGACGGCGGCGTGTTTCTCTATACGCCTTATGACGGCCTGAAAAAGTACAGCGATGAAGACGCGCTGTCCGAGGCCTTGCAAACGCGGCTCGACGAGGCAGATGAACACGATGATCTGCTGGCCTTCATCAGTGTGTCCCTGCGCAAGGAATTGGTGGAAAAGCGCGATATCACCTTTACTCGGGAAACGATCGACGGCGACGTTTTCATCGATCAGCAATCCGCAATCGACGACGCCCGCAATACGTGCATTCGCGATGTGCTCGATGAACTCAAACGCCTGCCATCCCTGACGACGCTGCTGGACAAGATTCTCGCCGAGCTGCTGGCCTCGCATTTTGCCGGGCTGCAGCAGGCGCAGACCCGCGTCAGCCTGTTTTCCTCAAGCGCCGCCACTGCCGGCAATCGCCGCCAGCGGACACATTCACTGTCGTTGAGCGAGGCACTACTGGTGTATTTTCGCCGTCAGGGCTGGCCGCGTGGTCAGTCAGCCGAATTCTCGCACCCCGCCCGCGCCAGTGACGATAACGACCAGAAAGCCTGGGCAGACGCGCTCAAATCCGCGTCGGGAAAGCTGACCATGCTGCTGTTTCGACACCTGGAGGCTTACTGGAATGCGCCCTCCTTCGAAGGCTCGCCAAGACGCGCATTCTTGCGCCAGACGCTCAAAGACCTCGCACGAGCTGACCTGATCATCAAACGCGAAACAAACATCCTCGAACCCAAGGAATTCGATGCCCTGCACAGTGTGATCCGTGAGTCGAACACCGCTGTGCGTCGACCCACTTTCGAAACGGTGTGTTTGCGCAGGGAAACGGCCTCGGTCGAACTGGCCGGCTCATTGATGATCAACCACGACAAGGCCTACCTCTACACGCCCACCCAAGGCCTGCAAGTGCTTGGCGATTACACCGACCTCAAACAAACGCTGACCGCCAAGCTCGACGCCAGCGGTCATGAAGACGAGCTGTACGGCCTCATGAGTCTTGAAGAACGTGACCGCTATCTGGGTTTCGTCGACCCTCAGGTATCTGGCGAACACATCGGCGGCGATATCATCGCGACGCTGTTCGAAGCGATCCTGACCAAGCAACGCCAGAACGTCGAATTCGCCCTGCTGTGTTTTCGCCAGAGCGAATCCTCCACCGACATTCATGCGCTGTTCGACAAAGCGCTGGATATCCGCTCGATGCTTCATGAGCGCCTGCTCAAGCTGGACGTGAATGAGCGCTGGAGCACCCGCCCGCTGTTTTCCAGCACTCCGCCCGCTTCGGTGGTGCAGGCTGACAAGGCGGCGCAACTGGCGTTGAAACTCGAACGCGAGAAGGAAAACCTCAGCAGCAATTTCCGCGATCAGCCAAGCGACGCCACCGAACAAGGGCGCTTTCTGCGAGGCATTCTGTGGAAACTGGCGAAGGCGTTCGAAGACGGTGTTCGCGCCGAGGCCCATATCAACCAGCTCAGCGGCATGTGGCTGGCATCTGAGCGCGCCATCGTCGACACGGTGTTCGACGCTCGACACCCGACCCGCGCGGAGCGCCAATCGCTCAACGGTTTCCGTCCCGATGCCTGGTCGCTCACCCTTACCGGGCCCGACCAGACCACCTTGGCACTCGCCCACTGCGTATTGTTGACCGAACGCGGCGGTCTGGATATTGCGCATTCCGGGCGCGCGATCCTATGGACGCCGGCGATCGGCCTGGAGACGTTCGACGATATCGCCCTGGCGCAAAAAACCCTGCAGGGCCGCCTCGACGACAAAAACCAGTGCCAGTCGCTGCTGGAAAATCTGCCAGTCGCCCAGCAGAGGCTGGACGAGACCTGCACGCTCGGCAGCTTCCAGTTGATCGACGGCAGTGTGGCAAGCGATCGCATGCGCTCGGCCATCGAGCATTTCCTCGATCATTGCCAGACATTGCGCCGGTGCATCACCGACAAGGACACGCTCGAACGTTTCCTCGATCAGATGAAACATACGCTGATCAATACCAACCTCGACCGAGCCATCGAATTGGCCGAGGCTCTGGCCCGTCAACTGGACTATCCCGATTGGTTACAGATGGCTCCGGTCGCAGAGCAGCGTATGCACATTGCTTTGCTCGATCAGCTGCGTTGCAGTTTTATCGATGGCAAGGACTTTCTTGACGAGGTGCCGGCCTTGTCCACGCACATCGAACAAACGCTCAAGACTTTGCTTGACGCCAGATTTCCCGACAACGGGCTCAAGCCCGAGGATATTCAGATCACGCCAAATCTCAGCCTGGCCGGCCCCGCCTGCCATCTGCTCGATTTCGCCTTGCGCCATTACAACGTCGGCCAAGGGACCGGGTTCAAGGTCGCTTCGCTCAGCGCTACACCGTTACCGGCGAAGTTCGATCAGTCGGCCGTCGAGCAATTGCTGCAATCGCTGGACATCACCACCACCTACACACGCAAGGTCAGCGACGCACTGACCGCTGACACAGCGTCGGCGCGCGCCAGTAAAGAACGCTTTCTACGCCAGTTGCCCTGGCAGTTGATGCAGCACGCACATTCGCTGAAGTTGCAGCAGCAATTGTCCGAGGCGGGCTACGACTTGATCTGTCAGGTTCTGGACATGCCCGACGCAATCGCACGTGCCACCGTGGCGCAGGCGCACGCCGTTGTCGGCCCGTTGTCCTTGATCAAGACCCCAGGGGCTGACGCCATTGACACACTCGGCCTGTATGTCATCGGACCCGGTGCCGGACAGACAGGCCCACAGGTGCTCTACGCGCCCTACTCACGGTTCGTCTTTCGTGAGTTCGAAGATCAGGCGCAGTTGATCGAAGCGCTGAACTCGCCTGGGTATTTTCAGGATCTGCTGATCCGCCGCTTGCCATCCGGACAACAAGCGGTGTTCACCAACCTGCTGCAGACCACTCTCGGCACAACCAGCGAGATCACCCTGCAGAGCAAGCCCATCGGCGGCAATCTGCTGGAGCGGCTGCACAAGGACACCCTCAGCCTGCTGCCACGATTGCTCGGTTGCCAGGCGCAAATCGATGCGCAATCCGATTGGGAAACCGCGAAATTCCTGTTCAGCCACGGTGTGCAACTGGTCCCTCATTTGTTGCCGGGCAAGCTCGCCTCATTGTTCTTTCTGTGGCAAAGCTACATCGACTTCAAGGACTCCGCCGAAGACTTGCAGCAGCACCATTGGTCAAACGCGTTGAAGAGTTTTATCAGCGGGGCGATTTCCCTGTTCAGTCTCGGCCAGCTGTCGTGGGAAACCGAGGCGGAGGAATCTACCGCAGAGTTTGCCGCCGCGTCCGTGACACCGGCGCCGCAGACCTCCAGTAAAACGACGGTCACCGCCGCGCCCCGCTGGAACAAAGTCCCTGCCGTGACACCTTCCCGGATTCATTTGCAGTCGTTTGAAACCAGCACCGCGCTGGAAGACCTCTCCCTTGAAGCCAACAAACTGGTGTACCGGAACGCTGCTGGCACGCAGAAATACGCGGCGATCGCCGGCAAGGTCTACCCGGTCAGTCAATCCGGAACAACCTGGTACTTGCACCACAAGGAAGACGGGCAAGGACCGGAGCTCGAGCAAAAGAACGACAGACTGGTCTTTGCTCCTGCCGGCAAGCCCGTCCATCGCTGCCGATCGAAACAACGCGACCGCGAGCAAGCCGAAGTCGAACGCAGCCGCGCCTATATGATGTATATCCAGGCCAAGGGGATGGCGAAAATCAGCAAGCGCTATCCCGCTCGCGCGTTCGTCATACAGCAAGCGGTCGTGCGCGCACGCACCTACGCGCTCAATTGCCTGCATAACTACGTGATTCATCGCAACCATCTGCATGGCACACGGCTGGAGCGCGTGTTCAAGGATGTTTTTCAGGTCTCGCAGGTGACGCCAGCCCTGCTGAAAAAAATCGAAGGGGTGATTATTCCGGTTTGCCAGGAGTTGACCGATCCCAAAGATGACCTGCTCTACACCGAGCGTTTTTTTGCCGGCCTGAATGCACGGTTCGGCGACAACACGGTTGCCTTCGTTTTCAACGAGGACAAACGCAGGATCATTCACCTGACCGAACTGTTCTTCAATCCGGACCTGGATGCTTACACGGCTTTCCTGCCTGCGCGGTTCAACGTAGATTCGCACGCTCGCGCGGTCACCTTGATCCATGAGCTGTCGCACTTGCTGTTCAAAGCCGAGGACTTCGGGTCGGTAGAAGCATTTGTGCCATTTCCAGATTTGATCAATACAAGCACGGCGGCAGGACAGCTGCGCAAAGACATCGTGGAGCGCTACCGAAACAGCTTTTCCCGTTCCACGGCGTCTGCACAGCTGTTTCTGGATATGGACGCTAATGGCAATTGGGTCGACCTCGACAAGATACCCAAGCAAGTCAAGACCCTGGATAGACTCCTTGCGCTGACCAAGACCAAAAACCTCGCCGATGCGCGCAAAGCCTTTCGCAGTAGAGTTTCTGAGGATGCAAGAGTCGAGGTCATGTTGGCCAACGCCGACTCGATCGCCTTGCTGATCAGCGAAATGGGGCGACAACTGGACCCTTTACCGACGCCGATCCCGTTGCCCGCTCCGACGTCAAGCCAGTCCGGCGTGCTGCCGCTGGCGTCAGAAGCGTAAAAAAAGCGCAGGTTTCAAGGCCTGCGCTGTTTTTTAAACATCGAGTCGCATCGACGAAGGTCAGTCTTTCTGATCGCGCAACACATTGCCCGAGGCACCGTCGATGCGGAACTCGTAGACACTCCCATCGGCCTTGCGCCCTTCCCCTTCCCAATAACCGTCATTGTCGGCGCCGATCTCGTAGACTTCGACGTAGCCTGCTTTGGTCTTGGCAATCTCGAGGGCTTTCTCGATGGTGATCCAGCCCGCACCCGGTTTATCGGCAAGTGCTGCACCCGTGCTGAGCAAGGCGGCCGAGGCAATCAATGCGGCAAATGTCTGTTTGATCATTTTTTCACTCCATTTATGGATAGTGGTCATTGGCATCCTGTTTTTTGGGTGCCTGAGCGAAAAATAAGTTCCACTTTGATGGGTAAATGCCATGACGGCAGTTCTCGGCCACTTCCCCACAAGGTTAGAATGTGCGAAATCAGGACGAGTCCATGACCCAAGACACCCTCTCGGAAGCCGAATACGATGCGATCACCGATGCCGCCGCACATTGGTGCATGCGCGTGCACGCCGCCGATTGCACGGCCGACGAGCGGCGCGCCTTCCAGCAATGGCACGACGCGCACCCGCTGCATGCGTTCGAGTACGAAGCCATGCTGGAAATCTGGGACGTGGCCGCAGACCTGCCGCGCACGGCACCAGCGCCGGTCACGCCCGCGGCACAATCTTCACGCCCGTGGCGCCAATGGGCGATAGCCGCAGGTGTCTGTGCCCTCGCGTTGCCGCTGGCGGCGTATTCGGGCTGGAATCTGGGCTGGCTGCCCAACAGCTATCAGCATTTTTCCGCTACTGGGGAGATACGCCAGGTCACACTAAGTGATGGCAGCCAGTTGGAGCTGAACCTGAACACCGATCTGACCTTCAGTAACTATAAAAATGAGCGGCGCGTCACCCTCAAACAGGGCGAGGCGTTCTTTACCGTCAGCCACGATGTATCGCACCCGTTTGTAGTGCGCGCAGGCGAAGGCGAGATTCGCGTCACCGGTACGCGCTTCAATGTCTGGATGTATCAGGATCAGGTGCGCGTGAACCTCGTCGAAGGTTCGGTGCTGGTGACCAGCAATCGCGCACTACCGGGTGACGGCTTGCGCCTCGGCCCATCGATGCAGGCGCGTTACCAGCACGGCGATTACATGCCGCAGATTAGCCAGACCTACGCCAGCGACACTTCGCTGACCTGGCGCGACGGCAAACTGGTGCTGGATAACCTCGCATTGAGCGAAGCATTGCCCCTGATCAACCGCTATCTGAGCAAACCCCTGGAGCTGGCTGACACGCGCACCGGCTCGATGCGCGTGGGTGGCATCTACAACATCAAAGCGCTGAACAACCTGCCCGACAGCCTGCCCAAAGTGCTGCCCGTCTACCTGACGCGCAACAAGCAAGGCAACCCGGTGATCAACTCGATTCCACAACAACCGCCCAAAAGCTGAAAAGGCCGTATCCCTTGGGGAATACGGCCTCCATTTGCTGCGTTGTTACGCTCGGGTTACTGGGCCGCCACCTTCCCCGTCTGGTCCAGCGCCTCGCGAACAGTCTGCACCTGATAGTGTGGGTCAGCCTGAATCTGCTGTTCAGTGAACGGCAATACACTCCATTGTTTCTTCGAAAACGCCTCAGTCTGATCCCGCGAGTACTTCGAGGCCGGATCGCTCGACAACGAGAACGCCAACAGCCCTTGAGCGTGCGGCCCCTTGTCATCGAAGCTCACCACTTGCAGATAGCTGGTGCCACTGACCACTTCGAGTTTGCCGTCTTCACGGGGCACGCTCTGAATCGCGTTGTAAATTCCCAGGGTGCCCGCCCCGCCATGTATCGGCGTCTGCCGCCCGCCGCTGCTGACCACCTGGATGTCCCCCCAGCGCGTGTGCGACGTCAGGCCCATTTTCCTGTTCGACTCCAGCGACGCCAGCATCGCCTCGCGCAGTGCCTTGGCCACCGCCGGCTGCTCGACCGCCAGACCGCGCGGCGTATGTTGCGCATCCTGCGGATCGAATCCGACACGCCACACACCCGGCTCAGACTGCAAGACCTGCATGATGTTCTGGAAATGCACCAGACCCACACCTGCCTCCAGGTTCGCCCGGCCATCCCAGGCCTTGAGGCTGGCACACACCGGTTTCAGCGCCTTTGCATCGGCGCCGAGGTCAGCGCCACAGAACTTCAGCAGATCCGGCATGACTTGTGTTGCCAGATACACCTGATCATCCATCACCATCTGCTGCAGATCCTTGACCGCCAGCGGGCCTTTTTTGCTCAGCGTGCCCAGGCGATCGAGCGCGAAACGCGAACGCAAGCCCAACGGTTCACCGTCCTGACTGATCAGCGGCGAAAAACCGCTGAGCGGTTGCGCCGGGTTGGCCAGCCACGCCGAGTCGTTGGAATGCTGAACGAAGTCCTTGCGCAGCAGTTGCGGCAACTGGCTCGCTGCATAAATCCCCTTCTGCGCAGCGTTCGGATCGATGTCCCAGGCGCAAGCGCTGTTCGAGCCGTCGAGCACGATCATTTGCGTGCCGACACGCGGATCGCTGCACCTGGCCAGTTTCTCGGCGTTGACGTTGGGCACCACCGACAGATTCATGTACAGCGTCTGGCCCTCGTCATCGACAGCCAGGGTATTGACCCACGGAATGCCCTGAATCGTGTGCACCGAATCCTGCAACTGTTGCAGCGTGGTCGCCTGATTCATGGCGTACCATTGTTTCAGCACGCGGTCGTTATCGAGGTTGGCGTCGCGCAGGCTATAGGCGTACTGATGGTCCCAATCGAGCTTGCCCGGCCACTGCACAATCGGCCCGAACTGCGAGCTGTAGACGTTCTTGCTGACCGGCACTACCTGACCGTCAGCCTGCCTGACCTGCACGGTCACGGTCTGCTTGTCCATCGGCACTGACTGGCCGTCGAGCAGGTAACGCGTCGAATCTTTCGGGTCGAGTTGCAGGCGGTACAGCGTGAAATGTTTCGACGAATCGACCGTGTGCGTCCAGGCCAGATGCTGGTTGAAACCAATATTGATCATCGGCAACCCCGGCAGCGCCGCGCCCATGACGTCGAGCTTGCCGGGAATGGTCAGATGCATCTGATAAAACCGCATGCCGCCGATCCACGGAAAATGCGGATTCGCCAACAACATGCCGCGCCCGTTGAACGAGCGTTCACTGCCCACGGCCACGGCGTTGCTGCCGCGATCAAGGGCAAAACGTTGCTGGCGGGCATCGGCCAGACGGTAAGCCTGCGCGTCCTGACGGATCGCCGCTGACGCTTGCGGCGCCGTGGCACCGGCCAAGGCTTCAGCAAACTGCCCGACCCCGCCCTCGACCAGCAACCGCCGGGTGAGCTTGACCAGATCCTGCGCCGCGATATCCCGCACCCACTCACCCTGACATTGCTGCGGCAAACCCTGCTCGCGGCGTTCGGCCAGGTAGCGGTTATAACCGGCGGCATAACCCTCGACCAGATCACGCACCGGCCCCGGCTGTGCCTGCCAGAACCTGTCAACCGCCTGCGGCGTATTCAGCCAGCTGAAAAACACATCGCTGACGTGGTTTTCGCGCTGCTCGACCGTGAACTGATCCGGCCCGAAAAACCGCGAACGCTGACCGTTGACCGTAACGATCTCATTGGCCAGCAGGCACAGATTGTCCTGCGCATACGCATAACCAATGCCGAACCCGAGCCCACGCTCGTCCTGCGCACGAATATGCGGCACACCAAAAGCGGTCCGGCGAATATCGGCACTGGCCCCGCCGGCCGGACTCAACGCATGGGCTGAACAGCTCAAGCCCAGCCACACGCCAGCCAAAACCAGCCCGGTCAACTGTCTGGAAATAATCACGCTTGCTCCTGATCGACATGCCAAAGAGCGGATCGAGCATCAACACACTCAAAAGACCCACCCTGCAAATACCCACGCGTCCACGCGCAATGAGCCTGTCGAAGAAACGAAGCAGGAGGAGAAAATTTAGCGATAAAAATCAAAAGCCCCTCACCCTAGCCCTCTCCCAGAGGGAGAGGGAACTGACCGGGGTGGATGCGAGAGCTGCGCCGACATGCAATACCGAGTCGAACTCGGTTTTGAAAATCAAAAGCCCCTCACCCTAGCCCTCTCCCGGAGGAGAGGGAACTGACCGGGGTGGATGCGAGAAATGCGCCGACATGCAATACCGAGTCGAACTCGGTTTTGAAAATCAAAAGCCCCTCACCCTAGGCCTCTCCCGGAGGAGAGGGAACTGACCGGGGTGGATGCGAGAAATGCGCCGACATGCAATACCGAGTCGAACTCGGT
>Ga0308159_1001713_pt1 | contig 29123 bp, 32 predicted proteins | sample PhyCR1_FD_201040 | JGI IMG/M metagenome (GOLD analysis project Ga0308159, IMG submission 201040) | Phyllosphere microbial communities from UC Gill Tract Community Farm, Albany, California, United States - DLSLC.R1 | ecosystem: Host-associated > Plants > Phyllosphere > Unclassified | place: USA...
TCGATAAAGCAGGGAACCGTGACGGCATCCCTGATGCTGAAAAAGCTTGCCAGCTACCCCAAGCAAAACGGACTTGCCAAAGCATTGAGGGAAATTGGCCGTATTGAACGAACGTTGTTTATGCTCGACTGGTTCCGCGATCCGGCACTTCGTCGGCGGGTACAGGCGGGACTGAATAAAGGAGAAGCCCGTAACGCGCTGGCGCGTGCGGTATTCCTGCACCGGCTGGGTGAAATCAGGGACAGAAAACCGGAAAATCAGAGCTATCGTGCCAGTGGACTGACGCTGCTGACGGCTGCTATCTCGCTGTGGAATACCGTCTATATGGAAAGAGCGGTCGATGCCCTGAAGCGTAAAGGGGAGAAGATCAACGAGCAACTGCTGTCGCATTTGTCCCCGCTAGGCTGGGAACACATCAATCTGACAGGCGATTATATATGGAAAAGCAACCGGATACCGGCTTCCGGTAAGTTTCGTCGGCTAAGGCCAGCTAAAATCGAAAGGTCAAAAAATAGCCTTAACGTACAATAATTTTCGATATCCAAACTGACCCCTTCCTCAGTGCGCTTTAGTTGGGCCCTGAGCTTCAGGATCTCGCTTTTCGCTTCCAGTAAATCACGGGCATGCTGCTCGCTGTTATCGGGTTTAATAGCCCGCAACCACTTATAGAGACTGTGTGCTGAAACGCCCAGCCGGTCAGAAACTTCGGCGACGGAATAACCGCGCTCCGTTATCTGACGGACGGCTTCTTCCTTAAATTCAGGTGTAAATCGTGGTGTGCCCATACGTTCCTCCTATGCTCAAACTATAGGGCAGGATCGTCTACCGGGGCGGGGTCAGTTCATATAACTATTTTTTTCTGACAGGTAATACTTCCTCTGCGAGCCATTCCACAACCTGGCTTCTGTTAAGCCCATTCGCGATTGCATAGCTATCAATCTTACGAATGACAGCAAGTCCTAGCGAAAGGGATACTGGCTTCTTACCCTCCTTATCAAGGTTTACACCTGCGGACACACTCCCGGTCATCCCAGCTTGCTCACGTGCGGTCAGAACATCGCGCATGTGTCTTAACAACTTGGCAGATAAAATACCTTTTGAGGCTAACTGGTACTTACTGGTTGCCTTGTTAAATTTGATATCAGCCTGAAATTCGTCTCTGACTCCACGAAGATCACGCGTAAAAGTGGGTTCGGAGCAGTTCATCTCCTTAAAAAGCGTGTCTTTACGCACGGGCTTTCCTGGACTCAGCAAAACAACCAGTTTGTATTGTCTAAGCTGTTTAGGGCTGATGGTCATAGCACACCATATCTCTGGATAACACGCGCCTCATTAACGTGAGGCTAAAAGTACATTTTCAAACTGCTTAGCGATGCCGCAATGCTTGGATCGCTCAAGTACGGAGACAGCCCAGTTGCGATGCGTTGCAGGCTCACACATCGCTCCCTGCGATTTAAAAACGGCCTGTGATGAGTTGATAATCCGGAGGGCATCCTCATAGTCGTCTTTCTCGACCATTAATCCCTGGTGAATCAAATTCAGGTGCGAAGGGTGAATTGCTGTCTTACCCACCAGACCGTGTGCAACGTCCTGAGTTAACTCCCGCTGCAGTAACTCGATGTTGTCGATTTGCTCGCAGACGGGTGCAGTCAAAGAGAAACCACGAGGTGCGAAAACCGATACCAGCATCTTCACTACATAGCCCATGGGGCTATCGTAAAGTGTCAGGTTCTTCGGGTGTCTCATAGAAATTACACTCATCAGATCGTTGCCACCGATACGCAAAGCCACGATGCGATCACGACAAGCATGGTTTTCAAGCAGAACCGCAAGCTCAGTCATTTCATGTACGTCATAGACCTCTCGCGTCTCAAGCGTTGGCATGAGCGCGAGAGTCGTCGCTGAAATGATTTCCCACCAGAAGGGTAAATTAGATTTGGTGAACTTTGGCACAACAAAACCATCAATTCCCACCAGATCGTAGTTTTCGACGAGTTCACGAGCCATCTGATCATGACGGGGGCGTATAAAGACCAGTGGGCGACTATCCGGGCTGTCTTGATTGGCTGTGTGCTTCAGTTCATCCAGTAGTTCACTTAGGTTGTACAGGGCAATATCGATCTGTTCTTCACTGACCGCATCTTCCAGGCAAATGACCATTGAGCGAAGCTCTGGGATCTTGCCATGAAGGATGACTTCAGCCAGATCGGTGCGGGTAGCTGGCATATAGAGTGTTGCGCCAAGCATGAATGGAGATATGTTCTTGCTCATGATCATGCCACCTTTTTGATGATAGTGACGGCCCGATAATGCCCAAGCGCTTCGCCAACTTCTTCAATGTGGATGCCGCGTTGCTCGGCAAGGTACACAAGCAGCTCCACATCTTTATCGTCTTTACTCTTTACAAGTACGTGATCAGGCACTCTGCGAAGCACTGCGCGGGTCGCTTCAGCGATTCCCGGTTTAATGCGGTTGATATTTGTAATGCCATACTTTGCTGCCAGCTGGTCAACAACCAGCAGGCTGATCTTACGCTGATTGTTATTTTGAGATGAGAAGGGCGCAGCTACTGGCACATCCTCTTCACGCAGCTTCTTTCTGATATGGTCAATAGTATCCACCAACATTGTGCTGCATTCGAACTCTTTGAGGTGGCCACACTCCATGCATCCATGAAAGCCTGACTCCGTCCACACTGAACGGGAGACCATTCCCGATACCGGAGCTCCCATGATGCCAAATGGGATCAACCAGTCATCATCTGATGCGGCCAGCCAGGCGCAACCTGCCGGGTCGGCAAGCACAGCAAGACGAGGAATATCAGGGTACCCAGTACGTCCCTTGAGGCTTTCTACCAGCTGGTTGGTTATCGCACCTTTACCTGTCCAGCCGTCAACAAACACGATCCCGCCTGTTCCATGTTTTGCCTCAATGTAATCCAGCGCTTCTGTATCAATCCCCCTGTCCCGGATGATGCTGATACCGTAGTGGTGCGATTCCAGACCCATGTCTGTCATTGCTCGGTGAAGCATTACGCCTAATGGCACACCGGCACGAACCAGGCTCACTAGGATAACAGGAGTATTGCCAAGATGGCTGACGAGCCCTTTTGCAAGACTGAGTACTTCCTTAGTCATCCGCGCTGCACCCAAATCCAGTGCACGGCCAAACAACTCAAGGTGTGCTGAACTCGGGGCTGGCTCCTGGCTCAGCATGTCGGAATAATGCTTTTTTCCAGACTGGATAAGATGTTCTTTTTCATCAACTGGCGTCATTTCCATTTGTACCGGCGTTAACAGGAACTGTACGTCAGTTGAGAGGTAAGAGCCGTGAAACGGCTGTGGATCGAGAATAGTCATGTGGATTTATCCTCTAAAACAATTTCTGACTGACTGCATCAGCAAACTGACTTCTGGAAGGCATGCCAAACCAGTGACAGTGCTTCATGAATGTGTGGTCGCTGAGGCTGTCGCCAAGACCCAGCACCGGAAATGCGCCGCGTTCTTCGCGCAGTTTCTTTAGAAGCCACTCAACGGCCAACCCCTTTTGAACACAGTTGGGGATCCAGGCAACATTATTGCCGTTTTGATGGATATAAAAATCAGTAGTGTCAAACGCTTTTACAGCGTTCGCATTGAAGTCAAAAAGCTCTTTTAGACGAGTACTGTCCCGATGCTTCATGACGTAATACACTGGTATGCCGTCATATTCATAGTTCATGCGGCACCATGCATTCACACCTGAGTCCAGTAGCTGAGCGCTCAGCCTCTCCTGATATGAAATGAGCTGTTCACGCATACCTGACAGTGCCGTTGTGACAACGCTCGCCCATTCTTTGTTAACTGATCCGTCCGGGTTAGCGATAACCGCGCCATGCGTCATGACTTTCCATGAATTAAATGGGATCTGGACGCGTGAAGTTTCTTCTGTGCCACGGGCAGTAACGGGAATAAGTTCTGCGTTCGCAAGAAGCCAGTCCACCATCATCGACTGTTCTTCGGACATAAAGCTTCTTGGTTGAAGCTCCCGATCAAGGGCACCTGTGCGATAAGGTATCTGGCCGTTTTCATCGAGCATCTTTCGTTTCGTCTGAAACAACGTGTCATCCAGATCGCAAAGAGCAAGCGGTTTATTCATAGCAAACGACCTCAACACGTGGAGCAACCTTACTGAGTGCGGCGAGTAGCTGCGGGCAGACGGACGAATAGGGTGTTTCAACGCAGACTATCACGCGCTCAAAACTCTGATGAGCAACGTTATAAATAAAATTCGGAATACCGAGACCGTAGTTATCGGTGAACGCAATGATTGACTCAATTGCCATTCCCTGCGCGATGGGAGAACGTGTAAGAGAACCAAACTTCACGATTGCCCCTTCATTTCCCAGCCGTTCAGCCAGCAGGAAGGGCTGCCAGATAAATTCCCCTGAGCCGATAACGAGAATAGTTTCACCGGGTTCAGTCTGGAGATGGTTGCCCAGATTAGACGTCGTCTCATGCATACCCAGTCGGCCCCAGTCCTGGCGAGCGGACACAGGAACTGTGCCGGTTGCTGTGACGTTCACGGATGGCATCACTGGGACAGGTGCATTCAGGCGAGGCTTCCAGTTCCATTCCCCTTTCACTAGCGAGACGACGTCAACCGGGAGTGGGCAATTGTTGGTAATGGCATTGTTGCTCCAGTCGGTGAGTGTAACAGTCACTACACGTGTCACGTCTGAAAGACCCGCATCGCGAAGAGCCTGTAACAGATTCAAAAACGTTTTACCTGTAGTGGCTTCGTCATCGATAAGAACCAGAGTTTGGGCATTTAAGGCACGTCGACGCAGTGTGTCATCTTCCGGCTGGTAGATGAGGTGGTCTGTGGCGTGGCTGTGATCTTCTTTGAATTCACAAAGTAGTTCGCCGTCGACCGGATGACGTGTGCTGGTCAGAAAGACAGGCTCCGCTACGCGTGAGCTGGCCTCACGGAATACCCCCGCAGCCAAACCGACGGCTGTTTCTGCCATGCCGATAAAAAGAACCGGCTCAGGTAAGTCAGCAGGAATGCCAGCGGCCAGCTGGACATAGGTCTCCTTCATCAGCCCAGGTGCGACCGGGATGTGGCGACCCAGTACTTTGCTGACAAACAGGAAGGCACGTTTTGGATTATTGCGCTGAGCGATGTCGAAAAGCATTTCGAGCTCAATCGCGCTGGTAGTTTTCACGGTCAGAGTTCCGCCAGTGAGCTCACGCTGATAAACCTGTTGTTGCGAAGGGGTCATGTCTTCCTGCCTAAATTCTAATTATTGGAGGTCGGTGATGGAATGATGCTGCACACCGGCAGTGGCTTGACTGAATGCGTGGGTATCACTGTGATGGATTTAAAGCGCAAAGCACTTACCAGGATGTCATCATCAGAAATGATACCCAGCTGCCTTAGTGAATAAAGCCCAGGCAAATTAACTTCACTGTGGGCTGTGTAGCCTATTCCTCCGGATGGGCGTAGGTTAGCTTCCAGCAGGACGGGCATACCATTTTCATCATTGCGGGTTTGCACGTTAATCAATCCATCCGCACCGAGTGCTTTTGCACAATCGAGGGCAAGCTGATAAGCAGGTCCCTCGTTCTCAAGCGTTTGCAACGATCCGATTTTAGTCCTGGCGACAGCGGCCAGGACGCGGCCATTTTCGACCAGCATGTCTACTGAACGTTCTGGTCCGGGAAGATACGGCATGACTATCTGTATCGGTAACTCTTCTCCGGTCAGCTCTGCTCTCTGCAATGAAGCAATCGCAACATCAGGATGTATCTGTCGGTAGTCAGGATTGTTATAAAAGCTGAGGGTTTTAGCAGTACGCTTGAGGATCCAGAATCCCAGACCATAAATGCCTTTCACTGGCTTGATGCATGGCAGCACCCCCCGGGATTCAAAGTCTTCAATCACGCTGGCAAGTTCATCAGGGCTTTGTACTTTTACTGAAACGACGGATGGCAGACCATACGTCATCATCCTGACACTGAACTCTGCTTTATTGTCGGCAAGCTCAAAGGTCTCAAGGTTTGTCGCACCGGTAGTCAGCCTGACGCCCATCTCTTCGATGGCATCACGATAGGGTTCGAGAAGATGCCCACGTTTTCCGGCATGAATGGCGATGACATTATGTTTTCTGCAGATGCAGCCAATAAACGGAAGCAGGTCTTCGGTTTCATCGGGCTCAAGGTAAGCAATATCTGCTTCAGAAAGGATTTCCGGGCGCTCATTGCGGTGGGACGCAATGATACAGAAATCCTTGTCACACTCTGTGCGGGCCATTTTCACTAAGGCGAGCATGTCTTTCTGAGACGATACGCCCTCCATAAACCAGATGGATACAGGTTTAGCCATTCTGAAGTATTCCTTGGATTTGATGCCGAAATGACGATTCGATGAGTGTAGGCAGACCTGATTCTTAAAGCAATCATATTATGATTATTTAATTCTTGCCATATGCAAACTAAATTCAAAGTCTTTACATAACTTGACTTAATTTCATTGATGTAATGAATAACCTTTTATATCAGTAATATAAAAATTATTTAAATATCACAAAAAGATTGCATTATTGTCAGTAAAAAAGTCATGTTATGATTATATTGCTTTGAAATTATCGACGATTTTACTACAGCAGTAACACCTATCAGTAAGGGGATGTGATGGTATCTTTAAGTAAGAATCAGACGATTTCGTTGGCTAAATCCAGCAGCGCAATTTCACAAATTCAGTTCGGCCTCGGCTGGGACCCTGCCAAAAAGAAAGGACTATTTGGCAAGTTACTTGGCGGTGGTGACAGCATCGACCTCGATGCAAGCTGCGTAATGTTAGGCACTTCGGGCAACGTTATTGATACAGTCTGGTTCCGCCAGCTGAAGTCTAACGATGGTTCAATTCAGCACAGTGGCGACAACCGTACAGGTGAAGGTGATGGAGACGATGAAACAATCATCGCTGACCTGTCCCGTCTCCCATCAAATGTTGAGCATCTGGTCCTCACAGTAAACAGTTTTACAGGACAGAGCTTTAATGATGTCGAAAATGCTTTCTGCCGAGTTGTCGATCAGCAGGGCAAGGAGCTGGCTAAATACACACTCACTGAACAGGGCACACACACGGCGGTCATCATTGCTTCTCTGAGCCGCAGCGGCGGTGAGTGGAACTTTACCGCTCACGGTAATGCATCGCGTGGCCGCACCATTCAGGACATGATCCCTGATATCCAAGCGGTAACCCGTTAATGAACCTGACGCCGGGGGGCAATGCCCCCGTTCCTGACCAGTCGCTGGTGATACGTATATCCTCCGGCACACCCGTAGATGTGTCGTCCTTCCGTCTGTATGACAATGGTAAGGTGCGTGGCGATCTGGATATGATTTTTTACGGCCAGCGTGAGAATGATGACAGCACCATCCGTTACTCCTCATCTGGTAATGAAACCACGTTCTCGGTCAATCTGCCGCAGCTGCGTCAGGACGTGCTGAAGGTGGCTTTCACCGCAACCTGTGATGCAGGAAAAAACGTTTCTCAGACAGAGCGCCTGGCGATTCAGGTTGAAGCGAATGGCAACGTTATCTTGCGCAGTCATGTCGACCTCACAGGACGTACTGAGGCGGCACTGATTCTGGGTGAGCTCTACCGACGTAATGGTGAATGGAAGTTCCGCTTTGTGTCACAAGGTTTTAATGGCGGGCTTAAACCACTGGCTGAGCACTTTGGAGTGGATATCTCTGATGCTCCTGCAGCCAGCCCGGCACCTTCTCCAGCACCAGCACCAGCACCAGCACCAAAAGTTAACCTGAGTAAGGTCAGCCTCACCAAGGAAAAGCCCTCAATTAGCCTGACCAAAAAAGATGATTACGGCCAAATCCGCATCAATCTCAACTGGAACCAGCGAGGAAGCTCAGGCGGCGAAGGTTTCCTGAAGGGGATATTCAGCAACAATAAAGGTATCGATCTGGACCTTGCTGCATTTGTTGAGCTTTCTGATGGACACCGCACAATTGTTCAGGCGCTGGGTAATCGGTTTGGCAGCTTCCGAAATGAACCTTACGTCGAACTTCAGGGTGACGATCGCACGGGTTCGGTCAGTGACGGTGAGTGGATCCATATCAACGGTTCTGAATGGAAACACATCCGTGAAGTGCTGGTCTTCGCCTTTATTTATGAAGGCGTACCGAGCTGGGAAAACACGGACGGTTCGGTGACCATCACTGTACCGGGACAGCCACCCGTTGAAACGTTCATGACTGAAGGTAACAACCGTCAGAACATGTGCGCTATTGCCCGTCTGGTCAATGAAGGGGATGCGATCCGCGTCGAGCGTATCAACCGTTACTTCGGCGGCCATCAGGAGCTGGATCAGACTTTCGGTTGGGGTTTCAGCTGGAAAAGTGGCTCTAAATAGTTAACAAAGAGGGTTAGACATGAGTTTCTTCAACAAGCTAAAAGAGTCATTTAATTCCGGTCGTGACGAGCTGACCAAACAGGTCGGGCGCTACAAGAACCGCGCTTTCCTCGAAGGCACAGTGGCAGTCTGCGCTCGTATTGCGGTCTCAAGCGATGGCGTCAGTTCTGAAGAGAAGATGAAAATGATGGGGTTCCTGCGTGAATCACCTGAGCTGAACATCTTCGACACCACAGAAGTGATCGAATTTTTCAACAAGCTGGTGACGTCTTTCAACTTCGACGTTGAGGTTGGGAAGGGCGAAACTATGAAGTACATCCTTGCACTTAAAAATAAACCAGAGCAGGCGCAGTTAGCTGTCCGTGTGGGCATCGCTGTGGCGAAAAGCGACGGTAATTTTGATGAAACCGAAATGGCAAACGCTCGCGAAATCATTGAAGCCCTCGGTTTTACGACCAGCGAGTTTGGCCTGTAACGGTTACTGACTTTCAATCTCTGGAGCTAAGCTCATGCAATCCACCCACATCGGGTTCCCGATCGAGACGGTAGCAGTTTTCCTGCTGCTGTCGGTCGGTGCCATTTTTATCGACTTGTTCATGCACCGCCATGACAAGCCAATCTCTCTGAAGAGCGCTGCAGCCTGGTCGGTCTTCTGGATCTTCATGGCGCTGGCATTTGCGGGCTTCCTGTACATCCATCACGGCCCGGAAGTTGCGAGTCTGTTCGTAACGGGTTACGCCCTGGAGAAAGTGCTGTCGGTCGACAACCTGTTTGTAATGATGGCTATTTTCTCATGGTTCGCCATTCCGAATAACTTCCGTCATCGCGTGTTGTATTGGGGGATTATCGGCGCAATCGTGTTCCGTGGCATTTTCGTTGCCATCGGTACCAGTCTGCTTGCTCTGGGCCCGTGGGTGGAAGTTGTGTTCGCAGTCATCGTGGGCTGGACTGCGGTAATGATGCTGAAAAGCGGCAACGATGACGATGAAATCGAAGACTATTCGCAGCATCTGGCTTACCGCATGGTCAAACGATTCTATCCTATCTGGCCAAAGCTCAAGGGTAATGCATTCGTAATCAGCCAGAAGGAAGTGGATGCAGAGCTGGCTAAACCAGAAAATGCCGATGTTCAGGTGGGACGCTTGTCAAAAGCAGCGCGTTACGCAACCCCGATGCTTCTCTGTTTAGCCGTTGTTGAACTTTCAGATGTGATGTTTGCATTCGATTCAGTTCCTGCAGTCATCGCGGTCAGCCGTGAGCCACTGATCGTATACAGCGCCATGATGTTCGCTATCCTCGGCCTGCGAACGCTTTACTTTGTGCTTGAGGGACTGAAGCAGTATCTGGTTCATCTGGAAAAAGCCGTTATCGTTTTACTGTTCTTCATCGCCGTGAAGCTGGGTCTGAACGCAACTGAGCATTTTTTCCATCACGGCTATTCAATCAGTGCGACCATGAGCCTCTACGTGGTTATGGGTGTACTGGCTGTAGGTATCATTGCAAGTCTGCTTTTCCCGGCTAAAGACGAACAGACAGAAGAAGGGCGCGGTTAACCGCGTCGTTAATCACAGCATACAAGGTATGCACCAACACGATTTGAGGATAACAACATGGCAGTGACTCTCTCTAAAGGCGGCAACGTATCACTTTCTAAAGTGGACCCGACTTTGAAAAACGTGAAAATCGGTCTGGGCTGGGATACCCGCTCTACTGATGGTCAGGACTTCGACCTGGATGCATCAGCTTTCCTGCTGACTGACGCTGGCAAAGTTCGCGGTGATAATGACTTCATCTTCTACAACAACCTGAAATCCTCTGACGGTTCCGTTACCCATACCGGTGACAACCGAACCGGCGAAGGTGAAGGCGATGACGAATCACTGATTATTGAACTGAACCGCGTACCGCAGGAAGTGACCAAGATTGTATTCGTGGTCACCATCCATGATGCAACCACACGGCGTCAGTCTTTTGGTCAGGTCGCGAACGCCTTCATTCGCCTGGTGAACAACGACAGCAATGTTGAAGCCGCTCGCTATGATCTGTCTGAGGATGCCAGTACTGAAACCGCAATGCTGTTTGGCGAACTGTATCGCCATGCTGGTGAATGGAAATTCCGTGCCGTAGGCCAGGGTTATGCGGGTGGTCTGGGTTCAGTTTGTGCTCAGTACGGTGTCAACGCGTCTTAATAGCGTTTCACATTACGCAGTGATCTTACGCCCGGTTTGACCGGGCATTAGCCTAAAGCAATGAGGAATTAAACATGGCAGTTAACCTGACGAAAGGCGGTAACGTAAACCTGTCCAAAGAAGCGCCAACCATGACCAAAGCAATCGCAGGTCTTGGCTGGGACTCTCGTGTGACTGATGGTCAGGCATTCGATCTGGATGCCTCTGTATTCCTGGTTGGCGCAGACGGAAAAGTGCTGAGCGATCAGCATTTCATTTTCTTCAACAATGCGAAAAGCCCGGACGGCTCTGTCGTTCACCAGGGTGACAACCGTACTGGTGAAGGCGAGGGTGATGATGAACAGGTTAAAATCTCGCTGGCTACCGTCCCCGCTGACGTTCAGAAAGCGGTCTTTGCCGTCACCATCTATGATGCCGAAGCCCGTAAGCAAAACTTCGGTATGGTTTCCAATGCGTATATACGCATTGTTAACGAAGACAACAATGCTGAAATTGCACGTTATGACCTGTCTGAAGATGCCAGCACAGAAACAGCAATGGTGTTCGGCGAACTGTATCGCCATAACGGAGAATGGAAATTCAAAGCCGTAGGCCAGGGGTTTGCGGGTGGCCTGTCCGCTCTGGCTTCACAGCATGGCGTCAGCGTCTAAATAAAAACTCTGTATCAGCCTCTTCCATTTTGAAGGGGCTTTTTTTTGCCTGTGTTGGCAGGTGTAACGTGATTAATGGGGATTAATATGGATCTTTTACCCGGTCAGAATACTGTTATTAGTGCCAGCCAGATAGAAGTTCGCCTCTCCTATACTCAGAAGACAACATTTCGCAGCGACTTAGATGCATCGGCTTTTCTCCTGAGAGAAAATGATAAAACGCATGCAGATGAAGATATGCTCTTCTTCAACAATAACAGCAACGCGAATAAAAGCGTTACTATGCGCTCTGAACAGGGTGATACCTTCTTTGCTGTCAATCTGTCCACTCTTCCCTCATCTGTTTCCAAAATTGCCCTGACCGTTGTGATTGACGGTCCGGATACACTGGATGGACTTGATCAGCTCAAAATGACCGTCGACGGCCATACATTTAACGTGCCGCTGCAGGGAAGACGTGAGAAAGCGCTGATCGTAGCCCATATCTATCGCCACAATGGTCAATTCAAAATTCGCGCTGTAGGTCAGGGATTTGATGGTGGTCTGCATCCGCTGGCTCTTCACTTTGGGGTGGATGTCGCAAGCTCTGAGCCAGCTCCATCTGCAGCTCCTGTTCCAGCCTCAAATACGACTGTCAGCCTGGAGAAAAAGCTGGCGAAGGCACCGGCACTGGTCAGCCTGGCGAAACCCATACGCGTCAGTCTGGAAAAGCATCGTCTCTCAGACGTAAAAGCCCAGGTTGCCTTTGTACTGGATGCATCCGGGTCAATGACCGCGCAGTTCAAGAAAGGCAATGTGCAGAAAGTTTTAGAAAGGATTGCAGCTTTGGCTGTCCAGTTCGATGATGATGGTTCAATGCCGGTCTGGGGCTTTGCCGAAAAACACAAACGGTATGAAGATGTGACCCTCGACAATTTGGATGGTTACATTGGGCGGGTTCAGAAAAACGGCAAGAAAGGCATGTGGGAAATATTGCCTGGGTTGGGCGGCACTAACAATGAGCCACCAGTGCTGGCTGATATCATTCGTGAGTTCAGAAATTCAACATTACCGGTTTATGTCGTGTTCATCACTGATGGTGGCATAAACAAGACCCGTGAAATTAAAGAGAAGATCGTCGAATCTTCTGGTTGCCCGATATTCTTCAAATTCGTTGGTCTGGGGGGCAACAATTACGGGATTCTGGAAAAACTCGACAACCTTAGCGGACGTCCGATCGATAACACCCACTTTTTCCCGATCGATAACTACGAGCGGCTGAGCGATGAATACCTCTATGACCAGTTGCTGGTTGAGTTCAGAGAGTGGTTAGATGCAGCACGCAGAGAGGGGATCTGCCGCTGAATAATGCGAAACCGGCCAGATGGCCGGTTTTGTTAAGCACTCAAAGGCGTGATGGGCTGGAAGAGATATGTCGAGTTCATTCGTCTTTGCACATCAAAGCGTTCAAAAGCCTCAACCGGATTGACGCACTCCAGATTGTTAAAATTCAATGCCTCAAAATCTCGTCTGTTGATTCTTGCAGAAACAATATACTCATCTTCCAGAAAGCCACTTTGCTTGCTTATACGTTGCGTGTAACCGCTAATAACGACTTTCTCAAAGGGAAGAGCACAGAATGCCATACCGGCTACCCTCATCAGAATACCGTGTACGTGTAGTGCGTATCTTTCCCGGACTGCTTTCTGCGAAATTTCTTTTTCAAGAATATCTGTCCCTTTCGCGTTTAACCTAACCGACGAGGTCGGCATATCTTCAAGCTCTGGACAGTCGATTTCGATCATGATGACAGAGCGTTCTGGTTCAACCTGGAAGGCCACCAATGTTTCACGGGGCCAGTCGGTTGCCTGAAGCACCTCAGTTAACAAAGATTCAAAATAACCATTGTCAGCCACAAAAAGACGGTCGATATCTCCAGCCGTATGTTGAATCTTTTTATCGTGTTCTGCTGCGTCATACTGCCAGTGAGAGTATTGTTCTGCCCAGAGCTGACGTGCTGTCTGGTATCGTTTCAGGGTAAGTGCATTTTCTTGCTGGTAAGATTCAACCTCACGTTGCCATCTATCGAGATTCAGACGCTGCCGCTCCTGACGCGCCTCAGTAGACTCAAATATCCTGGCAATGAAACCACGACCATGATCATCGTCCGGCTGGGTTGGTTCAGCTAACGGGACAGGTTTATCGGGGCGAATGGGTGCTGGTACTGCATATGGCTTGAGTGCCAGTTCACGATAATGATGAAGTAACTCAGCGAAAGTATGACCGGTTCTGGGGTCAGGCGTCAGCAAATGAATATTAATGATGGCTTCAACCGCATTGTTTAACGCTTCAACTTCCCTCTCAAGTTCATCACGCAGCTGGGAATTATCTTCGGCTTGCTGTGCTCTCTGTCTGCTTGAAGAACTTGCCCGGTCCAGCCGTGTCCGGTAGCTAAGGCCGGTACCTGGCAGACCAAAGTTTGCGTATGTTCCTCTCTTACCAAACGACACAGATGCACCTCGCGGCCCCACGCTCATGCTCACACCGGAACCACTGAGGTTTAGCCTGACTCCCGGCATAATACTTATTGATTTACGAAATCTTAGTCCCATTTCCCTGACCATGAGTTTATAAGTACTGGAATAGTATATTTTTATGTCATAAGTGTCTTCGGTAGCCGAATAAATATTTACTTGATGAGAAGCGGTGTCAGGAAAAATGCAAACCAAAACAAACCACATTAAAGTGCAGAATATGCACTTTTAAGTTAAAGTCAGGAGATGACAGTGGCGGGAGTTTGCAGCATATGACCGGATTTGAATTTCGTTTGTGGAGGCGCGGACTGAACTGGACGCAGGAGCGTGCTGCTGAGGAGCTGGGCATTTGTCTGAGAACTTATAAAAGTTACGAAAAGGGCGGCCCTCCGCAGATGGCCGTACTCGCGACAGAAGCCCTTTCGTACCGCCATGACCGGCCACTCTCTAAACCCAGGGTGTAGAAAGTCTGACGGAAGAAAATGCGCATATTTAAGTGATGCCGGCGTCTGCCTGCAATGAATGCCGTGTGCCCTTCTAACACGCAAGAGCTCGCTGAATTAATTTTACGGATGAATGATGTATAGTAGTAAAAAATGATTTCGTGCAGTCATCGCAGAATGACGCAGCACAACCTTTTGCGGCACCAGTATAAACATAAGGATAAAACGTGTCTGAACAGAATCTGATTACCTGCTCACATTGCCGCAGCGATATTCCCCGTGGAGCAAACGTGTGCAAAGGGTGTCGTGCAGAAATCAAATATGGAACTCCTGGTTTGTTCTTGCTGCTGGGGCTGCTGCTTCCAGTAGGGGCGGGGCTGTATGTGGCCAAATTTCTGGCTACTTCTTTAGGGTTTAATGAAACCGTTTCTCACATTGCCTGGGGGGGAATAACGCTCGCTGGCTGGTATATGGCGTACAGGGTTTGTAACGCCTGCTTCAGCGACTACGTTTCATTTACCCGGCAGAAAAACAAGTAACGGATGTTCCACCTGAGGCCGTTGTACAGGATGATGCTCAGTCGAACTAAAACTTATGCTACGCGAGAGAGGTTGTCTTAAAAATCGATATGTGGGCATGGGGGTGTTTTAAATGCATGTCAGATTAAAAAGACACTGTAATGACACACTGATACTGCCCACAATACTCTGATTTATCTGACCAAAAATCCTTAACGGGTGAAACCGTTCCGTTGAGCGTCAAACACCCATAACGGATAGAATTTTTCTCAAGGAGGTGACTTTTAAGTTAACTCTATTTGACCAGTGTGGCTGGCAGGCAGAGTCAGCACAGAATGCCCCCCTGCCCCACCAGTTTACACTGATGGCCAGACAGGGAGCGTCAGGAGAGGTTGATTAGTGGCGGAGTTGCGCCAGATCGTCTTCAGTCAGACCGGTCATTTTTATGACGGTACTGCGGTCAATGCCGTTCTGCAGCATGGTAAGGGCTATTTTAAGGGTTGCCTGGCGCTCCCCCTCCTTAAGGCCACGTTGTTCACCGAGCTGAATGCCCTCTGCTCTGCCCTTCTCGATGCCTTTCTCAATGCCCTTCTGTTCAAGCTGTTGTGCAATGGTCATGAGTGCGTCTCCGTGTTGCGGCACACGCTGTGCCAGTTCGCGTACAAAGGTTTCGGCGTCGGACGTTTCGCCAGCCTGTACGATATAGTGTACCAGCGATATCACCTGTGATGAAGACAGGTATCCGGCCAGTAAAATGGGCGCCAGCCGTTCAATCAGTTCTGCCAGTTCCCGGTGGTGAATATGTTTCTGCAGCAGGGTCAGGGCGGCCATACTGCGGTGGTCTGCGATTTCGTCATCAGGAATGACGGTAACGTCAACCAGCGGGAAGGCACCACCGTAGAGTCTGCCTGCCAGCTCCGGGTCGTCAAACTCATCCAGCCACCGGGTGGAATAGGGATACGGGCTGCGTTTACCCGTATAGAACAACACCGGTATCACCAGGGGCAGGTTTTTATGCCCCGCCTCCAGGTGACGCTGCATGGCTGCCACTGCATAGCGCACCAGACGAAAAGCCATATGCCTGTCGGGCGAAGACTGATGCTCGATGAGCACATGGATGTATCCATCACCGGCAGCGGTTTTCAGGCTGTAAAGGACGTCGCTGAAGTACTGACGGAGATCGTCCTCGACGAAAGAGCCGGATTCCAGCTTAAGCGTGCTGAGATCGCAGATGGCGCGCAGCTCTGCCGGCAGGTGGATTTCCATAAAATCACGTGCGATATCCGGCTGAGTCAGAAACTGCCGGAACGTGGCGTCATGAGGTGTGGTTGTGCTTTTCTTCTTCATCAGCCCTGGCTCTGATATATGACCCGGGCATGTTATCACAGGCCGCTGTAAGCTGACATCATGGGGGTGTACGTGTGGCCTGAATGTACCTATCTGCCTGGTCAGTCAGCCCCCCTCCCCCACCACTCTGGTCACTCCGGACTGACCGCATCGTCACGCAGGCGCATGATGGTCTGTCGTGAGGTGCCCAACTCGCGGGCAACGGCGCTGATACTGGTACCCGTCCTTAGCATTTCAAGCGCTGCCTGCCGCTGTTCCTGGCTGAGCGCCGGGGGGCGGCCAAAGCGTTTGCCCGCTGCTCTGGCCCTCACCAGACCTGAATGAGTGCGCTCAATCAGCAGGTCTTTCTCAAATTCAGCAACGGCCGAAATAACCTGCATGGTCATCTTTCCGGCCGCACTGGTCAGATCCACGCCGCCAAGGGCGAGGCAGTGCACGCGAATACCGGACCGCGCCAGCTGCTCTACTGTCTTACGCACGTCCATTGCGTCACGACCCAGGCGGTCAAGTTTAGTCACAATCAGCACATCGCCATTTTCCATGCGGTCAAGTAACCGGGCAAAACCGGGCCGTTCGCCTGCGGCCACTGAACCGCTGATTTGCTCCTCAGTCATGCGCCGGGGTTGAACGGCAAACCCGGCCGCTTCAATTTCCCTGCGCTGATTTTCAGTTGTCTGTTCAAGGGTGGAAACCCGGCAGTATGCAAAAACTCGTGACATTGAGTGGTTTTCCGTACGAAATGGGTGTCCGAATTATAGCGCATGTCCAAAACTGTTTTCACTAAGTTTTGGACAGGTATCGCAGGTGGTGTCCGTAACCGGTCGTTTTAGGACACATCTTTATGCTGCATAAATTACCAGTGTTGTATAAGGTAAATTATAAGCTTGCTGATATTTAACTTGAGAGACAATTTATCTGGTGCGACATACTAAATAAAATCAAAATAGATTTTTCTTATTGCATTCAGTTTTACAACTACTATCGCATTTGGTGGTGAAATTCTAACTCCTGATTGACTTTTAGCATGCTAAGGATTTTTAATGGCAACTACCGTAACGGCCGCGTTTAGTGAATTTATGAGTGACGTGGTAAACCTTAGAAAGTCCTCGACGGACGATGCGCATACCAGTAGAGGCTGGATATATGAAAGACTTAACGGTTTTGATTCAGACGCCGCGTCTCCTAAAAATTATCCGGAAATTCATATCGGCTTTGGTTCTTTTGCCAGAAGAACTAAAATCAGGCCGCTTGACGATATAGATTTGATGTTTGGTCTGTCCGCAGAAGGGTGCACTCATACAATTTATAGTGACCGGATAACGCTCAATTCAGACGACACACCCAGACGACTGAATAACTTCCGGCATCCAGACTCTCAGACGATCAGCTCGATTAGGATACTGAACAACTTTAAAAATAAACTACAAAACATCCCGCAGTATCAGAAGGCGGATCTCAAGCGTAATCAGGAAGCAGTAACTCTTCAGCTGACCACAAAAACTTGGAACTTTGACATTGTTCCCTGCTTTATGACTCAGGCCGATGTTTTTGGACGTAGCTACTACCTGATTCCGGACGGCAGCGGTAACTGGAAAAAAACAGACCCGCGCATTGATAAAGCAAGAACAACTGAAATAAACGTAAAGCACAATGGCAACATGCTAAACGTCATCCGGGCTGTGAAGTACTGGCAAACAACTAAAGCATTGCCGTCCATCGGTTCCTATCTTCTTGAGACTCTTATTCTCAACTATTACGAGCACAGGACAACCTGTCAGCAATGGGTAGACTTGGAGCTTGAGGGTCTGTTTAACTATCTTAGCTTCTACATTCGATATTCAGTTAACGATCATAAAGACATTCAGGGCGACATTAATCATTTATCTTATGAAACGAGAGAAAAAATATCTCAGAAATTCAGTTCGGAAGCGCTAAAGGTGAGTGAAGCAAGACAATTAGAGAAAAATAACGAGCACCAGAAGTCCATAAATAAGTGGCGCGATATTTTCGGCTCAGACTTCCGGGCATTCGGATAATACGATGAATACCCTTTACACAAGCCAGTCAACGCCGGACAACATGAGCCTGCTTTACGCGCAAGCGCATCTTTACAACCGCATAAAGATATACAGCAGCGTTAATTTTTTCATCAGCATTATGTTACCAGTACTTCTCTCAGTTGCGGCAGCCATCCTGAAAAGCTGGTACAGCGTTCCGCAGGAGCTTCTATCAGCATACATGGGCCAATACGGGTTGATCGTTCTTACGGTCAATATTGCTCTTAGCGGCAACATCTCTTCTGTGCGTAGAAAGGCGGTAACCATTCAGGAAATGTATGACTGTAATGTCCTTAGAATAAAATGGAACGATCTCCGCGTGGGAAAGAAAATTTCTAGGGGTAACGTATTCAGGGCAGCACGTTTCTACCTGGACAGGCCGCCAAGGCACAATCCCGTTTTGGCAGCGAAGGATGGTACGTCAATAAGTCCTACGATGCCCGCAGAGTGTAATGGCTTTACTGTGCCACGGTAAAAATTTCGGTTGGGACCGGTCATTAAGGGATCATTTGAACGTGTGTTATATCTGGGGCATATCCATAACGCTTTTTAGTCTGCTTCTATACGGGATCATGATGAAGGCTACACTGAACGATGCCCTTTTTTACGTGGTATTCACCCTTCCCTTAATCAGGTACATTCTCCTGCAGTTCCTTGATAACAAAAAGAGCATGGAACGGATTGAAAAGGTCAAAGATTACATAGATAAAGAGATATCGGATATCAAGATTGCCGGCCGTTTTCACAATGATGACCTGAACTACAAACTCAGGTCCATTCAGGACGAGATTTTTTCACACCGCGCAACGACTCCGACAGTGCCGAACTTCATATACATCAGGATGAAAAAGGACAACGAAGCGGTTTATGACGACTACTTTGAGGAAAACCTCAAGCTGATGACGTTTTCGGAAAGTTGACCGGTTATCTTTCCAGCTGAACCGGATCATTAAGTTCCTCTTGAAAAGCCGGCTAGTGTCAGCCGACTACTGATAATCTTTGGGGTCTGAAGCCCAACCGTGGCTTTGTTGAATAAATCAGATTCCGGAAGCCTGTAACGCCGCAGGGTGGAGGTGAAAGCTTCAGCGTCACCCCTGCCTTTCCGTGCCCCACCGTCTAGTGCATATGGCAGGTTATACAGCCACTACATATCGTGGCAGGTTTTTTTAATCAACAGGACAAGATTTAATAAAAGCCATATATTTCAATAACAAGGGAAAGAAAAGTTTTAATAAAAACCAGATAGCGCCAGTAACTTCCTGTTATTGTAAATAATAAAGTTGAAAACAATGCTGCGGCAATGTATTAGTTTATCTGACAAATTGTCATGAATTTCACCAAAGTCATAGCAAAGGAGTTGTTTATGAAAGTAATCGAAAGAGAGTTTTTAGCCGAAGTTTTTGGCGCTGGCGGTCGTAACGACCCATCCTTTAATTCAGGACGTAATAATAACAGTAATAAGAGCGGTTCGGGTTCACAGTATACTGGTAATCCCAGATACAATGATCCGGGCGTTGCAAACTGTAATAACAGTATTATTGGCGGAGCGTTAGGAGGCGCTGTTACTGGTGCATTCACTGGTGGTCCTGCGGGTGCCCTAGCAGGTGCGGCAGGAGGAGCCGTAACAGGTGCAATCACCGGATGTTTCAATGGTGGCAGCCAGGGTAACGGTGCAGGTAAAGGCACTGGTACAAATTGCGGTGGTGGTTCCGGTGGTAGCTGTTCTTGGTGACGACTAACATTAATTAGGTACTGTATGCTATTAAGATTATCTCGCTACTTAGCTTTTATTATCACACTATTGGTTGCATCAAGCTTCCTGAATGGTGCATTTGGCATTCGTAGCGATTGGTTTACCGCGCCAATAGAAATCTCTCAGTTGATTGTGACTGTTTTTTTTATAGTGGGTTTTGCAAGATGTACAGACCTGCTGTTCATGTATTTTTATAGAAGTCTGGTTAAGCCAAAAATCACTGATTGATATTTTTAATGAATTAAGTTAGGGCCGTAATGGCCTTTACTTAACTAAGATATCTAAGCCCGTTGTCATAGTAACTTTTCACCAGATTTTGACTGAGAAAGATATGGCTGAAGGCGCGTCCGGGTCGTGTTTAAACAGCACCATAAAATGCAAGTCTTGATGGTTAGGAGATTGAATCGCTTCTTTTGGGAGCACCTGACCATGAAAAGTGACACCGCCTACTCCATTGCTGTTGCTGCTCTGCGTGGGCTTTGATGTAAAAATACTATCTTCGCCGTATTTTTAACCTGAAACATTTTTTTCAGGCGCACCGATCCCGCTCAGGCATCCGCAGCCATCGTTTTTTCGCCATCTGTTGCAGCCTGTCTGAGAGCATTTTTGTGGCGTGCTCACCTGCCACGGCGCCGGCAAAACGCAGCCGGCCTTTGCAGAGGATGCACTGGTACGGGTCCGTACCCAGGAAGCCTTTAATCAGCACCGCGAACCCGGGGCGTTTCGGTTTTTCCTGTACCGTCATTTCCAGCGCTTCGTAAACCTTCGGCAGCAGCGTGCCCCGCTTGCGGTTGGCCAGAAAGCCGGAGCAGCGCACCATTTTAAAATGCCGCGCCGGAAAGTGGCTGATATAGCGCCCGATCATCTCTTCCTGACTCAGCGTCTGGCGTTTATGCTTTCCCGTGCGGTGATCGAGGTAATGGTGGACCACCGCTCCACCGGCGTAGTGTCGCAGTCGTGAAGCCGACACCGGCGGCCGTTTTAGGTAGCGCCCCAGGTACTTCACGCTGTGCCAGGCTCCCCGGGTTTTTTTCGCGAAGTGTATTTTCCAGTGCCGGCCATACTGCGCCTTCAGGTAACGCCGCCACTGGCGCTCATCGCAGATGTGGCCCCGGCCCGGCAGGGTGCCGGGACTGACCCGCTCATAGCTGTCGCGCAGCAGGCGGGTAACGGCCCCCCGCCAGATTTCTTCAACAGCCTTCTTTTTGAAGAAAAGGCTGCGCCAGACGCCGTGCTTAACGTAAACCCCACCGCGGGTGACGGAAACGTGGATGTGCGGGTGCTGATTAAGTTGGCGGCCGTAAGTATGCAGGGCACAGAAGATACCGACCTCAATACCCTGCCGGCGTGCCCACTTCAGCATGGCGCGGGCGGCGCAGCGAAACAGGTTATTGATAGGGGCCAGTTGTCGTTGAAGAAGGGCCACAGCAGGTGTGGCATGGTAAAGGTGATGTGCTGCCATTCGCAGTCGGGGAGGACGTGCTGTTGCTCTGCGATCCACTGCTCGGTGGACTTCATGCCGCAGGCGCTGCAGGCCTTTGACTTGCAGCTCTGGCAGAAGAAGCGGGAGTGTGTGCAGTCCGGCGAGGCGCAGCAGTAGCGGCGAATCCCCATAACGCAGGTCCCGCAGGCGAGCATGCGCTCAACGGAGAGGCGGGTCCACTGGCTGATGCTTTCGCTGTGTTTTTCGAGGTAACGGTTCCAGCCGTCATCGATGGTGAAAAGAAATTTAGCGGGACGGGGGATATGCATGGAGCAGAGTATAAAGCGGAGCGCCGATCATGCAAACACCCGAAGCTGCGGAGCAGCGCCGCTCACGCCGCAGGCGTGCTACGTTCTCGGACCTTAGGGGCCAGTACTGGTTGATCCTGCCCCCTTATCTTTTCCTGGCGGTGTGCTATTCCTGTGGGCTTTCATTGCGATCAGTTCATGGTTATAACCCTGTCGGCTGATGCGATCGTGGTTTCCCTGTGCGCAACGATGATCCGAGTAATGCTGAGCTCTCTGATTGCACGGTTCACCATTGCTTCACTCTCAGTGTCCAGCGCACTGGTAGCTTCATCCATAAACAAAATTGCTGGCCTCCTGTAGAGTGCCCGCGCAATGAACAGGCGCTGCTTTTGCCCGCCAGAAAGTCCTTCACCCAGCTCACCTATCAGTGTTTCATATCCCATGGGCATACGCATGATCGCATCATGTATATAGCTGGCGCGGGCGCATTCTTTCATCCACGCTTCGTCCACATCCTCTACATAACTACAGATATTCTCCCTGATTGAACCACTGAACAGTTTGTCATCCTGCATTACACAGGCGATCATTTTATGGTAGTTGTTGATTCCAAGTTGTTGAATATCAACCCCATCTATTTCAACTCTTCCGATTTCGGGGGAAAATAAACCGCATAAGATTTTTAGCAGCGTAGATTTTCCTGCCCCTGAGGAGCCCGTGATCGCCACGCTCTGTCCCGGCAAGACTGATATGTTAATATCGTGAAATATGAAAGGAGACTGACTGTCGTAGCGGAAGCTAAGTTCATGCGTCTCGAGTCCTGAAGGCTGTAACCCTGGTTCATAATGGCGATCGGGTTTAAAATTTTCCCGCGGATGCAGCGCAATATCGGCAATACGTTCATTATGCAGACTCATCATGCGTAGCTGTAACAAGAACTCCGTGAGTGAACCGATGCGGTCAGAGAATTGTCCCCGGAAAGCGCCAAATGCAACAAACATCCCGATAGTCATCTGGTTATCGATAACCAGACTCGTACCCAGCCAGAGCACGACAATCTGATCGCAGGCGACAATGAACGTGTTGACACCGCCAAACAGCAGGTCCATTTTAGCGACACGGATTCCCGTGTTAATTGAATCAATCTCAAGGTTTAACCAGTGGGCAGTGCGACGTCGTCCCATTCCCTGCATTTTAACGGCGGCAATGCCGTACAACGTTTCCATAAAGTAAGAGCTGGCACGTGCTTCCCTGACGAGTAATTCCTCTGACAGCTGCCGGTAACGCCCGTAAGTCACCAGGCGCAGCATGACATAAAGTGCAGTAAACGCCATCACAACCCAGGTCAGCCATCCCCCGTAGATCACCATCATGATCACAACCCCCATGACCATGATACTGTCCATGATGGCCCCGACTATACTGGTGGTGAAAGCGCTGCGCAGCGCATCCAGTGAGCCAAACCGTGACTGGATGTCACCCATCTTACGTCGCTCAAAATAGCTGAGCGGCAGGCGTAGCAGATGACTGAAGAGGCTTGACTGCCACTGCACGTTAACAAGTGTAGCCATAACCAGCGCTGACCATGAACGTACCATACCGACGGCGGCTCTGAGCAGGATGAAAAAAACCAGTGCGATGCAGATCAACGTCAGTAAACCTTTATCTCCTGCAGGTATGGCATGGTCCATTACCAGCTGCGTACCGATCGGCATTACAAGATTGATGGTTTCAAATACGAGTGACAGGCAAAATATTTTACCCAGCGCTCTCTTCAGCCCGTGTACGCTGCCAACAAGCGACCTGAGGCTGATTTTGTGGACGACGGTGTCTGCAGTAAACTTACTTCCGGGACTGACTTCCAGCGCCACACCGGTAAAACTCTGCGAGAGTTCTTTCAGGCCGACCGTCCTTCGGCCGCGTGCCGGGTCGTGCAGCACTGCACAATTCGTCTTCACGCTCACCAGCACGACAAAATGATTGAACTCCCAGTGCAGAATACACGGCGTATTCAGGGCACCAATCTCATCAATGTCGAGAGACAGGGGGCGGGTTGTCATTCCCAGCTGCTCAGCCATATCCGTCAGCCCGGATAGCGAAGTACCGCGGGATGAAAGATTGAACTGCTGCCTCAGCGCTATCAGGTCGATGTTCTTGCCAAAATGTCCGCAGACCATCGCCAGGCAGGCAAGTCCACACTCAGCAGACTCGGTCTGGTGGATCATCGGGACACGGCTGCGTAACTTTATTTCGAGCTGTCTGACCAGCGCTTTGATAGTCATTTTATTCATTTACCGGTCCCGAGGCGCTGACCTTCATATCGTAGAAGGGGGAGATCATCCATTGATAAATTTTCCTTTTCTCAAGAAACAGTGTGCTCTGCCCTTTGATGCCATTTTCCAGGCTCAGACGTTTTCCTGTATACATAACTTCCTGCGTTTCAGGCCTTACAATGACCTTATAGTAAGGTTCAGCAGCAGTTTCAACGGACGAGGGGGCGCTGCGGTAGGTCTGCATTTCCTGCAGCGATGCAGGCGTTCTCGAGATAACGGAGATCGTGCCGGAAAACTGACCGAATTTCTCGACCGGGAAGGCTTCATAGCGAATATTGACCCGGTCGCCAGTATTAATATACGGGATGGCATTATTAGGAACCCACAGCACAAGAGCGTAATACTCTATTTTCTTGGGAATAATCTGCAGCAGGCTGTCACCCGGGTTAACCATTTGCCCCACCGTAACGCTCAGCGAATCTATACGACCGGCGGCCAGCGCCCGCACGATTATTGTGCCATCGGCATCAATACGTGTCCGCTCTTTTTGAAGTTCATAACGCTGTAGTTCCATCTGGTAAATCTGGTTGTCAAAATCGGCTGCCTGAGTATGGATCTGGCTCTCAAGTGCAGTTATCTGAAGAGAATTTTGCTCATTCTGACCTGACAAACCGAGAAGATTGTTTTGCTGCTGGTAATACAGTGCTACCTGATTGGTGAGCTGATCTTTATTAATGAGCCCAAGGTTACGGTAATGGCGGTAGTTATCCATATTCTCCTTCATAATACGGATCCCTTCCTGTGCGCGCCGGAGGATGTCCGTAGAATGACGGAAGGCAGAGGTGTATTGATCTTTTTGCTTCTCCAGCATGTCCAGCGTTGCTCTTTTATTGCTTTCCAGGCGGCTGACTATCTGTGATATTCGGCTAAGCTGGCTGTCGATATCCCTGCGTTCATTTTCGCTTATTACGCCGCTACGCGTACTTTTGCTAACGTCAATCTGGTAAACAGGGGCACCGGCCTCAATTAACTGCCCTTCATTAACGTATCGTCTGACCACTGTACCCTGAACCCCGGAGTACAGATTGGCTGCACGTGGATAAGTCGATATTTCACCTGAAACGTTGATCCGCCGGCTATAGGTACCAGCGATGATGAATGTCAGAAACGCAGCAATGAAAAAGAAACACAGGCCCGCTACTGCCCAAAAAGGAATGCCCGGAATAAGCAGTGCCCGACCCCGCCATTTCATTCGTTGATTTTCGACTGCTTCCCTGCGAAACAATATTATTCTCCTTATAAAATTATGCTGTGTTAGAAGTAAGAGATTTTAGTTCACTAGCCAAAAATATAATGCTTATTAATAACAACGAAATTCATCAGGACATGAAGCATGACTGGTAGTAATAATCCATTTGACCGAATCCTCGCGGCAGTGAGCGTCAAAGATACAAAAAAAAGAATTATAAAAGGTTTGTAACCTGAATACTGCGTATGTAAAAAGGAGAAGATTAGAGAGGATAAAATTGCCGCAGGGATTTTTGCTCTGAGTAAGATATTAAGCGATCCAAACAGCCCACCTCTGATTGCAATCTCCTCATAAACAGGGGCCAAGATAACATAAGAAAGCTGTATAAAAATAAAGCTGATTAGAGGTTGGGTAAAATCATAATTGCTGACATCATCTGGAACTTCTGCTGTGAGTGCCGGAATGGCAAATTGTATGATTAGAATAAGAGTGAAAAACAGGATGAAATCTTTTAAACCAAAAGCCCCCACCCCAAAGCCTTCTTTTTTTCTTAAGAGGAAAAAATAAAGCGGGAAAATAACCAAGAACTCTATCGTGAATATCAATGGAATAAACAAACCGGACTCAATCAATACTCGTTCTTGTTGCGCTGGTAAAAGCAATGGAGCCCCGGTAAGGATTACCATGAGAATAAATAAAGATAAGAGTAAAACACTTTCTTTTTTAGTCATTCAGTGCTACCGGTTATTTTATCTTTATTTTTAAAGATTAATTTTATGATCCTGAGCCCCAGTAAAGAAAACGATATCAGTGAGCTGATGGTGATGAAAAATTTCGACACTTCAACGGAAGGTTTAAAACTGAAGAGTTCCGGATAAATACCCACACCACTGAGGAAAAAAAAACCAGTCATTATTGACAAGAGTAATATAAAATTCTTCAAGATTAGCTTCAATTAACCCTCCTTATGACCCGCCAGAAACACGCAGCGGGTTATAATTATCTAGCGGTTGCAGGAACCGCCCATTCCACCTGAGTTACAGTTTCCAGATGAGTTATTGCTACCGGAGTTACTTCCACCGTTCCCGCTTCCGCTGAAACAACCGCCTGCAAACGCACCACCGGCCACGCCTAAAGCAGCCCCGGCCAACCCCCCGGCTGCACCGGCAATAGCTCCACCGATTATACCGTTATTACAGGATGCCACTCCACTCTGACTATAGTTTGGGTTACCTTTATTTTGTGAACCCGCCCCTCCCTTACTACTGCTGTTGTTACGTCCTGAATTAAAGGATGGGTCGTTACGACCGCCAGCGCCAGAAACTTCGGATAAAAACTCTCTTTCGATTACTTTCATAAACAACTCCTTTGCTATGACCTTGGTGAAATTCATGACAATTTGTCAGATAAACAAATACATCGCTTCATCCTTGTTTTCAACTTTTATTATTTACAATAACAGGAAGTTACTGTCGCTATCTGGTTTTTTATTAACACTTATGTTTTTCTTGTTATTGAAATATATGGTTTTTTATTAAATTAATTTCTGTTAATTAAAAAAATCCTGCCACGATGCGGAGATTTTATGCTCTTGCGTCAGTCGCCAGATGTGCCACACAGACCTTTAAAATCAGCTGCACAACTTCCCCATGTCCACTGCATTCCCCGCGCTAAAGTCGTTAAACCCGCAGATCCGAAAAATGACAGAACCGGATCCCGCCCCTCCCGACGGCGGATTTTCACCCTGACACTATATGTAGTGGCTGTGTCAGCTACCACGGGCACAAGATAGGGGGACACGGAAAGGCAGGGTTAACGCTGACGCTTTCGCCGCGCCCTTGCGGCGTGATACGCTTCCGGAAACTGCTCAATAGTAAATATTTCGGATCATGCCGACGGGGTGATGCGGTAATTGCAAAGAGTTATTATAGCGAAAATTATAAATCATAAATGGAGCGCATCGAAGATAGGCCATTTCGTTGCTTACTGTTCAGTAGGAATTTTATGGAATGGATTACTCCGTCAGGACATTCACTAGAAAAGCACCTAATTAGGTCAGAACTATTGAGATTTTAATGGTAGAGCTCGAAAATTGTGGTCCTATGAAATCGTCACTCAGGTACTGCAGTACGTCATCAATGGTATACCTGATATCCGATACCTGGTTGCGAGGTTTCTGCAGACTGTAGCTCGGCTGCTCCTGGACATTGCTCCAAGGCTACAATTCTCCAGCGATTTCTACCGGACCCACGACTGCATATGAATTAAACTTGGATGAATACTGCCTACAGATACTTGCCGGGAAGAAGATCCTGCAGAAGCAGTTAAGTCGGTGAAAGTTGACGACAAACTCATTTATGTGAGAGTTAAACCTAATATTAAAATATAAACAATCACTTAAATAACACCGTCATCTTCTTCCATCAGTCCAACCATTGCGCCTTTATGCGCTTCAACCATACGAATATAGCGCATCACGGTCTGGGTCTGAGTCCAGGTGCCTTCCTGCATAATCTGGGCGAGTGGAACACCCTTTCTGGCCATATCCTGTGCGGCACCCACGCGCGCACTGTGGCCGCTCCAGCCGGCATAACGTCCCTTGTTAGTTTTCACACGCTCTTTTTCGCAGATCGCTTTTCGGGCGCGACAAAAAATATCTTCAAGACTCGGCGCGCTCATAGGGGTAGTAGTCACACTGACAATCTTATTAGAACGATGAATAGGGCAGAACAGCACCGCATCAGGTTCGTCGTTCAGTCCGGCGGCGTCAATCCATTCCGTTAAACGCTGAGATGAGCGAGCACTCAGCGCTTTAACAATGCCACCAGAATGAAGAATGGTTTTAGTCCAACCGACATCAAGGATGATACGGCCGTCCTCAGCTCGACTAATATCTCTCACTCGCAGGCGTGACATCTCGCTCATTCGCAGGAGTGTGCTGTACGCCACATGCAAAAATGCCAAATCGCGTTTCAGCTGCAGGCGAGGTGAAGCTTGCCATTGTTTATCCAGCCGATTGAGGTCTGTACGACAAAAAGGCACCGCCTGACCAGTACGTTCACCGGATGATACAGCCTTACGGTTAATCTTCTTTCTGGCACGCACCACGACGGGCGAGGCATTGGGGGGAATGAAGCCGGCGTTACGGTGTAACATAGAAATCAGGGCTGAGTGCGTTGAAATCGTTGATGCTGCGCGGCCAGCATTCTGCAGATGGTGCAGATAATCCTGTAGATCTTCTGCCAACATCGGCAGGAATGAACGATGGTTTTCTTGTGCCCAGCGGCAACATACCCGCATGACGCTGAGGAGCTGTTTCCACGTGTTAGCCGAGAAAGCTTCTCGCTGGTTAACGAAGGAGGCGAGTCTTTGTGAAATGTCTTCATCAATTGATGTCAGCAAGTTGGGGCTGCTGAAGCCGGCAATCTGAGTCATATCGGTCAGTATTCATCCAGCTGGATATTGGCAACGCTACGTGAAATCTGAAAAATTCTCAGGGGCATTGTCCCCAAAAATTTACGTAGCGGTGCCGATGTTTTAATCATTTATAAAGCGGGCATTTCGCCAGCCTGAGTCTGTCGGCTATCTGCCGATACCAAAAGACTCTTTAGCAGAGATCTGGCCCAGATCCGGTTTGGATCCACATGATACAGGGATTAATTGCTTGTGTCTGGCCTTATATAATCTTAATTATATAAGGCCAGAGTTTTGCCTTTCGAGATGAGAATTTTAAAGTGATTACTGACGGCGTAATGGGAAGGGGGAGAGTCAGAAGGGTTAAGTGTTGTGATCAAGCTCGCTGAGTGTGCAAAGGAGCCCTCAATTTAACATAAGATGTATTATGTGTACTTATAGTGTAGTGGCTAAATTAAGATGTCCGCCTCTGGCTATATTGAGATGTCCGCTTTATCGTCCTTTTCCAGGGTTTCTCGGCTGAGGACGCAACTAATGACGGCTTACGGTTCGGAGTGCTTTACGATG
>Ga0308159_1001714_pt1 | contig 29113 bp, 47 predicted proteins | sample PhyCR1_FD_201040 | JGI IMG/M metagenome (GOLD analysis project Ga0308159, IMG submission 201040) | Phyllosphere microbial communities from UC Gill Tract Community Farm, Albany, California, United States - DLSLC.R1 | ecosystem: Host-associated > Plants > Phyllosphere > Unclassified | place: USA...
GAAAGCGCCCGGCGCTTCTCGGATTGGGGAATAGTTCAATGGTAGAACAGCGGACTCTGACTCCGTCGATCTTGGTTCGAATCCAGGTTCCCCAGCCATCTTTTTCCTGAGTAATATCAGTTAATTAGCTTGGAATTTCTGCCTGCTGCGCTGAATTTCATGTTGCGTTCTGTTGCAAGTGAATGCCACTGAATTTCAAGGGTTTTCAGTGAGCATCGGCTACTCCACGCAACATGTCGCGCAACATGCCGTCATTTGCTGTCATTCTGCTGTAGTGCGCGCTCGGCATATGCGCGCTGCAGTTCCTCCATCACGGCACCGGTGAAGAAAAGTGCTTGCCTTTGCCTGCGCCCCAACGACATCCAGTCAGCGTTTGAAGAAGCTAGCGTCGTCTTCATCAGCGAGGCAAGGAGAATGTCGCGGCGAAGAGTTCAGGATCTATCACCCTGACAGCCATTGTTTTACGGGGCGGCAGCATCTTGCCAATGAAATGCTTGCTTCGCTTATTGCGCCACGGCGTACCGCTGGATAATCTGGCACATGTTAGCACTCACATCACAAATTGGGCCGTAGCATGCTCTACATTGGTTGCGTTGACAGGGATGAAGCCGCCGAGGTGCGCCGCGCCATCGAGCAGCGCGGTTTGACATCTCATATGAATGACACCAAATGGCGAGCGCTCTGCACGGCGATAGCCCAAAAACTTCCGTTCCCGCCATGCTACCAAGCGAAGCTCGTTCTTGAAGAAACGCCCGATCCGGAGATTGAGACAGCACCTTACGGTTGGGGTGATTGGGCGAGAACTCCTGAGGCTTCGATGGGCATCTTTATTGAATGGCTCAAGGTGGCACCAAGAACCCAAGTGCACATAGGGCAGTTGGTGGCTCCTCGCATTGACGACTGCTCAGATCAATTCCGTGAGATACTAAATGATCTGCGTATTCCCTTCAGGGAAGAAGATGGCTTCTTTTTCATCTACGGGCACACCGAGAGCGGTGATGACGTCTTGATCCGTGATGAATGAGAACTCCCTGAGCTTGCTAAAGCCGCGTATCCCCGGGGTGTCAGTCGCATACTATGTCAGGAAAGCCCTTTGAACCGATACCCATTCCTCGGGATAAGGCTCATAATCCTGCTTATGTTCTGTCGCATATTCGCCCCAACCCTGGTGCTTCCAATTTGTCATGACCTCAACATAGCAATCAAGTTCATCCGAGTTTGACCTGCAGCTCTTGTAGCATTCGGCGCGCTATTCTCTCTCCAGAGCAATTGAAGTGCAGATCACCGCTATGCAACCTCCACTCATCCTCAGATTGGCAGCAATCTTGTTCGTCGCCATTCTCGTCAGTCTCTTCCGGCTCGCGCTCGTCGTCGTCTTCCCGGTCTTCATCATCCGGATCGCTGTCTGCCAGATACGGCTCGAGATTTTCGTCACCGTCGAGAAGATCGAGGAGCGCGATAAGTTCCTCGATCCTGGCTTCCAACTGAGCGCGGCGAAACAGCAAGACTTCCGGCGAAGCGCGGCGATACTTGATAGTGCCTTTGGGAAGATCGGTCTTCATGATGAGGCCACCCGGCCCAAATCCGAGAAATGCTGAATGAAACGAGCCATGTCACCGAAGAAGCCTTGAAAGCGCAGTACCGTTTCAAAGTCGCTGCTGGCATTAATTGCACTTGCTTTTATATGCATGCCTTCGATACCGAACGCTGGTGTTCGGGAAACATCATCGCAAGCCTGGAAGAAGTCAGCTTCGGCGGTCTTCACACGAGCCTTTGCCTTGTCGACGCCAGCAGCTTCGCGAAGGCGCTTAGTTGCTGCTTCATACTCGCGAGCCAAAGGCAGACAATGCTGATAGCGCTCGATCTGCTTTAGACGGTTTGCTCGACTTTCTCCCAGCGCTCTCTCCGTTCGTCCTTTGGGTACGAGATTGAGCCAGAAATTCAAATTCTTTTCGGCTCTGAGGGCGGAAGTGACCGAGAAACAGGTAAATGGCGTCTTCTGCCGCTGCTTTTTGTTGAAGCGACGTGTGAGAGCGCTTGTGTCCCGTATCAGGTAATTGCCTATGATGTCCTTTTCACCGCTGTCATCATGATATCCCCGATCAGCGTTTGCGACCCCAAGCAGTTCTTCTGGCGCCAAGGGCCACAAGTGGCGCCATTCGTCAGCGATCCACACCAAAGCATCTTCGGCATCCCAGAGCTCTTTCTGTGCGGATTGCAATCGCTTGAAAGCAGCCAAGAGATCGGGGTTCTCAGCCGTCACTTTAGGAGTCTCCAGGGCCTGATTTGTTGTCGCAGCAACACAGGCGGTTACCGGCATGGATGCGGCGGCCACGCCGCCAAGAAAGGTTCGACGGGTGGTTTTCATGCTCTTGCTCCTTTTGCTTTCTTCGCGTTGCCGTCTGCGGCAATCCTCTCCACCACGCCCTCAGACATGTCGCGTGCGATCCAGAGGAGGCTATCGACGCGGCGATCCGCCCCGTCTGTTGAGTTGAACTGAATCTCGCAAATCACATCGATAAGGTCGTTCAGGTTTCGAACTGCGGAATCGAAGCAGTCGGTTTCATCGAGGACAAACTTGCTCATGCTACATGTGTCTCCTGATTGTCGGGTGTCAGTGCGCCGTCAGAGCGGCGATCTCGGTTTTGATGGCAGCGCGGCGAGCGGCAGCGCTGTAACGAAGGGAAAGGTACTGCGTGGCATCCAAAGCGCCCTGCAGAGCCCGCAGGCGTTCACCGGCTGGTGTCTGCATGATCTTGGCGACCTTTGCCGCCTTCATCGCTTCCTCGCGCTCCTGCTTGGCAATGCGCCATGCGGTGACGAGGCATGCGGAGAACGAAGCATCAACAATGCCGCGCGCGATCTGCCAGTCGGCATACTGGCGACGGATCCAGCGGTAGCGCTCCCAAGCCTTCTGCATGATCGCAGCGCGGTCGAATTTGGGCATACCTTCGGCGGTGGCCTGAACACGGTTGTTAGGCATTGTTAAGCTCCAGATTGTCGGGAGAGGTTTTGTCAGCCCCTAAAGCAGGGCCGCGGCATTATGCGAGTTCGACTGCAGCGCCGCCGATCAGCGTGGGCTTGCGAGGAGCAGGAACAACCAGGGCAGCACCGTTGTCGCGCTCGGCACGCTCGAAGGCTGCCTTTACTGCTTCGTTGGTGAAGAGGCTGGAAAGACGAACCTGCTGGTTATCGCTATGCATGATGTTTTTTCCTTTCTTCGTAATCATTTTCTGTCTATGAATAAACCATAAGCATTAACCATGGTCAACAGTAAATGTTTACTCGTAAGCAAAAAATGTTTATAAGGGTGACATAGCAAGAGGAACCGATGTTGAAAGCCAATCAAATCCGAGCCGCAAGAGCACTCCTGAACTGGTCGCAGGGTGAACTCGTCGAGAAGTCCGGCCTCTCTCTGACGACGATCCGGCGAATGGAAGACGACAAGATCGGACCTGAGCGAAGCTCTGCCGGTAATGTTGCCGCTGTCACGAAGATCATCGAGGAGGCTGGGGTCACATTTCTGAATAAGGGCCAGCAATTTGTGGACGGTCACGGTGTCAGTTTTTCAGGTAAAGATAAGGCATACCATGCTGGTCGTTTAGCTCATGCCAGCGACCCATTGAACGGTCATAGAACAAACCCCTACTCTGGTAATGATCCAGCAAGCGCCCTCAGATTTAGTCGTGGCTTTCAAGATGCCGCTGAAGGGAAGGAGTAGTGAGAAACCCGCTTATCGCTACCAATTCCCAGAATTTCCGGGATTAAGGAAATCGAAGGTGTGGTCATCATGACCATTCCTTGAGGGTGTTCGCATGACACGAATACCTCTCGCATGTGCATGACACACATACCTCGTTGGAACCCAGAATTTCCAGGCTCCAACTTGGCCCCCGGGTGTTGCCATGGTGGCAATACCTTCAGTCGAGGATCGCCCATGTCCGCATTGACGTTGATCTCCTCACAGCCGGGAATACAGGCTGCTTCCGATCTCTCTGACGCTGCGCTCGACTATGGCCGCGCTGCCCTGTCAGAGAACAGCATGCGAGCCTACAGAGGCGATTGGCAGGACTTTGCCGACTGGTGTGCTGCCCGCGATCGATCGCATCTGCCGGCCACTCCTGCGACCGTGGCGAACTATGCATCGTCGATGGCTGATGAGGGCAAGAAGGTGCCGACTATCGCCCGCAAGCTGGCAGCTATTCGCTTCTTCCACCGCGGCGCTGGTCTGGACAATCCGACTGACAATGCGGGTGTGGCTGCGATCCTGAAAGGCATCCGTCGCACAGTCGGCACAGCGGCCCGCCAGAAGGCACCGGCCACCGTTGATGTAATCCACGCCATGCTTGCCAGGATCGATGCTGACAGCCTTCAGGGGAAGCGTGACAGGGCATTGCTCTTGCTGGGCTTCGCTGGCGCCTTCCGCCGATCGGAGCTTGTCGCAATCACCGTCGAGGATCTGACCTTCCGCGACGAGGGTGTCGACGTGTTCCTGCCGAAGTCCAAGACCGACCAGGAGGCGAAAGGTCAATCGGTTGCTGTCCTGAATGGCAAGGCTCTAAAACCCGCTGACAGGCTCAAGGAATGGCTTCAGGCGTCTGGCATCACCTCAGGCCCGATTTTTCGTCGCTTCAAGCGTGGTGACCGCGTGGCCGATGATACGCTGACACCGCAGGCCGTGGCTCTGATCGTCAAGAAGTATGCGGAGGCGGCAGGCTTCGATGTCGAGCGGCTATCTGGTCACTCCCTGCGTGCTGGCTTCGTCACGTCGGCCGCCGAGAACCGCGCGAGCATATCGCGCATCATGGAAGTTACTCGCCACCGCGATCCGCGCACCGTTGAGACTTATGTGCGTCGTGCCGATCGGTTCAAGGATCACGCTGGGGATGGGTTTCTCTAAAAAGAAAGCCTCTCGTTTCGAAGAAAGGCATTAAATGTAAGGTGCGGGACGCCCTCCGCATGGCAGATATTAGGAATACGTCTCTTAATCGAGCCTGAAGTTTCCGGAACAAAATCTTCCATGCTTACCACTGGCTTTCCCAACGTTTTGGCGAGAGCTATGATTGAAAGATCGTTGAGACCAATGGTCTTTTTGCTGCCGCCTATGAACTCCGAAATATGCGCCTGATAATCGGACTGCATTCTGACGGCATGCTCGAGATATGCGTGCCAGTTCCAGCTGTCGTCTCCGACCTCGTAAATCATCGCTGCTTTGCATGCGACCACTGCTGAACCGACCGTTCCAGGAATGAGGCACATCTCATCATGAACTTCTTTCGTGACGGCGATGGTGGCGCCGTGCACGTGCCCACGAATGGTGTTCCACAGTGAGACGTGAATGTCTTCCGGCATCGTCTCAAGCGGATTCGAGAGTCCCGATGTATCGAAGCAATATTTTATCATCGAGCCCCGAAGTTCTCCCGGATATCGTACAGATGCTGCAGATTTTTTATCCCCATGTACTCTGCAGCGTTATGATTCGTGATGCGGCCTGAACTCCATGCTTCTATAACCAGACCGGTGTAGAGTTCCCCCAACGAGTTTTTGTATCGACTTCCGTAATATTTGGGTCGACCGAAGCTCTTAAAATTCCTTTCCAAGGCATCAAAGAGAGGCTTCTTTACCGCCCAATAAAAAGATTCCTGAACATAACCAAGGTGTACGAGGCGGACGAGCATCGCATGCTGGCTAACCTTAAGTGCTGTTGCGGCGGCGTCGATAACGGCGTCAGCAATGAATGCTGGCGGAACGCGAGGGGGCGCGCCTATCAGCTGATTAATCGCTTGCGCCGGCATTAGAAACGCGGCTGAGAACTTATCACACCATGCTTCGATGCCAGACTTCGTTGAAAGGGGGGATATGATACCGCTTGCGCCCAGCATCACATGCGCCAGTTCGTGCACCAGTGTGAACGCCTGAGCGCCAGGTGCCTCGTTGCCGAAAACAACGACCGGAAGCGGGAACTTCACGAAACACAGCCCTCTTGCCCCAAACTCGCGAAGCTCCGACGCTTTAAGCGTCAGGACACCAAGCCGCTCGATCTTCGCTCGAAGGATATTGGGAAGCTGATCGCGTTCGGATGCTTTCATCCTTAGCTGATCCGATATTGAGAAACCCATTGCTTCGCGAGCTTGCTCGGAGGCAATCTGCTCATCATCAGCCATAGCGAAGGAAAGCGCGGCGGGGAAAACAGGAATTGGCTCGCCAATTTCTTGATACAAGTCTATCGCATTGTCGCGTTGTGCCTCGGCCCACTCCTGTAGATCAATTAGGCCAAGATCGTTCGCGTCAATGTCGATGCCCCGGTGTGCCCTGAAATCCGGCACGAGCTCGCGCTCTTTCAGTCTCGGAGGCTCTTGCAGAAAGAACTCAAGAAATGACCTCTCGTAAATATCTGCAAGCTTGCGCGCTTGGATTACGGTCGGTGAGTTTACTCCCGTTTCCCACGTCGCAATCTTTTCAGGTTTTTGATTGAGCTTCTCTGCGACATCATCGACGCTCAAGCCACGCCGTTCCCTTGCCCACCGGAGGACCCGCGGGTTGAATGGTATGGGATCTGCGTGCACGGACTTCGACATCGTCTTATGTTATCTTCATCAGCGGTGAACTTAACAGTGCATCCTGATCAAATTTTCTTAAAGGTCTGTTGTTCCAGTAATAGATTTTTTGAGTCCAGATAAGTGTTATTCTCGCTACCTGCCCCGATCCGAGCCGCTAACCAAGTCCAAAAATAGTTCATAAGTCAGTTCTAACGCACATCGACTCTTGATTGCAGCTATGGTTCTCTGCAATCGGGTAAAGCGTTGGGGGATTTTGTGCAGTATCGTTTTTTGCGCACCGTTGGTGTGCTCGTTCTTTCGTGCCTGCTTGCTGCATGCACGACTTCCCGGGAGGCGTTCAAAGCCAACCCGAAATCGATCGATAAGCCGACGCTGTGTCGCACGTTCCTGCAAAGCCAGGATCCGCCTTTCCAGCAGGACATTCTCAAGGAGCTAAACAGGCGCGGCGTCCAAGCGTATGACTGTCCGCAGATGGTGCAAAACCAGGACCAGGCAGCAGCCGCGCTCGTCGCCGTGGCGCTGGTCGGCACCGCTGTGGCGGTCTGCGCGAACAACAACTGCGGTGGTGGAGGCTACGCGCCTTATCGCCGCTATCCCGGCAACTGCTACTCGTATTATGATCGAGCGGCAGATGGCAGCCTGTGCGGCAATCGCAGCGCCATGTCGCGACCGGGCGGATGGTAACCGTCCGGCAATCGACAACGAAGGCCGCGCGAAAAATTAAGTGAGCGAATGACTGAGACTTTTCCTATTTTTTACAGCGTAGGCCAGGAGCTAACACTTGCGACCAAAGGTCAAAAAGCGCGTCTCACCGTACATGGCTCATCGATTACGCTCGCTGGTCACGGTGAGCAACTGAATCTAAGCGGCCAACAGTTCCGCAGCATTACTTTGGCCCGCCCGCACAAGGTTGGCACCATTATCAAAATCGATATAGGCAACGAATACCTTTTCCTTGCTGTGAGACGACTGGCCATCGCGCAGTTCGTGATTATAAATTACGTCAGTACCATGCGTTTGTTCGAGAAACTGTCAGCAGTATCTGCTGGACCATCCACGACCTCAGGGAGCAAGCCGCGGTACTCGCGTACGAGGAAGCGCCTGGTGCTTTGGTGCTTTGCTCTAGCTATTGTGCTGGTAGTGGTAGCAATCAAGTCGACAGGCAACCAGTGAAATGCTCGATTATCGCATAATGCTGTCTGCGGAAATTGACTTATCTGAAAGAGTAAGGGAGCTTTATGCTTCGTTCTCTGCTTATTCGCCGCCAAAAACGCTTGATGCATCTCCTCTCCGCGACCCGGAAAAAATCATAGCAGAGCTAAATTCCGCGCCACTTGTGGACCTTGGCGAGGATGCTCTTGGACCGTTCGCTACATACGCTTTGACTACTGTCGGGGAGGTGTCGGACTACAAATATTACCTTCCAAGGATATTGGCGCTATCCCTTGTATCTGGCTCCCACGTTGGTTTCGACCCCATCGTTATTGCGGGAAAACTGCGCTTGGCTGAGTGGGATAAATGGCCCCTAAATGAGCGATCAGCCATTGCGAGCTTCGTATATTCTGCGTGGGCCTATGAGCGGCTCCATGCCACCAGTCTGCGAACTTCGTGCTGGAACTGGATAGCGGCAATGGCGCGTCTGAACCTCCAATTCGAAGCATGCCTCCATCTATGGACTGCTTTGCCAACTCCGAACGCTATGCTTCAACTTGCTGAGGGAGTGAGTGAAATCAAGCCTCTCCAGAAGGGTAAAGGGAATTGGGAAGATGTCGCGGCAATTCGCTGCGATGGAATCCTTCGATGGATTACAAGCGCCGAGGTCGAGACGGCTCTTATCGAATCCATAGATGCTATTGAGGCTGAAGAGCGATGGAAAATCGAGAGGATGCTTGATGAAGTCGAGGACGTTAGACGCGTGATTTTAGCTTCGAAGTGACTGCATAGTGAGGAAAAGGCTCAGGAGGCGTGTTTCTTTTCGTCGCGATTGACGGCGGCCCGCGTCGGGCCGCCACACGCTCGTGATCAATTCACAGGCATCGCGCCGGCAGTGCCGCACTTGGCGAACTTGCCCTTGGCATCTTTGCACTGGACCTTCTTTTTGGCAGTTTCGCATTTGACGAACTTGCCCTTCGCATCACGGCACTGCTCCGCGCTGGCTGGCGCGGCTGCGAAGGTTCCGAGGGCGACGACAACCAATAGCGATTTCCACATGCTGAAATTCTCCCGACCGTAATTGGCCGAGAGCTATCGTTACAACAAGTTTGGAAAAGCTCAAGAAGTTCTCTGGCGAGGGTCGTTTGAGCGTGCGTTTGATGAATGACATGACGGACCCAAAAAGCCTGTGCGGCAGATCGTTGCGAACCTTCTGAAGACTAAAACTCTATCTGTCGCGTAAGACTGCTGGCTCTAAAGGCCTCCGTAGCCCGTGTGGATGTGATGCACTATCAGGCCCTTCGGTAACCGGCCCGCCGTTTCATTAGTATGATGGCCCATGTCATGTCGCGCAACTTTCGTCTTAGCAAACTGTGGGAACGACTTGGAGATATCGACATAATCAGCCTGGCCGTGGCTTGGGAATGCTGGTCTGCCCACTTCTGTTCCAAGTTATCTAGATCATGAAGAAGAGTAACATATTGGCGAGCCAGTTCGCGCCGTTGCTCCTTGGTCCAATGCTTCACGCGATAACGCCAATGCAGATCTGGACACCTTCCCTCTTCCCACCAATCGCGCGGTAGATAGTCACCGTCCATCAGCCGCTGATATAAACTCTGATTTTCCATTGGCTGTCACTTCTTTTGCTATCTAGACACGGAAGAAATGCGCGCCAGATTGGCGGACTGCGCGGTAAAAATAGAGATTATGGCGCTTTGCCACATGGGGCAATCTGTACCGGCGATCGGTTTGCGGCTGGCTTTGTATGAAGAGCTGGAAGTGCAGCGGAAGGCGCGAGAGGCGAATTAGTTTGCAGCCCGAGCCTTCTGCTCATTCGCTAACTCGTCTTCGATCGCCGCCGATGAGCCCTTTTCGAACCATTCGTCAAGGGTTCTGTCTCTCTCGGATCGAATAGCTGTGCCCACGGCAGTCGAAAGAAGAGTGGCTGTCTTTCTCACTTCGGCTTCAACTTGAGGAGGCGTCTTCTCTTCAACGTGGACAGGCGGAAACAATTTGCGCGCAAATTGTACCGCGAGCAGCGCAATGCAAACACCAAGTGCAGGAACTACGATCAACATCCAGTTCATTCGTCTAAGGCTCCAAGCCGACGTTGAGCGATAATATGTAATGCAAAAGTCCCGAAAAAGCAAAGAAATGAGAACGCCACCGATAAGAATCGTACGTTCGAAGACATATTTTCATTGAAAATGGAAGCGACAACGATCGCGAGAACGCCGGAGGAAAAAAGACTATTTGCTATCCCATTTAGAAATTGAACTTCTGACTTGATGCGCTCTTTCGTCGCTTCGCTAAGTGCCATTGCATGTCCCGAAAGGGCGCTAAACTAACCTGCACCCTTGCCCCCAATGGGCAATCAATCAGAACCTCAATCAAGAGTCGAGTCCGTCAATCACATCTCGCACCGCGCACCACGCAAGGCGGGTCAAACGCCCCTGCCCAGATGCCGGCACGCGCCGCTTCGGCTTCTTCCTGTTCTAGGGCATACGTGCCACCTGAGTATTTCGGCCAGTCGATTGCATGGCCGTTGCGGACCATCCACGCATTCACGTCGGCACCATCGGCCCGCACGCAGTAACCCACGATCCGATCGTAGCTCGTACCGGTTGCCGTGCACGTCGTGGGGCGCGACTTCGCCAAGAAGGCATCAAGCGCCTTTGCACTGGCATGGCCGCACCGGTACGCCTTACCGGCGGCGTTCTCGCATATCTGGCGGCTCTCAGGTGCGTCGATGCCTTCGAAGCGGATCCGCACGCCGTTTATCTCAATCGTGTCGCCGTCGATGACGGATGCCCTACCTGTTATGTCGCCGGCTGCAGCCAATGAAGGAATGAGGGCCAGGGCCAATGTGAGGGCTGTTGCTTTGATCATGTTTGAATTTCGAACTCGGCTTGAGAGGAAGGTTTCGCCTTTAGCTCTTGAGCACGGCGAAAGCAAAGCTTGTATCTTATTGCCTCGTCACCGCCTCCGTTTGTAAATTACGGACATACCATCCATTCCCTTCGAACGTGCTTGACTCCTAATCAAGCAAGAACATAAATAGAACATCGCTGGCACGAAGGGCGCGTGCTTCCCGACCACAACATGCGGAAATTGAACTTCGAACCCGGAGATTGAGAACGTGCGCCCAACACGAAAAGAACCTGTAGCAGATCCAGTCGCCCACCTCGTAGCCTGGCACGATGGAGACCACCGTGCGGCGATCAAAACCCTGATGGAGGACGTTCGGCACCTTCGGGAGCAGCTTGCTCTTGCTACCGCCGCCACGAGCGCAGGGTATACGAGAGGGTGGACGCCAAACGAGAAGCGCGATGCCTCGTGACGGGTCTTGGTGGTTGTCTGAACTCGCTGGTGAGCAAATTGTGGTGATGTGCGTTGAGTGTGAACTTCTGCGCAAAATGGACCAAGCGGAACTGGCGGGAAGGTTTCATGACGCCCCAATGCCTGTGCTGCTGGACCACATCGCGGAAATGATCGGCTGCGAGAAAGAACGGACGGGTTTGTATAATCGCTGCAGGCTTCACTACTACCACCATCCAGCCGGAAAGGTCGCGAACCAGAACAACAAACAGAGCCTAAGCCTGTCGTCTTTGTGTAGTTGGCACGTGATTGTTGCGGCATGTCGCTGCGGACACGTTTCACACCTGGAACAGTCGCGTATCAGGCGGGTTCTTACGCCAGATATCACGCTAGACGATCTGAAGACCCGTCTCAGGTGTGAGAAATGCAAACGCAAGGGCGATGTTACCTGCACTATCGCCAAATTGCCGAGGTGACGCGATGTGCAATCTTTACCAGCTCAGGACCAATCAGGAAGCCATGCGAGACATCGCGGGCATGATGAGCGAGAGGCTGAACCTTGAACCCGAGGTGGAAGTCTATCCCGACCGACCCGCCCCGGTTATCCGAAACCGTGACGGAGCGCGCGAGCTTGTCGGCCTCACCTGGGGCATGCCAACGCCGCTGAATATCCTTGGCGATCGACCAGACACCGGCGTCACCAACATACGCAACGTCAGCTCTCCACATTGGCGCCGATGGTTGAGGCCGGAAAGCCGCTGCATCGTGCCGTGGACGCGGTTCTGCGAGTGGGAAGACACCAAGCCTCGAAAGACGAAGCGGTGGTTCGCGATCGCTGACAGCGAGCCGCTTGCATTCTTCGCCGGAATCTGGACCGACTGGAATGGCGTGCGCGGATCAATGAAGAACCCGCGAGACGGCCGTCACGAGCTGTTCGGCTTCCTGACCTGCGAGCCGAACGACATCGTCAAGCCCATCCACCCCAAGGCAATGCCGGTCGTTCTGACGACCCGCGAGGAAGTGGATGTGTGGATGAATGCGCCATGGGATGAAGCAAAAGCACTTCAACGACCTCTGCCTGATGAGCGATTGCTGCTGCTGCCTGTTGAGGAAGCGACGCCACAAGGAACGCTGCTGTGAGCGACGAGAAAGCCGGAGACGGGATCCATATCAACCACTACTGCTCGCATCCGGGCTGCAAGAGGTGGGGCGGCCTCGGCTATTCCAAGAACAAGATCGATGCTCCGCAGTGGTGGTGCTCGGAACACTATCCGTATTGGGACATTCCGCGGTCTGCCGCTCGTTGAGCTTTGGGACGCTGCCACAAAACGATCAAGATTCATTCAGCCGCCGTTCACGGGACCGAGAGCTAAATCACTCCACCAAACGAGGAGTGATGGAAATGCGCAACGTAGTTCTAGGCGCGGCACTGCTGATAAGCGGACTGATGGGAGCAAGTGCACACGCAATGCCCATGGCGCAACCTTTGACGCGGGGGACGACAGACATCCAGACGGTCGATTACGCCTGTGGGCGTGGATATCATCTGTCGCCACGCGGCTTCTGCCGGCCGAACGGCCCGCCACGGTATGAACGAGAGTGGGGCCGTCGCGGAGATTGGGAAGCCCGTCGTGAATGGCGGGAACGCCAGGCAAGACGGGAGTGGCGCGAGCGTAGAGCATGGGAGCGCGAACGTGAGTGGCGCGGGGGGTATGATTACCGAGAGCGCTGGTAACATCGACAGGCCTAGGCCCGCTCTCATGCGGGCCTTTTCGCTTAGGGACAGTAGCTTAGATCTCGCCCTTTGGCTTTTTGCCGGTGGCGTCCTCAATGCCCTTCTCGGCTTTCTTCTTCAGCTCCTCGCGGTCCTTATCCGCATCTTCACTTGTACGGGCTGCGTCGCTTGATTGGTCTGGCCTCTTGTCAATCATGAGTCGTCTCCTTTTAGCAGACGATCCAACCGCGGGACGCTCAGATCGTTCCGAGACGCCCGGGGGCAACGGAAAAACCGAGACCGCAGGCTCAAGCGGAGAGAGTTCGTTTAGGCGGCCCCTTGCGCGGGCGTTTCATGCCGTGCATTTTTGAGTACTGGCATCAGTCACACGCTTGGGGGTATTTGGCATGTCACTGCACAAGAGGGCATGGCTCTACTTTCTATGGGTAGCTATCACTGCCTTAGTGATTGTCTCAACAGCCCCTTATGCAAAACAGCGCTTCGGCTTCTACGGGGAGGTAGCACTGCTAGCTCTTTGGCTATGCAATTCGATACCAACCTTGTTGTTTTTCAAATGCCGAAATTGCGGGGTATCGATCTTCTCACGTACCTCCAGCAGGTCGCTCTTCAAGACCAGTGAGGAGACCTGGCAGATAAATTCGATTATCCCGACGAAATGCTGCAAGAAATGCGGCACCGACCACACCGTAAAGGAATAAGGCATTCTCGGTGGGAGCTGTGATGCAGCGTACAGTTTCTCGCAGTTCTGGTCCTCGCCGCGTCCGTGCTTCTTTGCTGCGCCTACATCTATATGTCCTGATTGTACTTTGGGATGTAATTTCTGCCCACTTCCCCCTGAAAGAGGAGACACCCGCTTTTGCTCTGCGGTGTTTATGGGGTGGGTGAGGCTTGATCGCTCCGACAAGTTTCTTTGACCTGCCAGAGCCTTCTCGTTTGCCACCGCCTGCTCGTATTACCGGTTTGATTGATATTTAAAGTTGCCTGCCTCCCCTGTGCCATGCATGCTTGGTAGTGGCATGGGTAAACTTTGGAGGATGGGATGTGCAACGCAGTGATAGATGGCGACACTGCTTACGCAACGCCCGGTGATCTAGCTAAATTTGTCGGGGTAGAGAACCTTGTGTGGGAGGACCACAACCCGTTCTCTCGATGGCCTGAAGGCGAGGACTGGCATCGCATGGACCTTTGCCTCTGCCCTATCGACCTGCACCAAACCCTGGAGAAGGCAGAGCTGAGATACGAGCGAGGCGTCGACCCGATGGAATGGTTCATCATCCGGTAGTCGAACGAGTCGTCATAGCGACGTATTGCCGCATCGCACACTTCTGTTATTCCAAGCTACTCGTCCCACTCTGCTTCAAGATGTCCGCCTAGTGCTTGGACGCCTTTCTGTATCGCTTTGAAGTTTGGATACTTGCTCTTGGATCCACGCGACCGAAAGTAGCGTCCTGTGCGCGCCTCCTCGTCGACATCCGGCATGAACCACCCGATCTCGAAGGCACGCGAACGGAGCTGATCCAACGGCTTTATTCCGGTGATTTTGTAGGGCTTCCTCTTGCGCCGATAGCCGTAATACCGGGCCACTCGACGGATGCGCTCGATCTCGACCCCTGGGAATGCCTCAAGCAGTTCGTCGTGTGATGCCTCCGGATACAGCTTCCGAAGGCGTTGCTTGTCGAGAGGGCCCCATGTCTTGCGAGGCGATACAAGGCCAAGCTTGCGGCACCGCAATCGAATAGCGCCCTCAGTTCTAGTGTAAAGAATTTGCCGAAGGGCGAAAAAATCGGGATGGAACAGGCGACAGACAATGTCCTCTTCCTCGGTCCACAGCTTGTGGCCGAAGAGGGTGAAGCCCGATTTGAGCATCCTCTGGCGAATGCGCTCGGCAGAGGCAGCGCCTTTGACGAACCTTGCGAGCGACATACTATCAAGCTGGCTTCTTCACCCGCATTACACGGAAAGCGTTGAAGGTGCCTGCTTTGTCGGTAAAAATATCCACCAGCGCGGCCGGGAGCGAGTTCAGTTCCCTGAGCTGCGTTGCGAGTTCGACGAAGTGTAGTTTGAGCCGTTCCACTTCGGAGGCCTTGACCTCCTCAATCTTCGCTTCAATCTCAGCTTTCGCTCTGAGGAGTTCCTGCAGTTCACTCATGCGTTGTCTCCATGCTGGAAGGGATGCATAGAACTTAGATATGGCAGCGCAGGTCTGTCCACGGCTTCCACTTTGTACGCTTTCCAACGCGCTAACGGGGAGGCTTTACTGTCTCGTTATGAGCTTTTACCGTGGGCAGTTCACTATCGATAATGGTTATTCTCGGTAATGAAATTAGCAATTCGTATCGCCAGCAGCCCAGCGTTCGACTTGTCGAAGGGTCGAGCCTTGGGCGAGTGTATTGCCGGACACGATGTTCACTTTGCTCCCGGTCCCTTCCTTCTCCACCTTTGCTTTCCAATAGTAGTTTCGAGGGTAGAGCGCACTGACGAGCGATAGGGTGATCTCACCAAAACCGAGTTCGTTATAAAGCTGGGCATCCACATTGAATGCTGCCGTGCCGGCCGTCTGCTGGCATCGTTTGGCAGTGGTTGATATCCGGCGATACACTTCCTGATAGTTCTCAGCATAGCGCTTCTCTGAGCGAACAGCGGACTTGCTGCCTTCCAAGCTTTCCGACGAGGTCGAGCAACCGGTAAGCACCATCAGCAGTGCAATCGAAATTGATTTGCGCATTGGATTCCCCCTTGATGACCGCCATCATAACGATAGGAAGTCTTGCGACGGCAACCTGCCATATGACGAAGGGAAGTCAATCTGCCTAAGCGGCTTGCTGTAGCTTTGCTGCTGCCATGTACCGCTGCGCTTGGCTGTAGGTGATGCCACTCTTGTCTTCCACCCACCGCCGAAAGTGACCGTGCGGCAGCGATGCTTTCACGTTCAGCAGCTGCCGCCCATAGTGAACCTTCTCGGCCTCTGGCAGCCTTTCCCACGCGCGGGGTGGCCTTGGTGGTTGCTTGGTCGCTGGGTTGCTTGGAGCGCACGCGTTAGGCGCTATGAGGCGATTGTGAGCATCCCAAATTTGGCGCTGCTGATCGGCACTCAACTTCTTGAACTGTTGCACGGTCAGCCCGATGCCAAATGCTGCCATTGCGATGGCTCGGTTTTGCCTGTCGGCTATCCGCAATGCCCTGTGCATCTGGAAAGCGTTTAGGTGGCGCATCGTGCCAATGCCTTCGACTTCGATCTCTGTAATCATGGGATGCTCCAAGCAAAAAGAAAGGCCGCTAACCCCGTCGAGGTCCGGCCCATCTCTTGCGCCAGTTCATCCGTGGTCGCTTCATTGATCTATAACAGAGCGTGATGAATGTCGGCAATACCATCAAAATATGTTTTGAAATGCTTTATGGAAGCTTTGATTTCCAAGTTGATTAAAATTCAAATCTGCCATCTGCGAAAAGGTGACAGAATCCCCCCATAAGTGAAAAAGTTAAAAGGTAACGGTAGGTTACCATAAGCCTAAAAGGCTCGTGGAACCGTGCGGTCAGCTTTGAACGGGTCATTTGGAAAGCAACGCCATCATGTCGCGATGTTGTCTCCCGATCTCCGCGATCTGCTTCCTCATCGAAACCATCTCACAGGTAAAGCGACCATGCTTGAACGCCCCGTTGGCCTCACCCTTTGGCGCTCCGGCTCTTGCGCCGTGGAACCGACACACGCTCTTGCCGCGCTCTGCTGGCGCCTGACATTGGCACTTGGTCCGCTTCGACATAGCCGAGCATCGCGGCGCTTTCTGATAGGGATAAATCTTCTTGTTCATGGGATTGCGCGCCTTTCTTGAACTTGCCCCGCCCCCGGTGGGTGACATTGCCGACGATGGCTTGGCCGCCACTGTAGACGTGGACATGTTCAACGGTCATCTTCTGACTGCCCCCGTTTCGGTGCTTGCGTAGCGCTTCCATCTGTGTGGTGAAAGTCCGCATTAGCTTGTTGACGACGCGCTCTTGAATGTCTAGCTGGTCGATCGTCTGGCTTGTAACCATTGACCGGGCATGTCGAAGCGAAAGGACATGTATGGTTGCCATCTGGAAAGCCAGCATTGCCTCCAGATTGTCTCTCGGTGCGATTCCGGCCACCATAGCTATAGCTGCGTTCAATTCACCTACATCCGGATCTTGGCCGCGCGATAGGGCATTCGTGACCTGGGAAACCATCGAAGTGTATAACCGCTGATCGGAGATTCCAACTGCCTTCATCACCACGGCTCCAGCAACCTCCTGCCGCGGATGACGGAACTTGATCATGTTTGGGAAGTGGGGAACCGTGATGTATTGCGGTAGCTCATCCGGGAAGGCCAGAAACTCTTCAATGGCTTCCTTCTCGGCTGACGTCGGGTCGTACTCTGGCCGTGGCCCGGCCCTGATCTGCTCAGGTGTTTCACCGGCGGCCAGACGCTCTATCGCATCCGCCGCTAGCGCCAATTTCTTCTCCCGAGACTGACCGTTATCGCTAGTCATCAAGCGGCCTCACCAGCTGCCGGCGTAATGATATGGCCGTCCATGATGAGACCGGCTGTATAGGTCTCGATCACCTGCGGGCCCACCTGAGTAACGTTCACCCACCCGCCACATCGCTTGTCCTTGCGGCACTGCTGTGCAACGAACTCAAGCATGTTGGCGGCCGGATCGTCGGTGAATGCATCGAAGGCAGCATCAGATACAGTTGGCGTGCACAGGATGTATGGGATATCGACAACCTTTCCGCCTGTGTTGACGCTGGAGACGATAAAGCCTGCTGGCTTGTCTTCGTCATAGCCCACCACGAACACATCAGCATTGCCAAGCTCGAGCCCGGCAAACATGCTGTCAAGGAACGTGCGCGCGGTCTGGTAATTCGTCGCATACTGGCATAGCGCTGTTGCCACCTTATCGACGGCGCCAATGTTGCCACGGGTGGCAACGGCAAGGCGCATATGCGGAATCTCTCTCACCTTCGACACATGGAAGTCAGCCCGCAAAGGGCTGCTTGCCAAGGTGTCGGTGATCAGGGTCGCGTATCCCCCATGGATCATTACGTTAACGACCGTCATTTCCGATGCACTCCTTCAGATGAGGAAGTTGTTGCAATGGCTGTCGCAACGGTGGCTGCAAATGCAGCAGTGCTTGCGCTCAATCCGACTCCAGTGAACACCGCTGTGAAGATCGGCGTGAATATCGGATCATAGTTGGAAGATGAGCCGCCTTGGCGATCCATCTCCAGCACCCTGCGGAATGCCTCATCACTGGTCATGTCTTCATAGCGATTTCGCATGTTATTTCTCTCAACCTGCTCGCTTGCGCTGATCGCGCTCGGCGGCACGGCGTTGGTGCCGATTCATGCCGTCGAATTGTGTGACTGTTTCCGCCTTCTGCTTGGGCCTGATCTTTTCACCGATCTTGTCGTCCCACACGTGGATCCGCTCAGTTCGGGCGCTCATGCGATTTACGATCGTCAGATCGATGTGGCCGCCGACCGAATGATGACGTGGAGCATCGGTGCCATTGAGGTGCATCGATCGACCTTTGACCGATCTCATCCGCTCCAGCACCTCCTTACCGAAATACCGGATATACGCGTCGATATCCTCGCCTGGACTCGCTTGGCGGATGCCGTCAGCGTTCACGCTCACAATCGCGCCTCGCCCGGTAAATGGCTTGTCGAGAATGCGCAGTTTATAGGCCTCAATCAGTCGCCCATCGTCTTGCTCATCCATCGTCTGAAAATTGAAATGGATCAGCCCTTTCATTTCGGAAAACGCCACCATGTGAACGCATGTGTTGCCCTTGCCGGCTGTCATCTCCCGCCAGTCCGGCGATGAACGGAACGGCTCAAGCATCGCTGGGATGCCGTGTTCAATCATCTCATCAACTCCAAACCGATCTGCCATTTGAACCAGACCGGACTTGAACTTTTCACCCAGAACACTGTTGCCGAGAGTGGTCACGGCAAACGGCGCCCTCGTTGCGCAATCGGCTTTCTTGACGATCTCGCGGACGACGCCTTGTTCGTCCCATCCCGCGCCGTCGGTGAAGAGGTACCCGCCTGCGGGCGTTAGGAGCGAGATGTAAGCGCTCATTTGCTGTCTCCTGGCAGTGTGAGTTTGATGGTAAATTCCGGGCCGCAAATAGGTGTGAGCATGGCCTTGCCAAAAGCGTCACCTATCTTGCCTCCGTTCTGGAGCAGAGCTTGCTCAAAGTTGGTGAAAAAGCCTGTTATGGCTTCTTTCGTCTGTCCGAACTGCTGTTGCGCCTTGAGCTGCAAAGCCTGCGGAGAGTTCAGATCGTCGGATTGTCCATACTGCCTTAGCTGGCTCGCAATTTGCTGTTCGTCGCTCGTGCGGCGCATCTGACGTGAGTTGAAAGCCATGTCGGCTTGGAACTTCGCGGATGAGGCAGCTTCAGCCGCTTGGCGATAGGATTCCGCGAGAGCATCGATTTCTTTGCGCTGGTCGGCCGTGACCTTCTGGCCTTTGTCCTGAGCGTATTGGAGCAAATTCAGTTTGAAGCGAAGGGCGTCCGCTGCCACTCCGCTCTGACCAATGGTCTCCGTTTCAAGCTTGGTCTGTTGAATGCGCAGCTTCGCGCCTTCGATCGCTCGGTCATAGTTCGATTGCTGCTTGCCTCCACCGGGAAGTCCTTCAAGCTCAATGTTGGGCCTACTGCCGGGCGTGGGAGCAATGACCTTTCGGCCATCGCCCATATCCACATACTGAGCATCAACACGCTGACGAGCAGCCGTCTGTTGAGCGAGAAGGCGGCGCCGTCCTTCTTCAAACATAATAGGGTCACGGGACGACAAAGCAGAAATGGCTCTATTGGTTGTCGCCGCGATGCGTTCGTAGTCTGTCAGGTCAGGCGCACCGATGCCTGCCAGTTCCTTCATAGCTGCCGCCAACTCGCGCACACCGGCTATCTGGGCCTGAGCGGTACCGCCGATAATCTCGATACGCTTCTGTGCTGCGTCAACGCCGCGCTGCGCGTCAGATGCGGAGGTGCCAAGATTGAAAAGCTTATCACGCAGATCGGCAAGCTCGGGATGGTCCATAACCCTGCGGTCGATCTCTTGCCGGAAGTCGCTGATATTGGGGACTACATCATTTTTCAGGTCGTCGGCTAAATCGGTGAGTTGCTTGCGGAATGGTTCGAACTGAGGGTCGAAAGCTGCACGACCGAATAGACCACCACTCGGCACGATATCAAAGACGAAGTTAGAAAGCTCCTTCTGATAAGCTTCCTTTTGGTTCTTCAGATCTTCTCTCGCGGCGGCTTCCATTTCTGGGCCGCTTCGAAGAAGGTACATCTTTAGGCCTTCGCTCGCCTCGCCATAAGCCTCATCTACTTCTCGGATGATACGGGCGTGCCGAGCTATGGCCTCGTCGGCGTCCTTCGTTCCGTTTACCGCATCCAGACCGTATTTGATCGCAGCAGCGCCGGCAGCCACAAAGCCGGCGACCAAAAGAGCCTGGGGCGAAAGGACAGAGGCGAAAGCGGCACCTAGCCCTTTGAGAGTGCCTGTGAGACCATTTCCAGAGCCAAGGGCATCGTTCAGCTGTGGAGCCTGCTGGAGTGCTATGGTCAGCGGGTTCCCGTATTGAGCCGTCGAAAGGATGTCCTGAAGCTGATAGCTGATGTTGCCGACCTGGGGACCACGCGACATGCCACCTGTCGAACGATTGTTGTTGGCGGCCCTCACTGCAACGTTCGCGCCGTTGGCCGCGGCAGTCAGCCTCTCATATGCAAGTCGCTCCTGGTCAATGAGCGTTGTCATCTGCCGAGTGTCGATAATGCCGTATTGCTGCGCGCGCCGGATATCAGACAGAGTTGTTTCGTAACGCTTCGCTGCTGCATCGAGCGGCGCGAACCTCGCAGTCAGTCTCTCCATCTCCAATCGGAAAGACGCAACGTGAGCATCTTGCGAGCTAAAGGATCTGCCTATCTTTTCGACATCGCTGGCAGCTCCTGCTACAGGTTTCCGGAAGGCCGTAACGGCAGCCGTCACCCCTTCCACGTTCGCCTCAAGCTTCTTGGCCGCCTGATCCACTCGGGCAGCAGAAGCCGTCAACCTGTCCATGTCAGAACTCGCCGCCTTTATTGGTGACGAGTCGATGGCAAAACCGAGTGTCGCTTCCATTGCTGCTTATCCCTTGTTTCGGCCAGTTTTGGCTTTGGGAGCATCGGCTTGAGACGCGGGATTGGCATCCGCCTGTGGTCCATAGAGAGAACGCTCCGATGCATAGAACGTGACTTGCTGTTGAAACACGGGGTAGTCCGTCAGCATTTGCCGGACGTTTTCCGGCGTGCACTCCATCGGCTTGCCCTGATATTCGAGGTTTTCCCAGGCAAGGACGGATGCGACGAGCTTATCGATCGCCATTTCCTTGAATGCTTCCTCGCTCGTCTCAACGCCTACACGTCGCCCTTCCGCGATCCGCTTATTGATCTCGCGCTGAGCTTTGTCCTGGACTTCCGAGTCAGGGCCCGCGATCTTCACCTTTAGGTCAGTGAGCGATCCGACAGCATCAAGGATCGGAAAGAATTTGCCTTCGTCCTGAATCTTCTGCAGTTCGATAAAACGTGTCAGATCAACCATGCCGATATCTCCTAAAATCCCATTGCGCTTTGCGGCTTGGACTGTTTGGGCGGCTACCTCCAGCCATCTGGCTCATCTGGCGCCCTGAACGTTCTGGGACATATCGCCAGGCTCAAAAACTCCGGAGAACCGCCTGCCAGATGCACACAGCTTCTCCGCTGTGGCTGTGAGGACGAACTCATTGACAGAGACGCCAGCGCGGTTGGCGGCTTCGAACAAGGCCGTTCTGAAGCCTGCAGTGACCCGGCCTCCGTTCAACATCACGTTGACGATGGAATCTTTCTGCTTTTGTCGTGTTGGGACGATGGACATAACCGCGACCTCCTGATCTCACTTCTGGATGCAGTGAATCACAGATCGCAGAGAAATAGGATAAGACCTCTCCGGTAACGTTTACCCTCTTCAGGATGAAACTCATGGCCCTTGAACGTGTTGACGATGACGTCCAATTTTATCGAGACCTGTCGACTGATGACTCGATCACGATAACAGTGAAAGGAGCGATCTACGTTGAACGAGAAATCCGCGAGTTGCTTGCCTCCCAGGTTTTTGACCGCTCGGCATTAGACAAAGTTGACCTGACATATTGGCATCGCGTCCAGTTAGCCGTCGCTTTTGGTCTTGATCCGAGATTTCAGCCCCCGCTTAAAAAATTGGGCGAGATCAGAAACAAGTTCGCCCATATTCTTAGGGACGAGTTGAACGCCGAGGACGTAAAGCAATTTTACGATTCTTTTCACCCTGATGAAAAGTCCCTCATCCAAGCAACTTACGCCAAGATCAGATTGGCAGGAAAATACGGAACAAAACGCCCTAAAAGGTTGAGCAATTTGTCCCCCACCGATCAGTTTCAAATATACGTCACAACGCTTCGTGCCGCGCTCCTTGTCGCAAAGAAACAGGCACCCCTAGGGCTTAAAGCGGCAGCCCCAAGTGATCAAAGTACAGCGTGACACGAGGATGACTTCTTCGTCCTCTACGCAACAGTTCCAACGCTTTAGTATCATTATGCAAAACCATCTCAAGTGCTGGCGCAGAAATTTCTAGAGGGGCTCCCGGCAAAGTTTGACGAACAATGCGATGTTCTTTGCACAGCAGGCTGGTAGTTTTTTCTGTACGACGCGCTCTGTGCGCTGCCTCCTTCAAGCAAATTATCTCATCTCGCTTCATCAATATCGGTGCGTTCCCAAAGCCCTCGCATTCTAGCAGGTCACCTGATTTAAAAAGCTCACCGCTCAATTTTTGCCTCCAATGATGTTCTCTCTCGCCCAGGCGACATATCGATCAAGGACAGCGCCGGCATCTTCACCAGTGCATTTCCGATACGCTTTCTGCGTCGGTTTGTCGGTCACAGCCCACCCGAGAATGTCGAGCGTGCGATAATCCACCACAGGCGTCCTGTTGTCCGAAGTGAGATTATTGCTCATGCCACGCCTCCATTGCTCTCGCGAATGAATATGCCAAGAGACTCGCTGCGGGAGATCGGTTCGCCTTCGTTGCGGTCAATCCATCGCCAAGCTTCGGTATGGGATTTGAACGGCCCCACCGATCGCTGAGCGCCACGCTCATCAACCGAATCCACCCACCAAAGACCATTGATCTCTTTCGGTGTCATGCCACGTTCCTTTCACGTCGGAACTCTGGAGTGATGAGCTGGCCGTTGATCTGAGGCGGCAACCGTCCGTCGAGCATGTTGCGGACAAGTGTCTCGATCTTCCGCTCAAACCGCCAGCGGCTGTCAATGACATTGGATGGTTTGTTGTCAGCCCATGTGAACAAATCGAGTTGCGTCACGCTGCTGCCTCCTGTCTCGGGCCAAGCATATTGTTCGCCATTTGAGGGGTGAGAATACCCATCATCAACATACTCATCAGGCGATTGCGAATGGCCGGGTGAACCTGACGGCCCTCGCAGATCTGATCCATCATCAGTTCAGCCTCTGTGTCGCTCTCTGGGACCGGCAAAGGTAATGCTGCTTCATCTGCTATTTGATCAGGAGAATAGCTATGGAGATCATCTCTCCCTTCACAGAGAGAATCTCCAAGGTATTCTCCATGGTATTTGTCGGTAGATTCTACCGGGACGTCCTGGCAGATAATACCGGGACATGCTTTTTCAGGGGTGGTAGATTCTACCGGGACAGGTGCCGACTTCAGGTTTTTTCGTCTGCGTTCTTCCTTCTTCCGCTCTGCATCTCTCTCGCTCAGATACTCAGCAGCCTCCCTCGTGTGCATTTTTACGACCTCGGCTCTTGGGTTTTCTACATGGTACCGAACGCAGCCGTCCTTGGTGGTTGTTCCGGTGGCGACGAGGTAATTGTTCTCGACGAGAAGCGCCCGCGCATTGCGGGCTGTCCTGTCTGACTTCACCCCCCCTCGGGCCATCAGGGTCAGCGATGAGGCGTAAACAGAAGTCGGCTTTAGGCTTACTTTATCGACCTTGAGAAAAGACAGATAGACGACAATGGCTTGAACGCATGGAGCGCCGTGCAGCTTCGGATCTGCTGCGACGGTTTCGATAGTCTTGAGCTTGAAGGCCACAAGCTGGCTGCACGCGACCTGATAAGGAGAGCGCGTGTCTTCAATTATCTCGCCATGCTCGGTGATGTATTCCGTCAATGCAAGCCTCCATCGAATCTTGGCGGGATTGACGCAAATTTCCTCATCCCTGCGCCCTCCGCCAAACCTTGTACTTGTTCGACAAGGCCGCTGCCTCGCAGGCCTCAAGCGCACTCAGACCGAAGCGCTCTTTGATCGCGGGAATGATCGGCGTCGGTGCTGAGTTTTGCTCTGCCAGCCATTGCGCTGCTTGAACAACCGTCTCGCTGTGCTCGTGATCGGCGCCGGTCATGCTGCCTCCATGAAGAAGTCGATCAGCCTCTGACGGCTTGCAACGTATCGCTCACCCACCTGCTTCACGACAGGAAGGTGGCCGGCTTTGACCATGTGGTAGGTCTGCTGGTAATTTCGGCCGATCAGTTTGCCGATCTCATCTAAACCCCAGATCAGATCCATGTTCTCGATTTTCTCTTTCATTCTGCGACCTCGACGACTTGCCATTGACGATAGTAACTCACTATGAGAAGACGATAGTGAATTACTACCCTTGTCGCAATAGGCCAAATGTAGTTAGTCACTATCAATTGGTTTCAGGGGTTTGAAATGGCACGTGGGGACTTTCCAAGCGCGAAGCAGGATCAGTTCGTATTGAGATTTCCGGAGGGCCTGCGTGACCGCATCAAGGCGGCGGCAGAAGAAAACGGGCGAAGCATGAATGCTGAAATCATTTCTGTCCTCGAAGAGGCGTATCCGGACGAAGAGAAGTTGGCGCAGATAGCGAGCGAGCTGAGCTTCATGGATGAAATCGATGAGATCCAAGAGAGATTGGAACGAATTCGCGCTGTGCAGCAGCAGCTTGTTCTCGAGCAAGGGAAATCTCAGATCAAGGAGACCGACCGGTTGATCAAGAAAGCGGACAAGCTTCTTGGAGACGATGAGGGCGATACTTGATGTCAGTCCGTAAACGCGAATGGACAACTCCCAAAGGTGAAGCAAAAAGCGCTTGGGTGGTTGACTATGTGGACACTGCCGGCAAGCGCCGCCTGAAAACTTTTAAGCTCAAGAAGCAGGCAGACCAGTTCGCGGCCACTGCCACTGTCGAGGTGAGAGAAGGCACACACGTCGCTGACAGCGCTACTGTGACGATCGAAGAAGCTGGCAAGTTCTGGCTGAAGTCGGGCGATGCGGCTGGCCTTGAGCGCACGTCGATGGATCAACGAAGGCAGCATCTGAAGCTTCACATCGTCCCATTCGTTGGATCGGTTAAGCTGTCGAAGATATCGGCGCCATGGGTCAGAACGTTTCAGGACACGTTGCGCGAGAACGGACGATCGCAGGCTATGATCAAGCGGGTGACCGTCAGCCTTGGCAGCATCCTTGCAGACGCCCAGGCACGCGGGCTGGTGGTGAGGAACGCGGTCCATGAGCTATCCAAGGCCAGATCAGGCACTAAAGCCTCAGAGAAGCGCGTTAAGGCGAAATTGAGGGTCGGTGCAGACATTCCCACCAACGCAGAGATCAAAGCTATTTTGGACGCTGCTACAGGCAGGTACAGACCGCTACTGATCACTATGGTTTTCACCGGGATCCGATCAAGCGAAGCCAGGGGCTTGCGATGGGAGGACGTCGATCTGCAAGGGAAGATCATGCACATCCGGCAGCGTGCCGATCGCTACGGCGCAGTAGGCATGCCGAAGTCAGAAGCAGGGCAGCGAACCGTGCCGCTTCCGCCGATGGTGGTGAACACGCTCCGGGAATGGCAACTCGCATGCCCACATAGCGAACTCGGCTTGGTCTTCCCAAATCAAGCTGGAAACATCGACTTCCACCAGAACATGCTTCACCGCGGATTGTGGACCACCGAGATCGCGGCCGGAATGACCGTCGATACCGGCAAGAAGGACGAGGACGGCAATCCGATCATCGAGCCAAAGTACACCGGCTTCCATGCGCTTCGACATTGGTACGCCAGCTGGTGCATCAACAGAAAGGCAGACGGCGGCCTTGAGCTAACAGCCAAAGCCGTACAGTCACGCATGGGCCATAGTTCTATCCAAGTCACATTCGACACCTATGGACACCTGTTTCCATCGGCAGATGAAGGCGAGGAAATGGCGGCGGCGGAAAGGGCGCTTTTCGCAATCAACGCAACATAGACGCAACATGCCGCGAAATATCGCAATTAAATCAACGGCTATTGAAACACTCTGACTCCGTCGATCTTGGTTCGAATCCAGGTTCCCCAGCCAATTCCCCCTAAATGCCCTTAATCCCTTGATTTTCCAGTCGTGCCGGATATCGTTTTGGCATCATTGGCGACCTGATGCCCAGAACTGTAGCCCACAGGTGATGCCCACGCGAAATATGCGCGCTGGCATTTCAGGTGGCAAGCAAGGGCAACAACCCCATGGCGATCCGCCACGACGTCGAGAATCTCACCCGCCGCGGCAACATCTTCTATTGGCGTGCGCGCGTCCCAAACGCCTTCGTGAAATGCCAACCAGGCAGCCGGCTTTCATTGAGCCTTCACTGTTCTGATCATAAGAAAGCGCAGGCGATCGGCCGCAAGCTGAACATGCTGGTCGCCGAACTGATATTGCATTGGAAAAAGACCACGCTTACGTTGAGGCAGGTATTGTCGTCCGCTATCTGCTTCATCGCGGACTTCTTGCAATGAGGCCGACCGTTTGCCGTCTATCCAGAGGTGTACCTCACATTGGTCCGATGTCGATAGCTACTTCTCCGTCCCCGTAAACCCTTCCGGCACATCGCCGCGGAAATTGACGGGCGTATCTGTGTACTCACCGGTATAGTCGGTTTCGACATTTGCCACTATGGAAGAAGACAAGGGAGCCAGGAGAACCAGGCCGCTTTTAGCCTAATCAAGAAGGCCGGTGCCCTGAATGCTCGCTCATGTGGCCGGGTTGCCGATCATCCGCAGGTGTCGGATCTCGACCGGCTTTGCCAGCAGTCTGTCTATCTGCGATAGAAGCGGTACGAGATGCGGCATTTTCATGTGCTGGTCGAGATGCCCTTGGCTTCTCCAGTTCTCGTAGAAAACGAAGACACAGTCATCTGCCGCATCCACATGGAAGTCGTAGTTGATGCAGCCTCCTTCCGCCCGTGTCGGGGCTACCTGACGACTGAGGATAGCCTGTAGCTCATCCCGGTATTCGGGGCGAGCCGTTACGGTTCCGATAATGGTGACGGTCATGATGCCGACTTCTTCTGGCTGAGGGCGACTGCCAGGATGATGATGCCGCCGCGGGCGATCAACTGCTGGCTGAATTCCAGACCCATCAGAATGAGGCCGTTGTTGATAAGCCCGATCATCAAGGCCCCGACGATGGTACCGACCACGGTACCCTTCCCGCCGAACAGGCTTGTGCCGCCAAGCACCGCCGCTGCGATGACCGAGAGTTCGTCACCCTCGCCAAGCTGGAAGCGGCCTGATTGCAGACGCCCTGCATACAGCATGCCTGCCAGAGCCGCCGCACAGGACGACATTACCAGAACCTTGAATTTGATGTTGCGGGTATCGATACCGGAATAGCGTGCAGCGGTTTCGCCGCCGCCGGTCGCGAGCACACGGCGACCAAATCCTGTGCGCCGCAGCACCATATGGCCGATGACGCCAAGCACGAGCATCCACACCAGCAGCACGGGAATCCGACCAAGATTGCCACCGCCGAACAGCCACGAATAGCCGGGCGAAAGGATCGGAACCGCAGCGGTCGCGGAAATCCACATGGCGACGCCCTTGGCGATGCCCATCATCGCCAGCGTCGTGAGAAAGGATGGAATGCCGATGCGCGTGGTCAGCCAGCCGTTGAAGGACCCGACCGCTAGACCTGTGGCAATCCCTGCCAGCACGCCTGCAAAAGGTCCGCCGACGGCTATCGCCATGGCGACGGTCACCGTCGTCAGGCCTGCCACCGCGCCGACCGAGAGATCGATCTCGCCCGCCGACAGCACGAAGGTGATGGCTATTGCCATGACAGCGATCATCGCTGTCTGGCGTACGATGTTGAGCAGATTGTTGGCTGTCAGGAAGCCCTTGTCGTTCAGCGTCACCGCGAACACGACAAAGATGGCGATGAAGCCGATATAAATGATGTTCTGGCGCCAGTTGGCGGCGAAAGCCTTAAGCATTGATCGTCTCCTGGGCTGCGAGCGCCCGCTGTATTTCGGTCTGGAGCTTTTGCTCCGCTGCCTGCAGGCGATGCGCCGGGTCGTCCACCGCCACTGCCGGATCGTCGAAAGCCTCGCGGGGAAGGTCCGAGTGAACGCGTCCATCCGCCATGACGAGAATGCGGTCGCAAGCGGTCAACAGTTCCGAAAGCTCCGAGGAGATCATGATGATGGCCTTGCCGGAGGCGGCAAGATCCCGCACCAGACGAATGATCTCCGACTTCGAGCCTATGTCGATTCCGGCTGTCGGTTCGTCGAGAATGAGTATGTCGGGATCTGTGGCCAGCCACTTGCCGATCACCACCTTCTGCTGGTTGCCGCCGGATAGCGTGGCCACCGCGTGGTCGCGGCTCGCCGTTTTGATCGAAAGCCGCGCAATCTGCCTGTCCGTGAGGTCGACCACGGCCTTGCGGTCGACCACACCGGCACGCGACAGCCGTTCGATGACCGCGAGCACCATGTTCGATGCCACCGAATGCGCAGGAATAATGCCCTGGGTGGCCCGCGCCTCTGGAACCAGCGCCACGCCGTTGTCGATCGCATCGCCGGGCTTACGGATCGAGACCTCCCTGCCCTTGATGCTGATCGTGCCGCTTGCAGCAGGATCGATACCGGCGAGCAGCCGCGCAAGCGAAGACCGTCCAGAACCCAGAAGCCCGGCCAGGCCGAGGACTTCGCCGGCGTGGAGCGCGAAGGACACATGCTCAGGCTTGTGCGCACCGCCGAGATTGCTGACCTCCAGCAAGACCTTTCCCCTGACGGAAGAGCCGCGCACGACGTCCGAAAGTCCTTTCGAGCGCTTGCCGACGATATGCTCGATCATGGTGTCGATCGGCAGCTCGGAAAGCGGCGCGGTGACGACGTGCCGGCCGTCACGCAGAATGGTGGCGCGGTCGGCAATGCGGGCGATCTCGTCCATGCGGTGGCTGACATAGATGATTGCGACACCCTCGGCCTTCAGCTTTTGAAGGAAGGCGAAGAG
>Ga0308159_1001718_pt1 | contig 29091 bp, 27 predicted proteins | sample PhyCR1_FD_201040 | JGI IMG/M metagenome (GOLD analysis project Ga0308159, IMG submission 201040) | Phyllosphere microbial communities from UC Gill Tract Community Farm, Albany, California, United States - DLSLC.R1 | ecosystem: Host-associated > Plants > Phyllosphere > Unclassified | place: USA...
CGTGAGCGCGTGCGACCGGACTAGACCGCCGCGTGCTCCGCGACGCTCGCCGTCAGGGCATCGCCCTCGACGTCGATCCGCACGGTGTCACCCGCGGCGACACCGCCCTCGACCACCAGGGTCGCGATGCGGTCGTCGACCTCGCGCTGGATGAGCCGACGGAGCGGACGGGCGCCGTACTCCGGCTCGTACCCGTGCTCGGCGAGCCAGTCGACCGCGGCGTCGGACACCGACAGGAGCATGTCCTGTGCGACCAGCCGGAGCGCCGTGTCCTGCAGCAGCAGCGACACGATCGACGCGATCTGGGAGCGGTCGAGCTTGCGGAACAGCACGATCTCGTCGATGCGGTTGATGAACTCGGGCCGCATCGCCTCGCGCAGCTTGCCCATCACGCGGGCCCGCAGGTCGTCCTCGGCGTAGCCGTCCGTCGCACCGACCGGGGAGAACCCGAGTGCTCCCGAGCGGGAGGCCAGGAACTCCGAGCCGATGTTCGACGTCATGATGACGACCGTGTTCCGGAAGTCGACCGTCCGCCCCTGCCCGTCGGTGAGGCGACCGTCGTCGAGCACCTGCAGCAGCAGGTTGAAGACGTCCGGGTGGGCCTTCTCGACCTCGTCGAGCAGGATCACCGAGTACGGGTTGCGACGGACACGCTCGGTGAGCTGGCCGGCCTCGTCGTGGCCGACGTACCCGGGAGGGGCACCGACCAGGCGCGACACGGTGTGGCGTTCGCCGAACTCGCTCATGTCGAAGCGGAGCATGGCGGACTCGTCACCGAACAGCGACGACGCCAGGGCCTTCGCGAGTTCGGTCTTGCCGACGCCGGTCGGTCCGAGGAACAGGAAGCTGCCCACCGGACGACGCGGGTCGCCCATGCCGGTCCGGCTGCGCCGAACCGCCTTGGCGATCGCCCGCACGGCGTCGTCCTGGCCGACGACGCGGTCGTGCAGCTCCGACTCGAGCGCGGCGAGCCGCGTCTTGTCGGCCGAGCCGAGGCGGGTCACCGGGATCCCGGTGGCGCGGGACACCACCGCGGCGATGTCGGCTTCCGTGATCGACGTGTCCGCGGATTCCGGACGGGAGGCGCGGCTGGCGTCCGCCGACGAGGCGGCGGTGATCCGGGCCTCCAGTCCGACGATCTCGTCACGCAGGTCGGACGCTTCCTCGTAGTGCTCCTCGGCGACCGCGCGGTCCTTGCGGGCCGTCAGGTCGGCGACCTGGGCACGCAATGCCTCGACGTCGACGTCGCCCGACAGGGCGAGGCGACGGCGTGCACCGGCCTGGTCGATGAGGTCGATGGCCTTGTCCGGCAGGTGCCGGTCGGTCACGTAGCGGTGCGAGAGCTCGACCGCTGCGCGGAGCGCCTCGGGCGTGTAGGCGACGCCGTGGTGCTCCTCGTAGCGCGGGGCGAGGCCGGTCAGGATCGCGACGGCGTCCTCGACGTTCGGCTCCCCCACCGTGACGGGCTGGAACCGGCGCTCGAGCGCGGCGTCCTTCTCGATCCGGCGGTACTCGTTGAGCGTCGTCGCGCCGACCAGGTGCAGGTCGCCGCGGGCGAGCCGAGGCTTGAGGATGTTGCCGGCGTCCATCGAGCCGCCCTCACCGCCGCCACCGGCGCCGACGACGGTGTGGAGCTCGTCGACGAAGACGATGAGCTCGTCGGCGTGCGCCGCGATCTCGTCCATCGCCTTGGTGAGGCGCTCCTCGAAGTCGCCGCGGTAGCGGGTGCCGGAGAGCATGCCGGGCAGGTCGAGTGCGACGACCCGCTTGCCCTGCAGCAGGGCGGGGACGTCACCGTCGACGATGCGCTGGGCGAGGCCCTCGACGATCGCGGTCTTGCCGACGCCGGGCTCACCGATCAGCACCGGGTTGTTCTTGGTGCGACGGAGCAGGATCTCGACGGTCTGCTCGATCTCGTCGGCGCGGCCGATCACCGGGTCGACGTGCCCGTCACGGGCGCGCTCGGTCAGGTCGGTGCCGAACTGGTCGAGCGTCGGGGTGTCGCTGTCGGTGGCCTGGTCGGTGCCGACGGCGTCGTTCGTTCCGGGCATGGGGCGCCCCTCTCGTGCTGCTGCCGCGGCCTGCTGGGCGTAGTCCTGCATGACCTGCGGGGTGATCCCGGCGCTGGCGAGCAGCTGGCCGGTCACGGTCTCCTGGTCCATCACGAGCGCGAAGAAGACGTGCTCGGGGTCGGTGTAGGTGCTGCCGAAGCCCCGCGCGGCCTGCGTCGCCTCGACGAGGATGCGCTGGGCGGTGCCGGTCAGTGCCGGGCGGCCGGGCTGCTCGGCGAGCGGCTCGTGCGCCATCGGCAGGCGCTGCTCGATCTCCTCGGCGAGTCGCTGGGGATCGACCCCGGCGGAACGCACGACGGCGTCGAACGGTTCGGTGCGGACGAGCACGTGCAGGATGTGCAGTGCGTCGATCTCGCGCTGCCCTTGCGCGACCGCGAACTCGGCGGTGTGCTGGAGCAGCTCGTGGGTCCGGCGGCTGAGCAGCCGGGTGATGTCGACCGGTCGACCGAACGCGCGGACGCGCTGCTGGTCACCGGTGCGCTGTGCCGCGAGCAGGCGGGCGAGGAACTCGTCGAACGAGTCGTTGCTACCGGTCGGGCCGAACGTCTCTGGCAAAGGGACCTCCTGGGGAACTTGAGTGCCTTCGACTCAATGCAACGCAGGAGGTCCCCGGTCATTCCCGGGTCCGGAAGAAACTTGCGGCGACTCGACTCAGGTCCGCGCGATGGGTGCGGCGACCGCCTCGGTGATCCGCGCGAGGTCCGTCGGCGCCACCTCGACGTCGAAGCCTCGACGTCCGCCGGACACGAAGATGCTCGCGTACGACAGCGCCGACTCGTCGAGCACGGTGCGGAGCCGGGTCTTCTGGCCGACCGGGCTGATCCCGCCGACCACGTAGCCCGTGCGCTTCTCGGCGAGGGCGGGATCGGCCAGCGTCGCCTTCTTGCCGCCGACCGCGGCGGCGATCGCCTTGAGGTCGAGCCGGTTCGCCACCGGCACGATCGCGACGGCGAGGGTGCCGTCGACGGAGACGACGAGGGTCTTGAAGACCTGCTCCTCGCGCAGCCCGAGGGCGGCGGCCGCCTCTTCTCCGAAGTTGGTGGCGCTCTCGTGGTGCTCGTACACGTGCGCCGTGTACGAGACCCCGGCCGCCTCGAGCGCGACGGTCGCTGGGGTGCTCGGCGAACCTGCGGTCATGCCGTGATCCTCCCCCGCCGCACCTTCCGGTCCTCGACGGCACGCGGGCGTTACGCTGAACGGACCATGACCGCCGTCCTGCTGCTGCTCCGCGCCACCGCCGCGCTGGTGCTCGGCGACCCGGCCGCCGGGGTGCTGCCCCTGCTGGCCGTGGCAGCCCTCGGACTGACCGCGGTCGCCGTGACCGTCGTCGTCGCCCGGCTGCTCGTCGCGGTACTGGCAGCCGTCCTCGGGATCGGATCGGCCTCCGTGTCGGATCCGTCGGCGGTGCCCGACCTGGTCACCCGGATCGGGTGGAGTCACCCCGACGCCGACGGCCACGTCCGTTCACGGGCACCGGGGGTCGCGACCCCGGCCTGACCACCGACCGGTGGCCGGGCCGCTCGCGCACCCCGCTGACCCACCACCGATCGGAACCGTCATGGACCTGTCCACCCTGCCCCTCGTCGGCCCGCTGCTACACGGCGGCGCGGACCTCGTCGCCGCCCTCACCGCGGCGCTCTCCCCCGCCGCCGGCTCGTTCGCCGCGGCGATCGCCGTCGTGCTCCTCACCCTGGCCGTCCGCCTGGTGCTCGTCCCGCTGTCCGTGCTGCAGGTGCGGGCAGAACGGGACCGCCGGCGCCTCGCACCACAGCTCGCTGCGCTGCGGAAGCGGTACGGCCGCGACACCCAGCGCCTGCAGCGGGCGATGCAGCAGCTGTACACCGACGAGAAGGTCTCACCGCTGGCCGGCTGCCTGCCCGTCCTCGCGCAGGCACCCGTCGTGTCGTTCGTCTACGCCCTGTTCACGCACGCCTCGATCGGCGGCACCGCGAACGCCCTGCTCGACGCGACGCTCGTCGGGGTCCCGCTCGGCCACTCGCTCGTCGTCACCCTGACGTCGCCGCTGTGGGTGCACGCCTGGGTGGTGCTGGTCCTGCTGGCGGTGCTCGCTGTCGTCGTCGAGCTCAGTCGTCGGTCGAACGCGCACTGGAACCCGGTGCCGGCACCGGAACCGGGCGTCCCCGGAGCCGCCGCGACCGCCGCCGTGGGGCGGTACGTGCCGTTCGTCACGGTCGTGTTCGCGGCGATCGCACCGCTCGCCGCCGCGCTCTACGTCGTGACGAGTGCGGCCTGGACCTACGGCGAACGCGCCGTGCTGCGCCGGGTGGTCCGCTAGCCGCCCTGGCCCTCCTGCTGCGGGCCCTGGTCGACCGGGTCGTACTCGGTGCCGCGGCCCTGCTCCTCGTCGGCGGTCGGCACGTGGCGTTCCGTGCCAGCACCGCCGGGGCTGGTCGCGACGTAGTCGGCCTCGCCGGACTGGGTGTCGTGGCTCACCGGTTCGAGGGTCTCGGCGTCGGCGTCGTGCTGCGGCATGGGGTCGGTGCTCATGCACCACGCCTACTCCCTCGTTCTGGGTGCGCGCGCACGGCTGTGCGGTGCCACGATGGACCTGTCCACGCGACCGGCAGAGCGGGAGTGCGCATGGCCCACGACGACGTGGCAGCGGAACGGGCACGGCTCGAAGCCGTCGCCTGGGGAGCAGGATCGAGCCCGGCGGACGCGGCGCGCGCCCGGATCGCGCTGCAGGACCTGGAACGCGGACGACGACCCCGCGTGCGTGCGGGGTCGACGGCGCGGGATCCCCTGCCGGGAGGCCCGGGTCCGGTCCGCACGTCCGTCCCGTCCGCGACGCGGTCGGGTCCAGGGCCCGCGCCGGTGCCCGTGTCTTCGCCCGCTGACGCGGCGGTCGTGTCCTCGCCCGCCAGTTCGGCGGCGGTGCCTGCCGGAGCCGACGTGTCGGAGGCAACCGACGGCGGTGGGGGCGACCACGTCGACGACGCGCGGGGCGACGGCGGGGACGAGCCGGGCCTCCAGGCAGTGCCGACCGAGCGATCGCGGTGGGGGCGGTGGCTGTGGACGGAGCGGCCACGCGCCTGGATCGCGGGCGGCGCGGCCGCGGCGGTGGGCGTCGCGTTCGCCGCCGGGACGCTCGTCGGGACCGCGCAGCCCGACGTCGCCGCGGCGCCGAGCGTCACACCGACGGCGGGGACGATCACGCTCGAACAGCTGCTCGACGTCCCGCAGACGTACGCCGACCAGCTGCCGGGGCCGGTCGCTGCGCCGGTGAGCCTGCACACGACGCGACTGGTCTTCACGAACCGGGCGCTCGACGGCGGGACCGCCGAGACCCCCTGGAACGTCTGGGCCGGCATCGGGACCGACCGGTCGACGATCTGTCTCGTGGCGACGGCAGACCGCATCGAGTCGTCGACGGCGTGCTTCCCGCGGCAGGCGGCGCTGCACGGGTCGGTGTCGATGTCGGCGCAGTCCAGGAGCGGCACGTTGACGATCGAGCTGCGCGGCGGCGGGGTCCAGGGCCGGGTGACGAACGAGTACTGAGCGGGCGATCAGTACCTGAGTGTTTCGTTGGAGCGCTCCGATGTATTTGCTGGATGCCCTCGCGAGAGTCGTTCCATCGTGCAACACTGGATGAGCGCACTCGTCGTGGAGTCGTACCCACATCATCCACATCCGCCAGCGAGCGCGCCCCGCAGACCCTCCCGGTCACCGCCGTCAGAACGATCGGCATCGTCGCGCGCTCCACCGTGCCTCGGAGGAGGTCAGCAGCGTGTCCACCAACACCACCACCTCGGCCGTGTCGACCCACACGCGGCCGATCACCGTCACCAGCCAGTCCATCGTCGGCATCGCCGTGCTCGGACTGGCCACGTTCTTCGCCATCACCACCGAGCTCATGCCCGTCGGGCTGCTCGGCACGATGAGCGCCGACCTCGGCGTGACCGAGGCCACCATGGGCATCGTCATCACCGTGTACGCCGCTGCCGTCGCGCTCCTCGCGCTGCCGCTCACCGCGTTCACCGCGAAGCTGCCCCGCAAGACCGTGCTCGTCGCCACGCTCGTCGGCTACACCGTGTCGAACCTGATGGTCGCGCTCGCGCCGTCCTTCGCCGTGGTCTGCGCCGGACGTGTCGTCGGCGGCATCGCGCACGCACTGTTCTTCTCGGTCGCCTCGGCGTACGCCACCCGGATCGTCCCGCCGCGGCTGGCCGGGCGCGCGATCGCGTTCGTGTACTCGGGCAGCTCGCTCGGGTTCGTGCTCGGCGTGCCCGTCGCGACCTGGGTCGCGCAGCACATCGGCTGGCGGCAGGCCGTGTTCTCCGTCGGGGTCGCCGCAGCGGCACTCGCGGTCGTCGCCCTGCTGTTCCTGCCCGCCGTCCACGGTGCCTCGTCGCCGCACATCGGGTCGCCGAAGGCCTGGGCGCGCACCGGACTGCTGTCCGTCGTGATCGCCGACATGCTCCTGTTCGGCGGGCACTACGTCGTCTACACCTACATCGGCCCGTACGCGATCGACGCCGGGCTCGACGCCGGCATGGTCAGCGGGGCGCTGCTCGTGCTCGGTGGCACCGGTGTCGTCGGGCTTTGGCTCGCCGGCATGTTCGTCGACCGTGCGCCCCGGCAGACGCTGATCGCCTCGGTCGCCGTGATGGCCGTGGCCTTCGCGACGATGCCGTTCGTGCACGGCTCCCTGATCGGGACGATGGTCGTTGCGGGCATCTGGATGGCCGCGAACGGCACGACCGGCACGCTCTTCATGGCCGCGGCGATCCGTGCCGGAGGCGTCTCCCCCGACATCGCCGGCGCGCTGGTCAACGGGGCGTCGAACATCGGCATCGCCGGTGGGGCGGCGTTCGGTGGGCAGGCCCTCGGGATCGTCGGGCTGCAGTACCTGCCGTTCGCCGGTGCCGCGGTGCTGGTCGGGGCGCTCGGGGTCGTCGTGCTGGCGCGCCGCGGGTTCCCGGTGCACTCGCACGCGCAGGAGCACCTGTCCACCTCGTCCATCGAGGCGATCACGTCGTCGCTCGCGGTCGTCACCACGTCGGTCCCGGTCGTCGGGCGGGCGATCCAGACGGTGACGGGGTCGATCGGCGTCGTCACGGGTTCGGTGCGGCGGCCGCGGACGCGCTAGGGGCTGGCGCGGGCGGCGGCCGTGGGCGCGGGCGCGTTCGCCGAGTGGTCACGACATGCCGTTGGTGGGGCGTCGGGGTCGCACGAACTGTCGTCTGCGGGGGCGGCGGGCGACGGTTCGTGACCCCTCGGCGGACGCGGGTGGCGTGTTCTGCGACTGCTGCGGTGGCGTGCGGCCTGGCGCCGAGTGGTCACGACATGCCGTTGGCGGGTCGTCGGGGTCGCACGAACTGTCGTCTGCGGGGGCGGCGGGCGGCGGTTCGTGACCCCTCGGCGGACGCGGGCGGCGTGTTGTGCGACCGCGGCCGCCGCGACCGCGCCCGCGCCCGCCGGGCGGTCAGTCCTGCAAGTGGTCCGTGCGGCGGCGGTTGCGCACCGCGCGGTAGGTCAGAAGGGCCGCCCCGATCAGCACGAGCACCCCGGCGGCGATGAGACCCGGGCCGAGGTCCGCGCCCGTGTACGCCAGCGGTCCACCGTCCCCCGCGTCGCCCTGGCCCGAGACCGGTGCGGAGCCAGAGCCCGAGCCGGCAGCGGGGCCGGTCGGAGCCGCCGAAGGAGAGCCACTCGGCGACGGCGACGGCGACGGAGCAGGAGCCGGCGCCGGACCGGCCGCAGCCCGCACCACGAACGCCAGCGGCGTCGCAGCCCCGGACTCCGGGGTGACGACGGTCGCCGCCTCGGCCCCCTCGACGTCGACCGAGACGACGTACTCGGTCGTGGGCTCCAGGCCGGTCAGGTCGAACGCACCGTCGTCGTCGGTGACGACCGACACGGGATCGCCGGACTGCGGGTCCGTCGGAGTCGCGACGACCTCGACGTCCGGAACGGGTTCGCCGTTCGTGTCGACGACCGTGCCCGGTTGGTCGGTCGTGACCTCGGCGGCTGCGGCGGCGGAGGCGAACGGCAGGTCGGACGCAGCACGCTCGCCGGCGACGGCCGTCACACCGGTGTTCGAGGTCGCCCCGGTCGCCCCCGGCTCCGGTCGTTCGGTCCGGACGGTGTACGTGCCCGCCGCAGTGACGAAGACGTAGCGACCGTCGGCATCGGTCACCGTCGATGCGACCACGGCGCCTGTGCCGTCGACGAGCTCGACCACTGCGCCGGCGGGCACGGGTGCACCGTCGAGCGACACCACACCCGCGACCGTCGCGACGACGGCGGCCGGCACATCGATCTCGTCGGGGACTGTTGGTGCCGCGTCGACGTCGCCGGTGCTGATGGTCACGGGCGGCTCATCGGCGACGGACACGTCGAGCTCGGTGTCCGCCGGCAGGTCCGAGCCGGTGTAGACGCCGTCGCTGTTCGTCGTCGTGTCGACGAGGACGTCCCCGGAGTCCGGGTCCGTGATGACGACCTCGAGGTTCGAGACCGGTCGGCCGTCCTCGTCCACCACGGTGCCGATGACCGACACGGTGTCCTCCGGTGACGTGAACGCGAAGTCGGCCTGCTGGTCCACGCCGCCCGGCGAGCCGGTCTGCGCGAGGGAGACCCGAGCGGGCTGGTCAGGGCCCTCGGCACCGTCCGGCGGAGTGATCTCGACGCGGTAGTTCGCGATGACCGGCAGCTGCGGGAACGCGTAGGTGCCGTCGGGGTTGGTCGTCGTCGTGTACACGGTGCCGCGCGGGGCGGTGACGCGGACGATCGCCCCGGGGATGGGCGCTCCGTCGAGGGTCGCGGTGCCGGTGATCGCGGCGGTGCGGTTGGCGAACCAGGTCTGGTACACCGGGAACCCGCTGCGCTGCTGGTAGGTGATCGTCAGGCTGGTGAGCGACACGGTCGGCGTGAACCAGGCCGTCGCACCGGCGGTGTCGACCGCGCCGGTGTTGCCCGTCAGGGTCCGGGTGGCCGGGTCCCAGGTGGGCCGGTCCTGCCCGGTCGTGCCGTCGGGGTCGGCGGTGCACGACGGCCCTCCGGCGACGGCGGCCGAGCACGAGTTGTAGGAGCTCACGTAGCCGAGCTGCTCCGCGGTGGCGGCGCCACCCCCGGAGACGGTGGCCGAGATGGTCGCCCGGTCGGCGTCGACGTCGCCGAGCACGAACGACCAGCTCTGGGCACCCGGCGTCGGCTCGGCGAACGTGTATGTGGTCGTCGAGGCGCCGGTCGTGGGCGAGTCGACGTTCGGCCGCTGGTTCATGTAGGTCTGGCCGCGGCTCGTCCCGTAGACCGCGCCCGACGGGGTCGACGCCGACTGCCAGGTCGATGCCCCGCTGACGACGGTCGACTGCCGGGAGTCCGACGTGAAGGTCGTCTCGGGGAACCCGGCGAGCGTCATCGTGCCGGTGTAGGCCCGGCTCGCTCCACTGAGGGTGAAGGTCCCCCAGTTGCCGACCGGCTCCGCCGACGCACTGGTCGCGCCGCCGATCGCGAGTCCTGCTCCGATTGCGAGGGCCGTCAGCCCTGCCGTGACCGCGCGCCAGCGCCGCATGCGTACTCCCCTGCTGTGGCGCCGGAGAACCCGACACTCTCTCAGACTATCCAGTGGGCGCGGCTCGTGTCCGGGGCACGACACGAGCAAGAAGGTCCCGCCGAGTGGTCACGACATGCCGCGTGCCGGTCACCGGGTGGCCGAGAAGTGTCGGCTGGAGGGCCGCCGGACGACAGTTCGTGACCCCTCGACAAGCACGAGCGGCGCGTCAGGAACCGCCAGCACCCCAACCCAGCGCCACCAGGGCGTCGAGCGCAGCGACCTGGCCGGCCACCACCAGCTCCCGCGCCTCGTCGAGGCCGACCCACCGTGCGTCGTCCACCTCGGGCACTTCGACGAACCGCCCCGACCCGCGCGGCAGCTCGAGCCGCACGGTGTTGCTGCGCGCGGAGTCGACCGAGAACCCCGACGCCCGTGCCGCGAAGACCCGCACCCGCTTGCCCGACGCCTGCCGGAACTCCCCCAGGTCGGTCAGGTCGGCGGCGGTCACCGGGGCGGGCACGCCGATCTCCTCGGCGAACTCGCGCAGCGCGGTGCCGAGCGGCTCCTCGCCCGCCTCGACCAGCCCCTTCGGGATCGACCAGGCACGCGGCCGGTTCCGCCAGAACGGCCCGCCCATGTGCGCGAGGAAGACCTCGGGCCCGGACGGACCGGTCCGGTGCAGCAACAGTCCGGCGCTCACGACCACGGCCCGAGACTACGCAGACCCGGCCGGGAGGCCCGGATCACCACACACGCGCCGCGCACCACCCGACGTGCCCGGTTCCACCGCCGGTTCCCCGCGTCCGCGCCGGGAGTACCGTGTGGCGCACGGAGCGCCGTGTGACGCCCCCGGAGGACCTGCGATGGAGGAGGCCGATCGGGATGGACGAACGATGGACGACGGTGACGCTGGCCGCGGACGCCGCGATGCCCCACGACGAGGCGCTGCGGTGGATCGCCGCCCGCGCGGACAGCGGGATCGAGCGGATCCGGATCATCGGAGCCGACCCGGCGATCGAGGGTCCCGGACCGGTCGCCGACCGCCTGGCCGAGGCCGCGCGCGCCGCCCTGCCCGGAGCGACCGTCGAGGTGCACCGGCACGCGGGGCCGTTCGCCACCGCCCTGGTCGAGGAGTCCGACGGCGGTGACCTCCTGGTGATCGGGACGTTCCGGAGCCGACGGGGTTCGACCGCCGGCGGGGACCCGGCGCGCGTCGCGGTCCGCGCGGCGGTGCCGACCGTGATCGTCCCCGAGGGCCCGCACCGGATCGACGGCGACGTGGTGCTGGCCGTCGAGGAACCGATCGACGAACGGGCCGTCTCGATCGCCGTGGCCGAGGCCGTCCGGCTGCACCGACGACTGACGCTGCTCCGGGCGTGGGAGATGCCCGTGCTGACCCGGACCGGGCTCACCGACTTCGCCGAGGACCCGCTGCGGTGGCGCGCCCGGAACGCCGAACTGCTGCAGCGGGTCACCGAGGACCTGACCGCGCGGTTCCCGGCGGTGCGGATCCGGCCGCTGCTCGTGGAGGGACACCCGGGGCACGCCATCGCGTCGCGCACCCGCCGGGCTTCGCTCGTGGTGCTCGGACGGGGGCACGTGCGGGTACTGTCCGGCGCACTGCTCCACGACGTCGTCCGAGAGACGGCGGCACCGGTCTGCGTCGTCCCTCCGGCGGCCCACACGGACAGCGCGGGGTCCGGACGGGTCAGCCGGCGAGTTCCCGGATCGCGTCGGCCATCTGGTCGGTGAGGTACGCGACACCGCGGCCGTTCGGGTGCAGGGCGCCGGCCTTGAGGTCGATGCGTCGCAGGTCGCTCGAGCCGGTCAGGCTGACACCGGCGACGTAGCGCTCGTCCGCCGGGGCGCAGGCCGAGTGGGCCTCGGTGCGTTCGAGGACGTCGACGAACCGGACCCCCGCGGCGTCGGCGGCGGACGCGGAGACAGCGTCGAGCTCCTCCTGGACGCCGTGGAGGTACGCCACGTCGTCGTCGGTGAAGGGGAAGGTGTCCGAGGGGAACGACCCCGCGAGCGTGCCGAGGTCGAGCGCCGAGCGGAAGCAGCCCTTCGCCGGGGTGTGCTCGGCGTCCGGGAAGATCGCCGGGTACCCGAGGAACACGACGACGGCGTTCGGTGCGGCCCGTTGCACCGCTGCGAGGGTGTCGGCGATCCCGAGCGCGACCCGCGACTGGATCTTCACGCTGAGCTGGTCCTCACCGTCCTGCACGAGCGTGCTCTCGCACGACGGCGCGTCGCGTCCGGAGAACACCGGGCCGTCGGCCGAGATCGCCAGGCACGACGCGGCGGTGCCGAACAGGTCCGCGTCGTTGCCGCCGATCGTCAGGGTCACGAGCCGGGTGCGCGACGACAGCGACTCGATCTGGGGTGGGACGCCCTTGAACTGGTGTCCGGTCGTGACGTCCTCGCTGGTGGCGCCCGCGCACGTGACGTCGGTCAGGTCGAGGCCGAACCGCGCCGCGAGCCGGTGCGGGTAGTCACGGGCCGACTGCACGCACGCGCTCGTGGGCAGCCGGGTCCGGTCGCCGAGGCCGTAGCCGGCGGAGTACGAGTCACCGAGGGCGACGTACTCGCTGCCGGGCGGGAGGTCGGCGAGCGGTTCGGTGGGGTCGTCCGGCACCGGGTAGGGCTGCGGGACGGGCCACATCGGCGCGGCCGACGCGGGTTCCACCGGCCCCGGTGCCGCGACCCCGGCCACCACCAGCCCGACGACGGCGACCGCCGCCAGGGCGGCGAGCAGCGTCGTACGGGCGGTGCGGAGCAGTTGCGGCCTCCGGGCGGGTGCGGCGGATCGGTCGGTCGGGTGGGGTCGGTCGGGTGGGGCGGGACGGGCTCAGCGGCGTCCGAGTCGGCGTTCGCCACCGCTGCCGGTGCGGTACTCCAGCCCGTAGTGCTGGAACAGCTCGGGCTCGGTTGCGGCGTCGAGTTCGCCATCGGTCGAGATCGACGGGGCGTCCTTGACGAGCTTCTTCGGGAACGTCACACGCAGGTGCTTCGGGGCGACGGTGGCGCCGAACAGCGGGACGAAGACGAGCTTCTGGAACCCGACCATGCCGGTGGTCAGGGCACCGAACGCCGGCTCGGACGTGGCGGTGTCGTAGTAGATGCTCTCGAGCGTGCCGACCTTGTCGTCGGCCTCGTCGACGACCGGCAGACCGATCCAGTCACGGATGTTCGCGGCTTCGAACACGAAGGACTCCCTCCGAGCATCCGGCAGGTCCGGGTGGCTCTCGGTCGACGCTACCGCCCGGCCGCCTGAGCGGTCACCCGGAGCCGGTCCACCGCGCCGAGCACGTCGTCCGCGGTCACGGCCAGGATCGCCGGGTCCGGGTCCTCGGCGAAGACGTCGCCGCGGCGGACCGAGGCGTCGGTGAGCACGATGTGCGGACCGGTCGACGGCGGGCCCCACGCCTCGGGCGGGGCCGGGCCGAACAGCACGACCGACGGCACCCCGTACGCGGACGCCAGGTGCGCAGCGCCGGTGTCCACCGTGACGACGAGCCGCGCCGCGGCGATCACCGCGGCGAAGGCCTGCAGGTCCAGGGTGCCGGCCAGGACCGCCTCCGGCGCCAGGCCGGCCGCGTCGGCGACGGCACGGGCGCGCACGACGTCGTCCGAGCCTCCTGTCAGGACCACGTCGGCACCGCGCGCACGCAGTCCGCGCACCACGTCGGCGAAGCGGTCCGTCGGCCAGTGCCGCGCACCGTGGAAGGCACCCACGTGCACGACGGCCGCGTCGGCGACCACCGGCGGTTCGGCGGGGCGGTCGATGTGGACCTCGGTCGCGTCCGCGGGGATGCCGTGCCACGTGAGCAGGTCCGCCCAGCGGTCGCGCTCGTGCACGTCGTCCGGCCACTCCGGTCCCTCGTAGTCGTGGGTCGGGTCGGCGTGGCCGATGACCCGGCGCGGGGCGAGCGCGGCGACGAGGTCCGAGGACTCCGGGCCGGCGCCGTGCAGGTTGACGGCGACGTCGACGGCACCGTGCGGCACCGCGATCGGGTGGTCGAGACCGTGCTGGGCCAGGTGGACGTCCACCGCCGGCACGAGTTCGACGACCGGCGCCAGCCATGCCGTGGTGGCCAGGGTGATGCGGTGGTCGGGGAACGCGCGGCGGAGCGCGTGCAGTGCGGGGACGGCGACGAGCAGGTCGCCGAGCTTGATGGCACGGAGGACGAGCAGTTCCGGGCGTCCGTCGGGGTCGGGCAGGTTCTCGAGGGCGGTCACCGCCGCGACGGTAGACCCGACACGCTGACGGTCCTGCCGGGCCCCGCGCTCCGCGGCTCTTCCTGGGGCGGTCCCCGGCCGTCGACCGGTAGTCACGGAGCATGTCCCTCGCACCGGACCGCGTCATCCGCGGCCTGCTCCTCGACCGCGACGACACCCTCGTGGTGGACGTCCCGTACAACGCCGACCCGCACCTGGTCGTCCCCGTCCCCGGTGCCCGCCGCGCCGTCGACCGGGCGCGTGCCGCCGGGTTGCAGCTCGGCGTCGTCACGAACCAGTCGGTGATCGCGAAGGGCATGGCCACGCGCGAACAGGTCGACGCCACCAACGCCCGGGTCGACGAGCTCGTCGGCCCGTTCGACGTGTGGTGCGTCTGCCCGCACGACGCCGGTGACGACTGCGCCTGCCGGAAGCCCCGGCCCGGGATGGTCCTCGACGCCGCCGAGCGGCTCGGCATCCCGCCGGAGTCGATCGTCGTCGTCGGTGACATCGGCGCCGACGTGCAGGCCGCCCGGAACGCCGGCGCGCAGGGGATCCTCGTGCCCACCCCGCGCACCCGCCGTCAGGAGATCGACGAGGCCGACACCGTCGCCGCGGACCTGGACGAGGCCGTCACCCTGGTGCTCGAGCACGTCGGCAGCGTGGCGGACCAGGCGTGAGCGCCGGTCGGCGCGTCCTCGTCGCCCGGCTCGACTCGTTCGGCGACGTCCTGGTCGCCGGACCCGCGGTGCGCGCGGTCGCCGCCGGTGCCGCGCACGTGACGATTCTGTGCGGACCGCAGGGGGCGCCGGCCGCCGACCTGCTGCCCGGCATCGACCGGGTGCGGGTGTGGGCGGCACCGTGGGTCACCGAGACCGCACGCCCGATCGACGACGCCCTGCTCGCCGAGTTCCGCGCGCTGGTCGCCGAGGAACAGCCCGACGAGGCCGTCGTCCTGACGTCCTTCCACCAGTCGCCCCTGCCCGTCGCGCTGCTCCTGCGCCTGGCCGGGGTCCCCCGGGTCTCCGGGGCCTCGGTCGACCACCCCGGGTCGCTGCTCGACGTGCGGCTGCGCCCCGGCGAGGACCTGCCCGAGGACCTCCCCGAGCCCGAGCGCGCGCTGCGGATCGCCGAGGCGGCCGGGTTCCGGCTGCCGCCGGACGACGACGGGAGGCTCGCGGTGCGCCACGACGCCGTCCTGCCCCCGCCCGTGGCCGGGCTCGACCGCTACGTGGTCGTCCACCCCGGAGCCAGCGTCCCGGCACGGTCGTGGCCGGAGTCCCACCACCGTGCGCTCGTCGCCGCCTACGCCGAGCGCGGCGTCCCCGTCGTCGTCACCGGCTCCCCCGGCGAACGCGCGCTGACCGCCGCCGTGGCGGGGGACACCGGCATCGACCTCGGCGGCCGCACCAGCCCCGCCGAACTCGCGGCCGTCCTCGCCGGCGCCGAGGTCGTCGTCGTCGGGAACACCGGTCCGGCCCACCTCGCCGCGGCCGTCGGGGCGCCCATCGTGAGTCTGTTCTCGCCGGTCGTCCCCGCCGCGAAGTGGGCGCCGTACGCCCCGCTCGTCGAACTGCTCGGCGACCAGGCCGCACCGTGCCGGCTCAGCCGCGCTCGCGAGTGCCCGGTCTCCGGCCACCCGTGCCTGTCCGGAGTGCGCATCGCGGACGTCCTGGAGGCCCACGAACGGCTCCTCGACCGCGTTTCGCGGACTGATCCGAGAAGTCTGCGGGGCGGCCCAGAAGGCGCTGCGTAGCGTGCGCCACTGCTTCTCCTGCTCCTTCTCCCGCTGCTCCGGCAGCGGTGGGGAGCAGCCCCATCGACACCGACCGGAAGGCCCTGCATGCGGATCCTCGTGTGGCACGTGCACGGCGGCTGGATGGACGCCTTCGTCCGCGGCCAGCACGAGTACCTCATCCCGACCACCCCGGCGCGCGACGCCTGGGGACTCGGCCGCGGCGGGCGCGCCTGGCCGGACTCCGCCATCGAGATCGACCCGGCCGACGTCGCCGAGGCCGAGGTCGACGTGGTCGTCCTGCAGCGCACCGAAGAGCTCGAGGAAGCCCGACGTCTGCTCGGCGGCCGTGACGTCCCGATCGTCTTCGTGGAGCACAACGCCCCGCGGGTCGACGTGCCGAACAGCCTGCACCCCATGCGCGACCGCGACGACCTGACGATCGCGCACGTGACGCACTGGAACGCCCTGATGTGGGACTGCGGCACCACCCGGACCACCGTCGTCGAGCACGGCGTCGTCGACCCCGGCGCGCTGTACACGGGTGCGCTCGAGCGCCTCGGCGTCGTGATCAACGAACCCGTCCGGCGCAATCGTGTCGTCGGCACCGACCTGCTCCCCCGCTTCGCCGAGGTCGCCCCGGTCGACGTCTGGGGCATCGGCACCGAACGGCTGCCGGAGCTCGGTTTCGGCGACCGCGTGGTCGCGCAGGGCGATGTCAAGGCCGACCCCATGCACGCGGCGCTGGCCGAACGGCGGGCCTACGTGCACCCGAACCGCTGGACCTCGCTCGGCCTGTCGCTCATCGAGTCGATGCACATGGCCATGCCGGTCCTGGTGCTCGCGACGACGGACGCGGCCCGCACGGTCCCGGGTGAGGCCGGGGCGATCGCGACCGACGTCGAGGAGCTGGTGCGGGCCTCCAGGCTGCTGCTGGAGGACCCGGACGAGGCGCGTCGACGGGGGCTCGTGGCGCGTGAGGCCGTGCTCGCACGGCACGCGCTCGGTCGGTTCCTGGCCGACTGGGACGACCTGCTCGACGACGCCGTCGCGCGCGGTGCGCGACGGAACCGTGCGGCGGGAGCCGCGCTCGAAGGGAGCCTGCGATGAAGATCGCCATGGTGTCCGAGCACGCGAGTCCGCTCGCCGTGCTCGGCGGGGTCGACGCCGGTGGGCAGAACGTCCACGTCGCCGAACTGTCCGGAGCGCTGGCCGACCGCGGCCACCACGTGACCGTCTACACGCGGCGCGACGACGCGTCGCAGCCGGTCCGCGTGCCCCTGCGCCCCGGTGTGGACGTCGTGCACGTCGACGCCGGTCCCGCGCGTGCCGTGCCGAAGGACGAGCTGTTCCCGTTCATGGGGACGTTCGCGTCGGTGCTCGCAGCGGAGTGGTTCCTCGACCGCCCCGACGTGGTGCACGCGCACTTCTGGTTGTCGGGCCACGCCGCCCTCGACGCGGTGACGCAGGTGCAGGCCCGGACCGGTGGTGTGCGGATCCCGGTGGTGCAGACCTTCCATGCCCTGGGTGTCGTCAAGCGCCGGCACCAGGGTGCCGCGGACACCAGCCCGGCCGAGCGCGAGTGGGTCGAACCCGCCGTGGGCCGGAGCGTCGACCAGGTCGTCGCGACGTGCTCGGACGAGGCGTTCGAGCTCAAGGCCCTCGGTGTCCCGCTGCACCGCATCTCCGTGGTGCCGTGCGGGGTCGACGTGTCGCTCTTCCGTCCGGACGGCCCCGTCGAACAGCGCGACCGTCCGCTCCGGGTGCTCACCGCGTCACGGCTCGTGCAGCGGAAGGGCGTCGGGACGACCATCGCCGCTCTCGCCGCGCTCGTCGAACAGGGCCGTGACGTCGAGCTCGTCGTCGTGGGCGGTGCCGGTGTCGCCGGTGCCGACCTGGTGGACGACCCCGAGTACCAGCGCCTCGACGCACTCGCCCGGTCGCTCGGCGTGCGCGATCACGTGACGTTCCGCGGGCAGCTCGGACAGCACGACATGCCCGCTGTCTACCGCAGCGCCGACGTCGTCGTCTGCGCCCCCTGGTACGAGCCGTTCGGCATCGTGCCGCTCGAGGCGATGGCCTGCGGCCGCCCGGTGGTCGCGTCGAGCGTCGGCGGGCTCATCGACACCGTCGTCGAGGACGCCACCGGCCTGCACGTGCCGCCGCGCGACGAGACCGCGGTCGCCGAGGCCGTCGGCGCACTGCTCGACGACCCGGAGCGCCGCGAGGCGTACGGCCGAGCCGGTCGACAGCGCGCCGAGTCCCGCTACACCTGGCAGAAGGTCGCGGCCGACAGCGAGCGCGTCTACGAGCGCCTGCTCGCCGGCACGACCTCGTCCGCCAGCACCACCGGGCCCGCCGCCGGCCGCTCGCGCACCACCCACGCCGGCCGGGTCACCCGCGCCGCGCAGTCGACGGAGAGGACCGCACGATGACCATCGACCAGCAGACCGGGCTCGAGGACCGCGCCGTCACCGACAGCGCCCGCGTCGTCGTCGACCACGTCGCGGCGTCGGTCCCCGTGATCGCCTCCCTCGTCGACCACAAGGACCACATCGCCGAGTGGGCGGACGACATCGCCGGGCGGCTCGTCGCCGGGCGTCGGCTGCTCGCCGCGGGCAACGGCGGCTCGGCTGCCGAGGCGCAGCACCTGACGTCCGAGCTCACCGGCCGCTTCGAGGGCGACCGACCGGCGTACTCGGCCATCTCGCTGCACGCCGAGACCTCCGCCGTGACCGCCATCGGGAACGACTACGGCTACGACCAGGTGTTCGCGCGGCAGGTGTCGGCGCACGCCCGGGCAGGCGACGTCCTCGTGCTGCTGTCGACGAGCGGCAAGAGCCCGAACCTGCTGCGGGCCGCCGAGGCCGCACGTGCCGTGGGTGCCCGCTCCCTCGCGCTGACCGGGTCCGGGCCGAACCCACTCGCCGACCTGGTCGACGACGCGATCTGCATCGAGGGGCCGTCCGCCAACGTCCAGGAGGCGCAGCTCGTCCTGGTGCACGCGCTCTGCAAGGCGATGGAGCCGACGCTGCGTCGCGGGGGCCGTCGATGAGCGGGGCTGCTTCCCGTGCCGCCGCTCCGCGCTTCCGCATCGCCGTCGTCGGGGACACCCTGCTCGACGTCGACGTGTCCGGCACGAGCGAGCGTCTGAGCCCGGACGCCCCCGTCCCCGTGGTGGACGTCGCCACCGACGACCGCCGTGCCGGTGGTGCCGGGCTCGTCGCGACGATGCTCGCCCGCGACGGCCACGACGTCACCCTGGTCACCGTCCTGAGCGACGACGGCCGTGCCCAGGAGATCCGCGACCTGCTCCCCGAGGTCACGATCGTCGCCGGACCCTCCGGCGTCCCCACCCCCGTGAAGACCCGCGTGCGCGTCGTCGACCACGCCCTCGTCCGGATCGACGAGGGCTGCGGGACCCCGCCCGTGCCCGGTGCCACCGACGCGATGACCGCCGCCCTCGACGGCGTCGACGCGATCGTCGTCGCCGACTACGGCCGCGGGGTCGCCGCTGCCCCGGTACTCCGTGACGCCCTCACCCGTGCGGCCGAGCACCTGCCGGTGGTCTGGGACCCGCACCCCAAGGGCGCCGCCCCCGTCCCCGGCACCACCGTCGCCACCCCGAACGCGGCCGAGGCACGACGCTTCACCGACGTCGAGGGACACGGTGTGCCCTTCGCGACGGTCGCAGCCGCCCGGCTCGTCGAGCAGTGGCAGGCCGGCGCCGTCGCCGTGACGATGGGTGACCGCGGCGCGCTGCTCGCCGACGCCCAGGGCGACAGCCGCTTCGTGCCGGCTCCGTCCGTCAGCGCCGGGGACCCCTGCGGTGCCGGCGACCGGCTCGCCGCGGGTGTCGCCGTCGCACTGGCGTCCGGCGCGGACGTCCCCGAGGCCGTCTCCGCTGGCGTGGTCGCCGCGTCCGAGTACCTGGCCGCCGGCGGCGTCACCGCGCTCTTCGCCGACGACGGCCCCGCGCCGCTCGCCGTGCCCGGGGCCGACCGGGACGCCATGCGCCTGGTGCACGACGTCCGGAGCGCCGGCGGAACCGTCGTCGCGACCGGAGGCTGCTTCGACCTGCTGCACGCCGGGCACGCCCGCACCCTGTCGGCCGCCCGTGCACTCGGCGACTGCCTGGTCGTGTGCCTCAACTCGGACTCGTCCGTCCGCGCGCTGAAGGGCCCGGACCGGCCGATCATGACCCAGGACGACCGGGTCGAGCTGCTCCTGGCGCTCGACTGCGTCGACGCCGTCGTGGTGTTCGACGAGTCCACCCCCGACGAGGCCCTGCGCCGCTTCCGACCGGACGTCTGGGCGAAGGGCGGCGACTACACCGCGAGCGAACTGCCCGAGGCGGCGACCCTCGCCGAGTGGGGAGGCCGCGTCGTCACCGTGCCGTTCCACCCGGGCCGGTCGACGACCCGGCTCGCCGCCGCGATCGAACGCGTCGGCTGAGCGTCCGCTCGCCGTTCCACACCTGCTCGACCACTTCCCGCTCCACTACGCAAAGGACATCCATGCCCGTCCCCACCACCCCCATCGGCCGCGTCCTCGTCACCGGCGGCGCCTCCGGACTCGGCGCCGCCGTCGTGGCCGCCGTCACCGAGGCCGGCGGCACCCCGATCGTCCTCGACCTGCGGATCGACGCCGTCCCCGAGGGCGTCGACGCCGTCGCCGTGGACGTCTCGGACACCGACGCCGTCGAGCAGGCGGTCCGTGACGCCGCCGAGCGGCACGGTGGCCTCGACGCCGTCGTCACCGCCGCGGGCATCGACACCCCCGCCCCGATCGACGCGATCTCGTCCGGCAAGTGGGAGCAGATCGTCGGCGTCAACCTGATCGGCACCGCCTCGACCGTGCGCGCCGCCCTGCCCGCCCTCGAGGCCACGCACGGCCGCGTCGTCACGATCTCGTCGTCGCTCGCCCTGCGCGGGGTCGGCGACGGCACCGCGTACTCGGCGTCGAAGTTCGGCGTCCGCGGGTTCTCGCAGGCGCTGGCGGCCGAGACCGCCGGTCGCATCGGCGTGACCAACATCATCCCCGCCGGGATGCGGACGAACTTCTTCGCCGACCGGACCGAGCAGTACAAGCCGGGCCCGGACGCGCAGCTCATCGAGCCGGAGTACGTCGCGAACTCGATCATCTTCGCGCTGTCGCAGCCGGCCGGCTGCGAGATCCGCGAGCTGTCGATCATGCCGGCGACGGAGCCGAGCTGGCCGTAGTCGCTCGCCGCTGACGGACGGGAGGCGCGGTGCCGGCTGGCACCACGCCTCCCGTCTGTCCGTGTGCCGGGCACTGGTGCGCGCTTCCGCACTCCGTGCGAGGGTCGGGGCGTCCCACGGAGTGTGGAACCTCGCACCGGGCGCTCGTGGCGGTGTGCGGCGCGGACGGGGGGCGCGTGCGCAGCTGGCACCGCGCCTCCAGGCCGTCCGACGGTCGCGCCCGCCGCTCGGTGCGAGCTTCTGCACTCCGTGCGAGGGTCGGGGCGTCCCACGGAGTGTGGAACCTCGCACCGTGCACTGGTGACGCGGCACGGGGCGGCCTGGAGGCGCGTGCGCAGCTGGCACCGCGCCTCCCGGCCGTCCGACGGTCGCGTCCACCGCTCGGTGCGCGCTTCCGCACTCCGTGCGGGGGCCGAAGCGCCGCACGGAGTGTGGAACCTCGCACCGGGCGCTCGTGGCGCCGTGCACAGCGTCAGAGCGTGCGGAGCAGGTCCTCGACGTCGGCGAGGACGGCCTCCGGCTCGACCTGGTCCACGTAGGACGGGTCGTGCTCGCACCGCTCGGCGGTCCAGCCGACCTGGGTGACGTCGACGCCGCACACCGGGCACCGCGTCACGAAGGACAGGTGCACGCGGTGCCGACCACGGTCGAACGGCCCGGCGTTGATCACGTTGCCGAACCAGAACACCCCGACGGTCGGGGTGCCGACGGCGACGGCGAGGTGCCGTGGGCCGGAGTCGTCGCCGACCATGACGTCGGCGGCGGCGAGGACGTCGGGGAGCTCACGCAGCGGGAGTGACCCGGTGCGGTCGTGCAGACGCTCCCGCAGCTCGGGCGGCAGCGACGCGACGATGGCGGACGACGCCGGCACGTCCGAGTCGTCACCCACGAGCACCACGTCGTCCCCCGCGGCGAGCCGGGCACGGGCGACCTCGGCGAAGCGCGAGGGGCTCCAGCGGCGACGCGGGTCGGTGGCGCCGGGGTGGATCGCGACGAGCCGTCCCCGGACGCCGAGGCGCTGCCGGACCCCGGCTCGCGCGGCCTCGGGGACGTGCAGTCGGGGGTCGAGGGTGACCGGTTCGGCACCGGCGAGCGAGGCCACCTCGAGCGCCCGGACGACCTCGTGCTGGTAGTAGACGTAGCGGACCCAGCGCTCCAGGACCTCGGCGTCCTCGGTGGCGGTGCCCACGGTGTGACGGGCACCGAGCCGGAGCAAGAACGGGTTCGAGTTCCGGCCGCCGCCGTGCAGCTGCACCGCGAGGTCGAAGCGCCCGTGCAGCCGGTCGAAGAAGTCCTGCTCGGTCGGTGCGCCCTCGCCGGAGTCCCGCACGCCGGGGACCACGGGGAGCTCCTCGAAGGCGTGAACGGCCTCGGTCCGGCCCTCGAGCACCGGCCGCGCGGACGGCGCCCCGAGCAGCGTGATCCGGCCCCCGGGGTACGCGGCGGCCAGGGCCTCGACCGCCGGGAGGGCGAACATCAGGTCGCCCAGTCCCCCGCCGCGGAGCACCGCGATCTCGCTGACACCGTCGAACCGTTCTCCGCCCACACCGATCTGTTGCACAGCTCCACGTCTACCGGTCGGACCCGTCCGGACGCCCAGCAGCGCCCCCGGATGGACGAGAAGCGCGATGCCGTGACCGCACACAGCGGAGCACGAGCACCGTGTGAGGCCCCGCCCGCCTCCGGAAGGACCCCATGACGATCGCACCCCCCGCCGCCGACGACCTCGTGGTGACCGACCCCGTGAACGGATCGATCGCGTCCACCGTGCGCCGCTCGACCGAGGACGACGTCCGCAACGCGGTCGCCCGCGCCCGGGCCGCTGCCGGTGCCTGGGCCCGGACCGCGCCGGCCGAGCGCGGTGCCCTGCTGTACGCCGCCGCCGAGCACCTCCGTGCGCACGCGCAGGAGCTGGCGGACCTGAACACCCGCGAGACCGGCAAGGTGCCCGGCGACGCACTCGGTGGGGTCGAGGCCGGCATCGGCACGCTCGTGCAGTACGCCGAGCTCGGGCCGGTGCACCGTGGTGAGGCCCTGCGCGGGCAGTACGGTGCCGCCGACTGGTCGGTGCCGCACCCGCGCGGCGTGGTGCTCGCCCTGACGCCGTGGAACGACCCGGTCGCCGTGGCCTGCGGGATCCTCGGCGCAGCGATCGTCACGGGCAACACCGTCGTGCACAAGGGCAGCGAACGCTGCCCGGCGACCTTCGCCCGACTCAACGCGCTGCTCGCCGAGGTCCTGCCGGACGGCGTGCTCATCGGCGTCGACGGCGACGCGACCACCGGCGAGCTGCTCCTGGCGCAGGAGGGCATCGACGTCTACGCGCACGTCGGGTCGACCGCGACCGGCGACCGCCTGAGCGAGGTGGCCGCGACCACCCGCGCCCACGTCGTCCGCGAGAACGGCGGCAACGACCCGGTCATCGTCGACGCCGACGTCGACCCGGAGTGGGCCGCCGCACAGGTCGCCCTCGGCGCGTTCGCGAACACCGGCCAGATCTGCACCAGCGTCGAGCGGGTGTACGTGCACCAGGACGTCGCCGAGCCCTTCGTCGCCGCGCTCGTCGCCGAGGCGGAGCGCCGCACGGCCGCACCCGCCGCCGAGTTCGGGCCGCTCGTGGACGACCGGCTGCGCGAGCTCGTGCAGCACCACGTCGACGACGCGATCGCCCGCGGTGCAGTCGCCCGGACCGGCGGCGTCACGCCCGGCGGGCTCGGATCGTTCTACCCGGCGACCGTCCTGACCGACTGCACGGACGACATGCTCGTGCTGACCGAGGAGACCTTCGGCCCGATCGCCCCGGTGCGCGTCGTGTCGGACTTCGCGGAGGGCCTCCGGCTCGCCGCGGCCGACCGCTACGGCCTCGCGGCCACGGTGCTGACGAACGACACCGCGCACGCGCTCCGTGCCGCGGCCGAACTGCCTGTCGGCACCGTCAAGGTGAACGCCGTGTTCGGCGGCGCTCCGGGCGGCAGCGCCCAGCCCCGCGGTGCCTCGGGCGCCGGGTTCGGGTACGGACCGCACCTGCTCGACGAGATGACGACCACGACGGTGGTGCACCTCGAGGCAGCCCCGCCGCGCCGCACCGCCGAGCCGTCGACCGCAGCAGCCGGCAGCACCGCAGCCACCAGCAGCACCGCCACCGGCCCCGCAGCCGCTGCCGGCGCCACCGCCGGCAGCGCCGACACCGTGGGAGGCACCCGATGACCGCCGACGTCCGCCTGGTCCGTGACCTCGTCGCCACGATCGACGACCGCGAACCCCTCGTCGTCGTCATCGGCGACTGCATCCTGGACCGCTGGACCGTCGGCGAGGCCGAGCGGGTCTCCCGCGAGGCCCCGGCCCCCGTCGTCCGCGTCACCGAGACCATCGCGGTGCCGGGCGGCGCGGCGAACACGGCCGTGAACGCCCGCGCCCTCGGCGCCCGGGTCCGCATGGTGGGGCTCATCGGTGACGACGAGGCCGGTGACGTCCTGCGCCAGCGGCTCGAGGCAGCCGGCGTCGACACGTCGTTCCTGGTCGAGATCCCCGGCGCCCGCACCACGACGAAGTCGCGCGTGGTCGGCGGTGACCGTGTGGTGGTCCGGGTCGACGAGCTCGCCGCGACCCCGACCGCCGAGCACGGCGAACGCCTCGCCCGCTCGGTGGCCCGTGCCGTCCGGTGCGCCGACGCCGCCGTGGTCTGCGACTACGGCCTGGGCGTCCGCGCCGAGGACGTCGTGCCGATGCTCGACCGTGACCGCCCCGGTGCCGTCGTCGTCGACGCGCACGACCTGACCCGCTGGGCCGCGCTGCACCCCGACCTCGTCACGCCGAACGCCGGTGAGACCGCCGCCCTGCTCGGCACGGAGCTCGGCACCGGTGCCGACCGCATCGGCACCGTCGTCGCAGCCCGTGCCGACGTGCTCGCCCGCAGCGGTGCCCGTGCCGCGGTGGTCACGCTCGACCGCGACGGCACCGTGCTGCTCGAGCCCGGCTCCGACCAGGGGTTCCGCACGCGTGCGACGCCCGCCTCGGAGCAGCAGGCCTCCGGCGCCGGTGACACCTTCTGCGCCGCCGCGACCGTCGCCCTCGCGGTGCAGGCGCCCCTGCGCGACGCCGTCGCGGTCGCCCAGGCCGCTGCCGACGTCGTCGTCCGCGAGGCCGGCACGTCCGTCTGCACCGCCGCCGCCCTGCTCGACTCGGTGACCGCTCCGGCGGCGACCGTCGTCGACCACGACGAGCTCGCCACCGCCGTCGAGGCCGCTCGCCAGGCCGGCCGCCGCGTCGTCTTCACGAACGGCTGCTTCGACGTCGTGCACCGCGGGCACACCACGTACCTGCGCCAGGCCCGTGACCTGGGCGACCTGCTCGTCGTCGCGCTGAACGACGACGACTCGGTGCGCCGGCTGAAGGGCCCGGAGCGGCCGATCAACCCGGCCGAGGACCGCGCCGGCGTGCTCGCCGCGCTGGCCTGCGTCGACCTGGTGACGGTGTTCGCGACGGACACCCCCATCCCGCTCATCGAACGGCTGCGCCCCGAGGTCTACGTCAAGGGCGGCGACTACTCCCCCGAGATGCTGACCGAGACCGAGGTCGTGCGCGGCTACGGCGGCGAGGTCGTCATGGTCGACTACGTGCCCGAGCACTCCACCAGCGCCGTCGTGCGCCGGATCCGCGAAGCCGCTGCGCGGCCCGAACCGGACCCGGCACCGTGACCGCCCGCTGGTCCGGGTCCTGGGCGAAGGCCCCCGATCCAGCGGACACGAGCACGGTCGACGTCGACGTGCTCATCCCGACCGTCGGCAGGCCGGCCGAGCTCGCCACGACGCTCGCCGGCCTCGCCGCCCAGACCGAGGTCGACCTGCGCGTCGTCCTCAGCGACCAGTCCGCGGACGGAGACGCCGCCAGCGCGCCGGCGGTCGCCGCGATGCTCCGCGTCCTGGAGGCGCAGGGCCGGCCCGTCACGCTCCTCACCCACCCGGAACGGTGTGGCCTGGCAGAGCACCGGCAGTTCCTGCTCGACCACGCCGAGGCCGCCGCGGTGCTGTTCCTCGACGACGACGTCTGGCTCGAGCCAGGGTCGATCGCGCGGATGCTCGACGCGCTGCGCACCCTGGGCTGCGGGTTCGTCGGCAGCGCCGTGCAGGGCCTGTCGTACCTGCAAGACCGCCGCCCCCACGAGACCTCCGTGTTCGAACGGTGGGACGGCCCCGTCGTGCCCGAGGTGGTGCGCCGCGGGACCCCCGGCTTCGACCGCTGGTCACTGCACAACGCCGCGAACCCGACGCACGTCGCCGCCGACCTCGACCTGCACCCCGGCGAGTGGGTGCCCTACCGCGTCGCATGGGTCGGCGCCTGCGCGCTGTACGACCGCCGTGCGCTCGAGGAGGTCGGCGGCTTCCGGTTCTGGGACACCCTGCCGCCCGACCACGCCGGCGAGGACGTCGTCGCGCAGTGGCGGGTGATGGAACGGTTCGGCGGTGCGGGCATCATGCCCTCGGGCGCCGTGCACCTGGAGGCCCCGACCACCGTCGTCGACCGCCGTGTCGACGCACCCGACGTGGTCTTCGCGGACGGGAACGTCATACCGCGGTAGGGGGTGGTCGAGACCGCCGCGGGATGGCCAGCGCGCATCGGCTCCGTAGCGTCGTCCTCGTCGACGAGTTCCGTCGGCGGGAGGGAGCACCCCGTGTTCGACCAGATCACCCCGCTCGTCGTCGAGCTGGCCGCGAGTCCGCTCGTCTACGTCGTCCTCTTCGTCCTGTGCCTGGTGGACGGCTTCTTCCCGCCGGTGCCGAGCGAGTCCGCCCTGGTCGCGGTCGCCGCCATCGCGGCGACGTCCGGACAGCCCGTCCTCGCCGTGGTGCTCGTCGCAGCCGCCCTGGGAGCGATCGCCGGCGACTCGATCGCGTACTGGATCGGACGCCGGATCGGGTTCGCCCGGCTGGCCCGTTCGAAGCGACCACGGATCGCGGCGGCCTTCGCGTTCGCCGAGCGGCAGATGCAGCGCCGCTCCGCCAGCCTCATCCTGACCGGGCGCTTCATCCCGGTCGGCCGGGTCGCGGTCAACATGACCGCCGGCGCGACCGGCCTGCCCTACCGCCGGTTCCTGGCGATCAGCGCGATCGCGGGGCTGGCGTGGTCGGCAGTGTCGATCGGCATCGCCCTGGCCGCGTCGAGCGTGCTGCACGAACCGATCGTCGCGGCCCTGGTGTCGATGGTGGTCGCCGCCGGGCTCGGGATCGCAGTCGACCGGGTGCTCGGTACCATCAGCCGCAGGCGCGAAGCCCGTGACGCCCGCGCCGCAGCCGCAGCCGCAGCCACCACAGCCACACCCGCCACAGCCACCGCCATCGCCCCCGAACCCTGCCTCGCCCGAACCGGAGAGACCGCCCGCCCGTGACCGTCGTCCCGAAGCCCCGACCCACCTGGGTCCGGCCCGCCGTGCAGATCGGCTTCGTCGTCGTCGCGGTCTCCCTGTTCGCTGTCGCGGCACCCGTGACCGCGGTGTTCTACGGCGTCCCCGTGCCGCTCGCGTTGCTCGTGACCGCGGTGCTGTCGGCGAGCATCGGCCTCGCACCGCTCTTCCCCCGCACGGCGTCGGGCGCGCACCTCGTCGCCCTCGCCGGCCTCGGGGTCCTGACGGCACCCGGCACCATCGGGCCCTGGCCGGTCTCGGTCACGAGCATCGTCGGCCTCAGCGTGCTGCTCGTCGTGCTGGGCGTCCGCACCACGTGGCGGCTCACCGCGGTGGTCTGGGTCGCGGCGACACTGCTCACCCTGCTGCTCATCGGCGTGACGCCCGACCGGTGGGGCCAGGTCGACGTCTGGGCGACGAGCTTCGTGGTGAGCGCCGGCGACACCCTCGTCGTGGCCGCCGCTGCGGTCGTCATCGGGCAGCGCCGGACCGTGCGCGAGGAACTCGCCGCCGCCCGCCGCGACACCGAGCTCGAGCAGGCCCGACGCCGGACGGTCGAGGAGCGCTCCCGGATCGCCCGCGAGCTCCACGACGTCGTCGCCCACAGCATGTCCGTCGTGCACATGCAGGCCGAGTCCGCCCCGTACCGCGTCGCGGACCTGCCACCGGACGCCCGCACCGAGTTCGCCGCGATCGCCGAGACCTCGCGCACGGCCCTGCGGGAGATGCGGCAGCTGCTCGGCACCCTGCGCGGGGACTCCGACGCCGAGCGTGCACCGCAGCCGCGGCTCGCCGACCTGCCCGCACTGGTGCAGGCCACCCGCGCGGCCGGCATCCCCGTCGACCTGCGACTCGACGAGCGGCTCGACCCGGACCTCGACGACGTCGACCGGCTCGCACAGCTCACCGTGTACCGGGTCGTGCAGGAGGCGCTCGGCAACGTCGCCCGGCACGCGCCCGGTGCGACCACCGTCGTGACGGTCGGGAGGCACGGGTCGGCCCTCACGGTCGAGGTCGCCAACACCGCGCCACCGGTCGGCAGCGTGCCCGGTGCGCCGCCGGACGACGGCGGCTTCGGTCTGGCGGGCATGCGCGAGCGGGTCGCCGCGCTCCGCGGCACCATCGACCACGGACCGGAGCCGGACGGCGGCTTCCGCGTCGCCGTCAGTCTGCCCACCCGGCCCACCGCGACCACGTCGCAGCCGACGGCCGACGGGGGAACGCGATGACGCGGGTGATGGTGGTCGACGACCAGCAGATGTTCCGTGTCGGACTGCGGGCGATCCTCCAGGCCCAGGACGACGTCGAGGTCGTCGGCGAGGCCGCGAACGGTGCCGACGCGGTCGTCATGGCGATCCGGCTCCGGCCGGACGTGATCCTGATGGACGTCCGGATGCCGGAGCTCGACGGGATCGAGGCGACCCGGCGGATCACCGCGGCGCCCGCGGAGTCGCCCGTCCGCGTGGTGATGCTCACGACGTTCGACATCGACGACTACGTGTTCGACGCGCTCCGTGCCGGGGCGAGCGGGTTCCTGCTCAAGGACGCGAGCGCCGAGGAGCTCGTGCAGGCCGTGCGGACCGTCGCGGCCGGCGACTCCCTGCTCGCACCGAGGGTGACCCGGCACCTCGTCGAGGCCTTCGTCGCCGGTCCGCAGCCGGCGGCCCCGCGGACCGAGGTGCTCGACGTGCTGACCGACCGGGAGCGTGACGTGTTCCTGCTGATGGCGCGGGGGCGGTCGAACGGCGAGATCGCGGCGGAGCTGTTCATCGCCGAACAGACCGTGAAGACCCACGTCGGCCGTGTGCTGGCGAAACTGCAGCTGCGGGACCGGGTGCACGCGGTCGTGCTGGCGTACGAGAGCGGGCTGATCGCGCCGTCCACGTGAGGTGCGGGCCCGGAGCGCGACCCGAGACGGACGGGAG
>Ga0308159_1001720_pt1 | contig 29077 bp, 24 predicted proteins | sample PhyCR1_FD_201040 | JGI IMG/M metagenome (GOLD analysis project Ga0308159, IMG submission 201040) | Phyllosphere microbial communities from UC Gill Tract Community Farm, Albany, California, United States - DLSLC.R1 | ecosystem: Host-associated > Plants > Phyllosphere > Unclassified | place: USA...
TGATTCGCGCGGCCCGGGATTCAAGTCTTGAGGTGAGCTTCGAAGCCATTCCCTGGTCGAGCAGCGTGTGCTTTCGCCCGCCGTTACTCGCCAAGCCGAAAATGGCCGGCACCATTCCCGCCCGCGTAACCAGCAGCCAGCGCAACGACCCCTACAGCCACATCGACCAGGAAGGCCGCTACAAGGTCAGTTTCCTGTTCGACCGCGACACCTGGGACACCGGCGAAGAAAGCCTGTGGCTGCGTCTGGCCCGGCCTTACGCCGGCGACACCCACGGCCTGCACCTGCCGCTGATCTGCGGCACCGAAGTGGCGATTGCCTTCGAACACGGCGACCCCGACCGACCCTACATCGCCCACGCCCTGCACGACAGCCAGCACCCCGACCACGTCACCCTCAAGGACCGCGACTACACGCGCAACGTGCTGCGCACCCCGGCCAACAACAAGCTGCGCATGGAGGATGAACGGGGCAAGGAACACGTCAAGCTCAGCACCGACAACAGCGGCAAGAGCCAGCTCAATCTTGGGCATCTGGTGGATGCCGACAAACAGAAACGTGGCGAAGGGTTTGAGCTGCGCACCGATGGCTGGGGGGCGATTCGCGGTGGCAAGGGGGTGTTTATCAGTGCTGATGCACAGGCAAAGGCGCAAGGCGGCCAGCTCGACATGGCATCTGCCGTCGAACGGCTGCAACACGCCGCAGAGCAGTTGCAACAGACCTCGGAGGATGCCGTCGAGAGCAAGGCTGACGCCGCCGACGTGCAGGCGCAGATCAACCTGCTAAAGGACGATCTGGAGCAACTCAAGTCGGCCGTCCTGCTGCTCAGCGCCCCAAAGGGCATTGCACTTTCCAGCGGCAGCCACCTGCAACTGGCCGCGCAAGAAAACCTCATGCTCAGCGCTGGCGCCCATGCCGATCTCAGTGTCGCCAAACGTCTGTTCATGGGCGTCGGCCAGGGCTTGAGCCTGTTCGTGCGCAAGCTGGGTATCAAGATCTTCGCCAACGAAGGGCCGGTGACGCTGCCCGCACAGAACGACCGCATGGACCTGATCGCCCGCCACGGCCTGAGCATCACCAGCACCACAGATGAAATCCACATCACTGCAAAAAAGAAGATCGTCCTCAACGCCGGTGGCAGTTACATCTCCATGGACCAATGCCGCATCGAGTCCGGCACGGCAGGCGATTACCTGATCAAGGGGGCCTATTTCAACTTCAGCGGCCAAGCCACTCAGGAAGCCACGATTCCGCCCTTGCCGCCGCTGCTGGACATCCCACCGGAAATCCAGGCACTGCATGCGTGGTGGCCCAGTTTCAGCGGCGGACGTTTCGACGACGGTTACTACACGCCCGCGCCAACGAAAAGCGAAATAGCCCGCGCGCTGAAAGACCAAGCCGAGCTGGAAGAGGAAGAAGAGGAAGAAGAACTCACCGACGGCATCACCCTGCGTCTGGGCCTGTTCTTCGACGGCACCGGCAACAACCAGGCAAATGCGGCGGCCACCGAACAATGCCGTGAAGTGGATCTGGTCTGGTTCAACATGGATGAGCTGAACAAGCTTCAGGAAGTGTGCAGCCAGTACGGGTTTGGTGATTTTGACGGGACGGCGTTTAACAGCGCGCCGGATAACAGTTATGGGAACGCGCCGAGTAATGTAGTGCATCTGCATGACCTGTATCCGGACAATTCGACCACGCCGATAAAGACCAACGCCGAAATCGGTTATATCAAGGCCTACCTCGAAGGTATCGGCACCCGCAGTGGTGGCGAAGATGACACGGTCTATGGTCAGGGCTTGGGGCAGGGTGAAACCGGGGTTTTGGCGCGAGTGAGACAGGCGCGGAGCTCTGTCCAGGAGCAATTCAGGGCATTCAGTGTAACCAATCCCGGTACGGCTATTCGCCGTGTCGAAGTCGATATTTTTGGCTTTAGTCGTGGCGCAGCCGCTGCCCGGCACTGCGCCAATGAATTCTTAAAACCCGGCTCTGGTGTGTTCGGCGACGTCCTCAAGGCAGGCAGTTATGGCCTGCAGAAACGCTTCGATCCTGCCAAGGACCTGTGCCTCAACTTCATCGGCCTGTTCGATACGGTCGCGGCGATTTCGACCCTTGAACGCGGGATTTCAGTGTTGGCGACGACACCAACTACGGGGTGAACCTGTACCTGCCACCCGGCTGCGCTCGCCAGGTCATCCAGTTGCAGGCCCTGGATGAGTACCGCGCCAACTTCTCCCTCAACAGCGTGGGCAGCAGCCACAAGCAGATCGGCCTGCCCGGCGTGCATTCGGACATCGGCGGCGGCTATCGGGCCCGCGCCCGTGAAAACATCTGGCTGACCGTGCCGCGTCGGGCCACGGTGGAGGATGGGCAGAGGATTGAATCCCATCGGGTGTGGGGCCTGGTCGAGCGAGACGCCAACGTGTGGCGCGCCACCGGGATGGCCCGCGATGGCTCCATCGAAATCAAGACCTGGCCAGCAGCCAAGGTTCACCGGGGCAAGTCGGAGAGCGCAGGCGTCGATTACTGGATCACCGCGGTGCTCGACCGCCCGATACACGGCGAGCTGTCACTGATTCCCTTGCGGGTGATGCGCGAGCTGGGGTGCGCCATGGCGTGCCGTTCAAGAACCTGGATGAGCGGCCACAGTGGGCACTCCCGGAAGAACTGAAGCCGATTGCCGAGACGATCCTGAAGCAGGTGATGGCAGGGGTGGAGGTCAAGCTGGCGCCCGACCAAGAAGCGTTATTGCGGGCCCGCTATATCCACCAGTCTGCACACTGGACGCCGAGCAAAACGTTGATGATCAACAAGCCTGTGTCGCTCAACCGCCGCTACGTGTACCCGGACCAGCCACAAAAGGGGTATCCGCAATGAAGCGGCTGATTCTTGTGCTCGGATTACTAATCAGTCTGACCGCCTGTGCCAGTGGCCCGCGCCCACCGAAACTGCCATATCCAGCCTGGAACGTTGGCTTGGCGGCTCCCAAGCACATGGAAGTGTGGGTAGAGAGCGTCGACGTGCTGGATCAGCGAGGGCTTGCGTTCTTCCATGTATTTGGAGGCGTCGCTAGCTACACCGGGGAAGTTAGGGGCTGGCACAAAGGTGGAGGGGCAACTAAACCCATCAACAATGTAGATCTGCCCGAAAAAATCTACCTGCGTTGGCAGTCGTTGGTAGAACCGCAGGCCTACACGATCGGCATCCAGATCCCGCAGTGGGTGCGCGACGAGATGGTTAAACCTCATACCGTGTATTGCCGTTGGGATCGAAAGGTAGTGACCCTTTACCGGAAAACCTTAAGCCTGGGCATGGCGCCGGGCGGCATCGTCAAGGTGTGGGTGGGGACCGGCTGCCTGGAGCATTTGGAAGTCGGTCGCTTCCAGGCCAAGGTCCACCCGCTTGGCCCTTATCAAGGGAAGAGCAAGGGCAAGTACGTGCCTCTGGAACCCGAGAACAAAGCTTATATCGAGAAGAACGGGATTCCTTATGGCAGTTGGTAATTCAACCTTGAGTGGCTGTGCCCGCGCGACAGTTAACGCTGAACGGAGATTCCAAACGCGCCCGAGTTCGGGGTGTATCAATTTTCAGCCGCCAGAAGAACTGCAGCTGTATCCGGACCAGCCACAAAAGGGGTATCCGCAATGAAGCGCCTGATTCTTGTGCTCGGATTACTAATCAGTCTGAGTGCGTGTGCCAATGGTCCCCGGCCACCGAAACTGCCATACCCCGCTTGGTACGTCGGGCTGATAGCACCTAAGCACATGGAGGTGTGGGTAGAAAGCGTCGATGTGCTTGATCAGCGTGGCTTTGGATATTTTCGCGTCCACGGTGGTGTCGCCAGCTACGCCGGAGAAGTGAAAGGTTGGCCAAATGGAGGATCTGGAGGAAAACCTATTAACAACGTCGACCTGCCCGAAAAAATCTACCTGAGGTGGCAGTCGTTGGTAGAACCGCAGGCTTACACGATCGGCATTCAGATACCGCAGTGGGTTCGCGACGAGATGATCAGACCGGAGCGAGTGTATTGCGAGCCTGACCGAAAGGTCGTAACCCTTTACCGTAAAAGAATCAATTTTGGCATGGCCCCGGGTGGAATCGTGAAGGTTTGGGCTGGGTCGGCCTGTCTGGGATACAAGGAAGTCGGTCGCTTCCAGGCCAAGGTCCACCCGCTAGGCCCGTTTCAAAACCGCAAAGGTCTGTATTACCGCGACCCTACCCCTGAGGCGCAGGCCTGGATCAAGAAGAACGAGATTCCTTATGGCAGCTGGTAATTCAACCTTGAGTGGCTGTTCCCGCGCGACAGTTAACGCTGAACGGAGATCCGAACCGCGTCCGTTCTTGGGGGTGTCAATTTTCAGCTGCCAGAAGAACTGCAACCAGTATCCGGCCCAGCCGCAAAAGGGGTATCCGCAATGAAAAGGCTGATCCTGCTCGTTGGCTTGCTGATTAGTCTGGGTGCTTGTGCCACTGGGCCCAGTCCAGTTGTTCCTCCAAAGTTGCCATTTCCTGCCTGGTATATCGGTTTTGTCGCGCCCAAACACATGGAAGTCTGGGTCGAGAGTGTTGATGTACTCGATCAACGAGGCTTCGGATACTTCAACGTGCACGGCGGTGTCGCAGGCTATACAGGCAAAGTTGAAGGTTGGCCTGAGCAAGCTGGAGGAGGCAAACCCATCAACAATGTCGATCTGCCTGATCGGATCTACCTGCGCTGGCAGTCGTTGGTGGAACCGCAGGCCTACACGATCGGCATCCAGATCCCGCAGTGGGTGCGCGACGAGATGGTCAAGCCGCAGAGGGTGTTTTGTCAGGGGGCTAAAAAGTGGAAGAAAGACTACCGAGACATGATCAGTCTGGGCATGGCGCCCGGTGGATTTGTGAAAGTCTGGGTGGGCGGCGCGTGCCTCAAGGACAAAGAGGTCGGTCGCTTCCAGGCCAAGGTTCACCCACTAGGCCCTTTTCAAAACCGCAAAGGCCTGTATTACCGCGACCCTTCCCCCGAGGCGCAGGCCTGGATCGAAAAGAACGGAATTCCTTATGGCAGTTGGTAACTCACAACCCTCCAGGACGCTTCTTTTAGCAAAGCCAATCTGCACTGAACGGCAAAAGCACCGTACGCTATTTCCGTGCATCACCATTTCCCGCATCATCGGCATCCTCACCCACCGGATGCCGTCCGATGCCAATGCCCGACATGAACCTGCTGATCGCCCTCGATGCCTTGCTGGAAGAAGGCAGTGTGGTGGGTGCGGCCAGGCGCATGCATTTGAGCCCGGCTGCGATGAGCCGGACGTTGACGCGGATTCGTGAGGCGTTGGGGGATCCGGTGCTGGTGCGTGCCGGGCGCGGGCTGGTGCCGACGCCCAGAGCGCTGGCGTTGCAGGCGCAGGTGCGCAGTTTGGTGGAGCAGGCGAACGAGGTGTTCCAGGCCCGGGATGAGGTGGACATGAGCCTGCTGGAGCGCCGCTTTAATGTGCGTTCCAACGATGTGTTTTTCGGGGCGTTTGGCGGGCAACTGGTCGATACGTTGCGCGTGCACGCGCCCCGCAGCACCTTGCGTTTCGCCCCTGAGGGCGAGGGGGACGACGATGCGCTGCGCGAAGGGCGGATCGATTTGCACGTGACCTCGCGGCGCAATTTCGGGCCGGAAATCAAGGTCCAGCTGCTGTTCTACACTCGCTTCGTAGCGCTGGCTCGTGAAGATCACCCGATCTTCGACGCACCGATCACTCCCGAGAGTTTCGTTCGTTACGATCACGTCAGCGTGTCGCGGCGCGGACGTGCCCATGGCCCCATCGATCTCGCGCTGGAAGCGCTGGGCCTGTCTCGCCGAGTCGCGCTGACCACGCCGAACTTCCACTCGGCGATTTTCTCCACGGCGAGTTCGAATCTGATCGTGTCGTTGCCGGAAACAGTGCTGTGGGGCATGCGCGAGCTGGGCTTGCGCATGCGGCCGTTCGTGATTCCGCTGGACTTCGAACCGGTTCAGGTGGTGCAGGCCTGGCATCCGCGTTGCGACAAGGACCCGGCCCATCGCTGGCTGAGGCAGACGGTGAAGCAAATCTGCGCCACGGTTGAAGAGCGCAATGCCGGTGTATGGCCGCAGCCATAGTCGATGAAAGCCTCGGTCGCGATCCTCAGCCCGACACCGGGCGCCAGGGCTTCAACCACAGCCCCAACCCGACCAGCAAAGCGGCGCCATAGGCGCAACTCAACCCCAGTTGCAGCCAGAGATTACTGAGCGGGTGCAGCAGCGTTGCGGCCAGCAACATGACTGCGGCACCGAGCAGCCACTGTTGCCGCCAGGGCAAGTGGTTCAGGAGCTGCTGACGGCGCATCAGCAGCAGTCCGGTGAGAATCGCCCCGCACACCGCCGCCATGGCGATGCCGATCAGCCCGAAGAAAAACGGCAGCACTGCGAGCAGCACGGCGTTGAGCAGACTCCCCGCCAGTTCACAATTCAGGGGTAGACGGGTGTCGCCCGCCGCATAGGCATAACGCGCCAGCAGGGCGTTCCAGGCGCCGAACATCAGCGGCACGGCGAACCAGGCCAATAGCCCGGGAAGCGGACTGTCAGCCGCCTGGTTGGGCAGCAGCAGTGCAACCAGCGCACCGGCAGCGCCGATCAGCCCGGCCACGGCAGGGACGGTGAGCAAGGTCGCGCTGCTCAGGCCTTTGCGCAGCAAGCTCATGCGCTGCTGACCCTGAGTTGCGCTCATCAAGCCCAACAGCACCTGATTCAGACTCATCAGCGCGATGAGCGGCAGGTTGATCAGCTTGCGCGCCAGGTTGACCCAGGTCACCGCGCCTTCCCCCAGCAGCGAGGCAATCATCCGCTCCAGCAACGCCAGGCCCTGGCTCGCCAGATTGCTGCTGAGCAATGGGCCGATGCGCTTGAGCAATTCTCGACCGGCGCCGGGGGCGCGAGTCAGGCGCCAGGGTTTCCAGCCATCGCGCAGCAACGCAGGCAGCAAGGCGCCGGGCATCAGCAGGCTGCCCAACAAACAGCACGCGGCGAGACCGGTGGGGGTGGCCTGATGGCGCAGCGTTGCGAGGTAGATCACCGGCGGCAGGTTGAACAGCAGCGAGCCCAGCCCTGCCAGCACGCATTTTGAGCGAGCTTGCAACGGGACGCAGAGCAAGGCGTGCAGCAGGAATCCCGGCGCCGACCAGGCCAGCCACAGCAACGAACCCGAGGCCAGTGCGTACCCGGATTCATCCAGCCCCGGCCCGATCAGCCTGACCCACAGTGATGATCCCACGCTCAGCAGCAGGCTCAACGCCAGACCGCACAACACCACACGAGGCACCATCGCGCCCAGCCAATCGTGCTGATGCTGCACGCTGCGTTGCTGATAAAGGGGCAGGGCAGCAGCGCTGAGCAACCCGGCAGCCAGTGCCATGCGCAGCGCCTCGGGCAAGAACAGCGAAACCAGAAACGCGTCGCTGCGACCGCCTGCGCCCCACGCTGCCACCAGCAGCCATTCGCGCGCGAACCCCGCCGCCAGCCCGGTCAGGGTCGCGAGGGTCAGCCACAGCGTCGAGCCGAACACGTCCGTGCCTCAATGGAACAAAGTGAACAGGCCTTTGCCGCCCACTTTGTAATTGAGGCCACGGGCTCGCTCACCTTTGATCTCGGCGTTGGGGCCGCTGACGATGGCGTAAGGAGGAACAGGTTTTGACACCACTGAACCGCCGCCCACCACCGCGCCCTCGCCGATGTCGGCACCGAAGGAGAGCAGGGCGCGACTGGCGATCCAGGCGTAGTCGCGGATGAAAACCGGCCCGCCGACCGCCCAGAATTCCGGGGCCTTGAGGTCGTGACCACCGGCGATGATCAGCACATGGGAGGCGATGGTCACATGATCGCCGATGATCAGGCCGCCGCGCGCATCCAGCTGACAATGCCAGCCCACCGTGCTGTCGTCGCCGATGCGCAAGCCGTCGACACCGAGGATCTCGGTGTTTCGCCACACAGAGGAGCCCTTGCCGATTTTCGCCCCGCCTACGCGCAGCCAGAACAGCCGCACCGTGTGGCTGGGAATCTTGCAGATGAGAATGTTGTAGGCCTGCTCCCAAGTGCGCAGCATGCGATCGCGCAGGGTCGGCCAGTTGATGCCGTACAGCGGGATCAGCGCCCCGGGCGTTTCTTTGGCGAGCAACCGGTAAAACCGTCGAGCCAGGGGTGGCTCGATGCGCGGCTCGATGTTCAGGTAGCTGATGAAGCACAGCGTCTTGTCTTTCATCGGCGTTTCGAAACACACGTCGTTGGCCAGCATCCACTCGTAGGTGCTTTCCAGTTCCTCGGTGCTGACCCCCATCTTGCGTGCGTAATCCGGCAACGCCTGGCGCAGGTCGTGCGAGTGCATCATGCGGTGTTTCATGGTCGTTCCCCCGAATCGGTTACCGTGCGTTGCGCCGTGCTCTGCAGGCGCCGGGCTTCGTGCAGGTTCAGCCCCAGCAGCAGCCAGAACAGCGCGATCAGCACCGTGGTGAAGCTGAAATAGTGGTCGAAGAAGCCGCTCAGCAGCGCGGACATGACCCCGGCGCGGGTGCCGAGCCACAGCGCGGTGTCACGGTTCAGAATCACGGCGTTGCCGTTCAGTCGAGCTTCTTTCCACCAACTGACGGTGACGGCGATGAACAGCAGCATGCCGGGGATGCCGAGCTTGTAGATGTAGTTCAGCCACAGGTTGGAAATCCCCCACAGCCCAGTGCCAGGCACGGGCGGATCGACCTTGAAACCGATACCCAGCGGGAACATCTTCACGGCGTCGGGGAAGTGCGAGTACTCGTCGAACCGCACGGCGGTACTGGCGTCGTTGCTGGAAAACAGGCCCAGCAGTCGCTCCTGCAGCGGCGGGTAAAACATCAGCAAAAGAGCGCCAAGAAACACGGCGGCCATGAGCATGCGGCCGACATAGGGCACGCGTTTGCGCGCCATCCAGCACATCACCACCAGCAGGCTCAGCAGTGCGCCACGGGAACCGGTGAACAGCAGGCCGGCCGCCGCCAGCACGGCGACGGCCAGGCCCAACATGCGCACTGCGCCCCGACGCGTCACGCCGATGCAGAATGCCAACGGCAGCAACATTGCCATCGCACCGCCCGCGATGTTGGGGTGAGTCCAGGGCGTGCCCATCCGGGTCGAGAAGCCGCTGAGGCCTTCGTTCAGGGTGTCCAGATTGCTGTAGCCCAAACCCCCGATGATCGAAATGATCGCGGTCGAGTTGCCATTCTTCAGGTACACCGGGATCGACAGCAGCAACAGCATCAGAGTCCCCAACAGCATGGCGACGGTCATCTGCTCGCGGGACTTCTCATCACCCAGCAGCCGGGGCACCAGAAACAGCGGCGAGAGGTTGAACAGCCAGCGCACCCAGTTGATCGGCCCGTTACCCTCGGCGTTGACCGTCAGTTGCCCGACCACGAAGGGCAGCGCGCTGAACAGCATCAGCGCGATCAGCCAGCGCTCGGTGCGCATCAGGTTCAACGGCGGGTTGTACAGGGCGAACAGGCGATGGGCCAACAGGCTGGCCCAGACCAGCATCAGCAGCGCTTCGGAAACCGTGGTGCGAATGCCGATCTGCACCGTGGCGTAGGGCAGAAAAGTCGCCAGTACGCCGAACAGCAACAGCCCTCGCAGCGGGCGACGAATGATCGTCACCATGGCCGCGATACCGATCAGCGCCGCCGTGACTTTCAACGCGGGCAGCACCCAGACCAATACGCCGAACAACAGCGCGACCAGCACGCCTATCGGCATTGCCAATGGCATCAGCGCAGCTCCTCTAGCAACTCGTCGAAGCGGCGGCGATAGGCGCCGACACCATAGTTGTCGGCCCATGCCCGAAGTGGGGCTGGATCTTCCGCGTCCGCCGTGGACAGCACGCCCATCAGGCGAATCAGTGCGCTCTGATCGCTTGGTGAAAAGCGCGGGCTGCCGGGTGGGGTCACTTCGTCGAGCGACGAGCCGGTAGCGACCGCCACCGGGGTACCGACTCCCAGCGCCTCCACCACCGGCAGGCCGAAGCCTTCGCCGTATGAGGGATGCCACAGGCGCTCTGCCTGACGATAGACCTGATGCAGCTGACCGTCGCTGATGCCGCTGACGATGCGCAGCCCCGGCAATTCACGTTGCGCGCTGCTCAGTCCCTCCGCACCGCCCACCAGCAAGAGATCCGGGGTTTTCGGAAACTGCCGACGGGCGACCTGCCAGGCCTCGACGAACCACGGAATGTTCTTGCGCGGCTCGCGGGTGCCGACGCACAACCAGTAGCGCTCGGGCAACGGTGTGTCGAGATCGGCGGGCTCGGCGCTGAAGCCTTCGACCAGATTCGGCAACACCCGCACCTTGTCTCGCGCATGAGGAAACAGGCGCACGGTTTCATCGGCGGTGAACTGCGACGGCGTCCAGATGCGGTCGGCCACACGCACCGAATGGCCGATGGACAGGCGATCGGTCCGGCCGTAGATCAGCGCCTTGATCTTCGAGCCGTGGGCGTTGCTCAAGGTCAGCTGGAACAGGTCGTGCAGTTGCAGGATGTAGCACATGCCCGCAGCTTTGCGGCCAATCGGCAGGCCCATGTTGAGGTTGGCCAGGTACACCTCGATCTCGGCGTCACGCAGGGCTTCGGGCAAAAAGCGCGCTTCGAAGCGCAGGCGCTCGGGCAGGCGATGAATGCCGTCCAAGGGCGTCGCCCAGCGCGGGCAGTGGGCGATTTTGCGCATGGGATGATCGAACGGCGCAACGCTGAACAGTTGCAGCTGCACGTGCGGGTTCGCTCGAAAGGCGTCTTCCAGGGCGATGTTCTGCCGGCCGATGCCGCTGTTGGGAAACCCCGTGGCAGGGCGGTAATCGAGTCCTACACGCATGCGTGGGCGTCCTCCTGCTGATGAACCCGGGAATAGATGCCTTCCAGCTGCGCAGCCGACACCGACCAGTCATGGTATTGGCGCACATAGGCGCGCCCGGCCTCGCCGATCTTCGCCAGACGTGCCGGTTGCTCGATGGCTTCGACCAGCAGCAGCGCCAGGCCATGGGCGTCGTCGCAGCCCAGATAATGAGTGCCATTGACCACTTTCAGACCCGAGCAGCCCTGAGCCGTCGTCACCACGGTCAGGCCGGCGGCCATGGCTTCCAGCACCTTGAGTTTCGAGCCGCCGCCTTCACGCAGCGGGGCGAAGAAGATCGCGGCTTCTTTCTGCACCGTTCGCAGGTCGGGCACGTAGCCGAGCCAGTCGATGCGTGGATCGCCCCAGCGCTCGGGCCAGTCCGCGGGCATCGCAAAACCGCCAATGGTCACACGCATCATCGGGTCGAGTTTCCAGACCTTGGTCATGATGTGGTCCAGCGCCCATTCCACGGCGTCCAGATTGGGCCCGTATTCGTAGTTGCCGATGAATAGCAGTCGGCGACTGTAGCGATCCGGGCAGACCTTGGCGTAGTAGTCGCAATCCACGCCATTGACCACCAGATTCGTCGCACGCGAGGTCAGCCGCGTGAGGCCCTTGGCGTCGTCTTCGGTGACGGCGATCAGCTCACGGGTCTGCGGGAAAACGCGCTTCTCCCACTGCCGGTAGCGCCATTGATCGAAGCGAGTGAAGGGGCGCGCCCAGTCTGGAAAGTGGTGGTAACTGGCCGCACCCAGCCCGGACTCGACATTGTGTTCGGTCATGATGAAGGGCTTGCCGGCGCGCCGCAGCGGCTCTTCGAACGGTTGAAAACTGTAGCTGTGCTCAATCTGGATCACGTCCCATTGCTCCTGCAGCAACGCTTCGAATTCCTGCTGCAATTGCGCCGAAAAACCGTTGGCGCTGGCCAGCATGGGCGGGCGAGCGAACACCATCGCCAACAGCGTGCGGACACTGCGCAGCGGCCTTCGTGGAATCACGATCAGCCGCTCCAGCCAAGGCTCCAGCGCGGCGCGGGTGGCGTCGTCCAGCTCGGTCTTGGACTGCACCAGCAAGGTAATGCGATGGCCCCGCGCGGCCAGATTGCGCAGCAGATGATATTCCCGCGTCTTGCCACCGCTGGTGGTGGGCCAGGGTAAATAGGGCAGTGTCCAGAGAATGCGCATGGCTAACGGTCCCAGGCGAGGATTTGCAGGGAGGGCATCAACGGCACGTCGACTCCCTTGGCGTTAGCCAGCGGGGTGCGCTGGCCGGTCAACGGGTTGTACAGGGTGGCGGCCTTGATGCCAGGGAAATTCAGGTGCGCGCCACTGGCGCTCCAGGCCATCAGCAGGTGTGAGCCGTCCGGGCGATTCCAGGCAACGGCATAAAGGTCTTCGGGCACCGCCAGCGCGGGAGGCGGATCGGCCGGCACCAGGCTTGGGCCCGTCACCTCGAAGAAGTTTTTCAAGGCGGTGTACACCGGTTTCGGTTCGCCGTTGAGGTCCAACAGGCCGTAGCCGCGATCCCGGGCGCTGGCCCGTTGATCCAGATCACTGAGGTTGAACAGGAAGATGCGCTGGTAATCCATCGTGCTCATCATCGCCAGACGGCGCAGGGTGTAATCGGCCTGGCCTTGAACGCCGATGATCTGCTGCATCTCCACCGGCCCGCTGTAGCTCGACCAACCCCATTCGGTGGCCCAGACGTCCTTGACCCCGGCGTCGTGCAGGGTTTTGTTGAGGGCGTTGCCGCGCACCAGAAAATCGCGGTCGGACACCGAGTCGCCTTCCGGGTATTCGGAATAGGGGTGATAGGCCGCCACGATGTTCTGACTGGCCAGGCCCTGATCCACCATCGACTGCAACATGTAGCCGGTCGAGCCGCGCATCTGCCCGTAATAGGCGACGCCCGCCGTGACGATCGGTTTGCCCGGCAGTGCGCTGCGGATGGCGCTGGCGGTGGTGCTCAGCAGGTGGTAGTACGCCACCGGATCGGCCTGCGGCAGCCAGATGATATTGGGCTCGTTCCACACCTGCCAGTGACTGACCTGCGGGTAATGCTGGGCGAGCGCCGTCATGCGTTCAGCGAAGATGGAGTCATCCTGCGGCGGGTATTGATCGGCGTTGCTGGCTCCCTGCGGTGCGCTGCTGTCGAAGGTCGCCGAACCCACCAGATAGGCAACGGTGTTGTAGTTGTGGGGACTGGCTGCTTTCATCGCCGCATCGAGATCGCCGAGGTTGTACTGCCCCTGCGCGGGTTCCAGGATCGGCCAGTGCAAGGTCCAGCGAATCCAGTTCAGGCCCAGTTGATCGAGCCGGGTCATCTGCTTCTGATAGATCTGCGGGGTGAAGTAGTGGAACTGCACGTTGACCCCCAGGAAGTCCTTCCAGGTCACGGTCTTTTGCCCTCGCAGCACCGTTTCGGCCTGGACCGCCTGGCTGCCCAGCGTCATCAATGCACAGGCGCTCAGAACGGTGATGACCCGTAACGCATTGCCCTTCATTCAGCGCACCTCGCAAGCTTGTTGGAATAGTTGTTGAAAGCGTTCGGCGGTTTGACTCCAGACCCGTTCACGTCCCAGAAGTGCGGCCTGATCAGCCCAGTTTTGCGCCATCTGCGGTTGTTCGCACAGACGGGTGAGCACGGCTTTGAGTGCCGGGACGTCGCCTTGCGGATAAATTTCGCCGTTGCCGTGGGACACCTCTTCGGCGAACGAGCGGGCGTCGGAAGTGATCACTCCGCGTCCGCACGCCGTGGCCCACGACAACGCGCCGCTGGTGCCGCGCAGCTTGCCAAGGAGCTTCAGTTTGCTCGACTCGCGGTAGGGCAGAACCATCACATGGTGGGCCTGGATGACATGGGGAATGTCCCCGGCCGGCAGATCCAGATGCCAGCCGATCAGGTCGGTCAGGCCCAGTTCGCGAATGCGCTGGCGCAATTGCTCCAGATAACTGCCCGACGGCCCGAACGCCATTTCAGGTTCACTGCCGCCAGCCAGAGTCAGACGCACTCGGGCGCGCAGCGCAGGCTTGTCGACGAACAACTGAGCCAGCGCCTCCAGCAGATCTTCGATGCCCTTGCCGCGGTAAATGAAGCCGAAATACAGCAGCTTCAATGGACGAAGCGGCGGCAGTGGCCATGGCGCAATGGGCAGATTGCCGTGGGGAATCACCGCCATCTGCGCCTGTTGCAGTCCCATCCGCGCTTGCAGGCTTTGGTTGCCGGCCTTGGTCAGGGTGATCAAGCGGGTCATTTGCCGCGCCAGCTGACGCTCTTCATGAAGACACAACGGATCCGCCAGCACGGTGGCGATCTCCGGTAACGGCGAGCGCAACGACGAGGCCAGTGACAATGGCCACGGCAACTTCGCCCGGCGCCAGACCAGCCGTTCCGGGTCGTGAATGGTGGCGGTGAGCGGCAGGTGCGGGAAGCGTTGACGCAACGTGCGCAGGGCATGGAATTCAGCCAGCCGACCGCCGCCGATTTCCGCATGCACGAGATTGATGCCTTGCCAGTCAGCCTCAGCCACCCGCTGACACGCCGCCTGCGGGTCATTACCCACCCCCAGCAACGGGGTTCTGACCCGCACACCCAGATCCTCCAGCGCCTGCTTGAGGTGACCGGCGTAATCGGCGATGCCGTTCTGTTCCGGCGGTAGCGGGGCGAGCAGGGCGATCTGCATCTTAACGGTGACTCCGGAACCGGCCGAGCCAGGTCAGCACCTGCTCGGGAATTTCGAAACGGCGGCGGTTGAGGATGATCCCGTCGACGTGCTTGAACGCGGTGGTCAGCGTGGCCAGCGCGTTTTGCAGCATTGGCACGGTGGAGGTTTGCGCGCGCACCACCAGCGCGATCAGGTCAGCGTCGCGCAGGTGCACGAAGGCCTGTTGATTGGAGTAGAAATTCGGCGCGTCGATCAGCTGGATTTGCCCGGGCTCGGCGGGTCTGCCATCGCCCACGCGGACCCTGTGCCCATGCTCTTCGAGCAGCTTGCGCAGGTGTTCGACGACAAACGTCACGCCTTCCCCGGAGTGTGCCGATGTCAGACCGATGCTCAGTCCTTTCTCGGCCACCTGCCTGAGCGGCAGCACGCTGTACAGGCGATAGAGGCTGGCGGTGAACGCGCTGTTGCGATGGGGCTGCGCGGTACTCAGGTCCTGGAGACTGGTCCACAGTGGCACGCCAAACTGCGCTTCGAGCCGGTCGCCATCGTGAATTCGCTGATCCAGCAGGTAGAACAGGTACAGCGCCAGCAGGCCGACCCCGAGGCTCAACGGAATCGCCAGCAGCAACATCAGCAGGCTCTTCGGAAACACCCGGCTTGGGTTGAGCGTGGCTTGTTCGATGATCGCGATGTTGCTGATCCGGCTCTTGTCCAGTTCACGGTCGATACGCGCCTTTTCCAGGCTGTCGGTGTAGAGAATGAAATTCTTCTCCTCGGCATCCAGCTCATTCTGCAGCCGCGCGAATTGTGGTTCGAGGGTGAGCGCCTGCTGGCGGTCTTTTTCCAGCTGCGCCAACTGCGCGTCGAGTTGCTGCAGCTGGATCAGCAGTCTGGAATAACTGGCCTGCTGGTCGTTGAGGATGTTCTGCAAGCGCGTGAACAGCGGATTGGGCGCGATGTTTTCGGTGCGTTGTACCGTCGCGGCCTGGTTGCCCCACAGCTCTTTGAGGTTCTTGATTTCGTTATCCAGCGCCCGAACTGGCGGCGCACTTTCCTTGAACGAGCGCAGCAGTTCCTGACGCTCGACTTCCTTGCTGTTGATGCGGTTCTGCAAGTCCTGACGGTTGGGGTTGAGGGCCAGTTCCTTGCCGGAGCTGATCAGCCGCGTTTGCTTGTTGATCTGCTCCTGAATCTTCTCCATTCCGGCCTTGGTCGAGGCGATGGAGCGTGCGGTGTTGTTGCGCTCTGTACGCAGGTCGTTGAGGCCCTGGGCCGTGTCCGCCAGACGCTGGCCGATACTCACCGTGCCCAGTTGATTGAGCAGCGCCTGAATCTGTTGCTTGTGGGACAGAATGTTGCCCTGGGTGTCCTTGACCTCCTGTTCATAGAAAGCATACAGGCTGACCCGGCCAAGGGTCCGGGTGCGCTCGTTTTCATATTGCTCCACCCAGCTCTTGAGCACAGTCTGCGCCACTTGCGGGTTGTTCCAGGTGAAGGTGAGTTCCATCACCGAGGAGCCCGGCTCATGGGTGACCTTGAAGCTCTTTTCCAGGTCCTCTGCCAGGCGCTCTTCGGGGGAACGCTTTTCGATCAGGCCGACCAGTTCCAGCCCGCCGCGCACCACTGCCACAATGCCTTGAACGGTGGCGCGCACGGCGCTCTTGATCGCTGCGGTAACACCCGTAGGTTGTGGTGCATTGGACAAGGCGTCCATGTATTGCTGGGCAACCAGGCGGGTGATGGGCCGCCCGGTCAGCATGCGTTCTTCGTCCAGCAGCGGGTCGCGCAGGGCATTGGGCATGACGATCGATGGCCGGTCGGCGTACTCGATCGGCACGGTGCTGGTGTCGCGGCCGGGCTTGACCAGCAACAGCGCCGTGGACTCATAACGGTTGGGCAACAGGAATGCACCCAGCAGGATGATCGCGAAGGTCGCCACGACGGTGATCTGGACTTCGCGCCGAAAAATGAAGAACAGGCGCAACAGGTCGCGCAATGAGCGGATGCTTATCATGTCGGTGGTCCCTGCCGATTAATTGTTGTCGCGCAAGTTGTAATTCACGCCGAAACCCAACGATTTCGAGAAGGGAATCAGCTGATTGAAATACAGGTTCACGCCGTCGATCTTGTTGCCGACCGACGATTTGGGGACGAACACGACATCGCCGCGTTGCAGCAGTACCGGCGCGGTGGGGCCTCCACTGCCCGCGTAGAGAAGCTTGCTGTAGTCGAAGAAATAGGTCTTGTAGAGGCCGTCGTCGCCCTGACGCAGCAGCGCCACCAGGCGCGCATCGGCATCGGCGTTGATGCCACCCGCGCCGACCAGCGCCTGTTCCAGATTGGTCATCACCGCCACCGGCAGGTTGGCCGGATTGCGCACCGCACCGCCGACGAACACCATGTTGCTCGGGGCCTGACTGATATTGATGGTCAGCGCGGTTTCCCGGTAGACCGGCGCGAGTTTGTCTTCGAGGACCTGCGTGAGTTGCGGGACCGTCAGCCCGGCAGCTTTCACTGAGCCTATGTAGGGGTAGGAAAACGTACCGTCGTTGAGCACCGGAAACAGCGTCAGCTCGTAAATCGAGTTGGCGGTGAAGGCCGATATCGAAGGTGCCTCGCCGGTGTTGCGCACGATGCGCAACGTGTCGCCGGCATGGATGCGCTCGGGCGGCAGCGGCTTGCCTGCGAGCGCGCGACCTGCGGCTTGGGCGGCCTGGATTTCCGGTGATTCCGGCAGCCCGATCCGCGCGGGCGTATTGCACGCGCACAGCAGCAGGACGCTGGCGAGCAACAGCGTGTTTTTCATTGGTCCAGAACTCCTGTCATGCATGAATACGGCTCCCTTGCGGGTAAAACAATCATGTCGGCGGCACTGCCAAGTCCAATGTCTTCGATGCGTCGGTGTTACGTAGGGGAGAGCGGTGACCTCGCTGCGCTGCAAAAAGGTGTATCAGCCGCGAGGACGCGGCTGTGACGGGTTGCCAGTTGGATCAGACTTTCGGTGCGTCCGGCACGCGACCGTAGATATCGGTGAAGCGCACGATGTCGTCTTCGCCCAGATACTCGCCGCTCTGCACCTCGATCATCACCAGGTCGATCACCCCCGGATTGATCAGACGATGGGTGTGGCCCGGCTTGATGAAGGTCGATTCGTTGGTGTCGAGCATGAATTCACGCTCGCCATTGGTGACCTGGGCCATACCGCTGACCACGATCCAGTGCTCGCTGCGATGGTGGTGCATCTGCAGCGACAGCGACCCCTGAGGCTTGACCACGATGCGCTTGATCTTGAAGCGTTTGCCTTCCTCCAGCACCGTGTAGGTACCCCAGGGGCGGGTCACGGTGTTGTGCAGCAGATACGCCGGATGGCCCTGACGCTTGAGCTCCTGGGCGATCAGCTTGACCTCTTGAGTGCGCTCGGCATCGGCGATCAGCAGGGCATCCGGGGTGTCGATGATGATCAGGTTGTCCAGGCCCACGGCACCGACCAGACGCTTCTTTGAGTCGATGTAGCAGTTGGTCACATCGTGCAGCACCACCTGACCATTGAACTGGTTTCCGTTCTCGTCGGCAGGCGCCAGTTCACGAATCGCCGACCATGAGCCGATATCGCTCCAGCCCAGTTCACAGGGCACCACGGCGACCTTCTGCGAGCGCTCCATCAGCGCATAGTCGATGGAGATGTCCGGCGCCAGAGCAAAGGTGCTGGCGTCCAGTTCCATCTGCAGCTCGTTCTTGCCTTGCTTGCTGTTGCACTGGGACAGGCAATGACGCACCGCGGCCAGCACCTCTGGCGCATGGGTTTCCAGCTCCCGCAGAACCACGTCGGCGCGCATGCAGAACATCCCCGCGTTCCACAGATGCAGGCCGCCTTTGAGGTATTCGTTGGCAGTCGCGGCGTCGGGTTTTTCGACGAAACGCGCGATCTGATAGGCCTTGTCGGTCAACGCCTGACCTTTCTCGATATAGCCGAAGCCAGTTTCCGCGCGGGTCGGGATCAGGCCGAAGGTCACCAGCCAGCCTTCATCGGCCAGCTTGCGGGCGTCGTTGACGGCGCTCACGAAAGCCTGCGCATCGTTGATCAATTGATCCGCGGGCAGGATCAGCAACTGCGCGTCGTCGCCGTGCAGCGCCTGGACATGCAGCGCAGCGGCAGCGATGGCGGGGGCGGTGTTGCGACCGAAGGGCTCGAGTAGAAAATCAAGGTGGATTTTGTTCTTGTTCAGCAGCCGATAGTCATCGACGGTGCGGAAGTACACTTCGCGGTTGGTCACCGTCAGCAGACTTTCCACGCCTTCCAGACTGCTGGCGCGATTGAAGGTCTTCTGCAGCAGGCTTTCGCCATCGGGCAAACGCATGAAGGGTTTGGGCATGGCCTCACGTGAGACTGGCCACAATCGGGTGCCGGCACCGCCGGCGATAATGCAGGGAATAAGGGTGCCCATCAGTAAGCCTCGCGAGAGAAGAGCACTGCCGGAACAGTGCGCAGAAGGATGTATAGATCGAACCAGACGGACCAGTTTTCGATGTATTCAAGATCGAATTCGACGCGCTTTTCGATCTTTTCCACAGTATCTGTCTCACCACGAAAACCGTTGATCTGCGCCAGTCCGGTAATCCCCGGCTTGACCCGATGACGCGAGGTGTACTCCTTGACAGCTTGCTCGAACAGAATGCCTGCAGCCTTGGTGGCTGTGGCATGTGGGCGCGGCCCCACCATAGACATGTTGCCCGCGAACACGTTGAACAGTTGTGGCAGCTCATCCAGGCTGGTCTTGCGGATGAAGCGCCCGACCCGAGTGACCCTGGCGTCACCCTTGACGGTCTGTTGCTCTGCGGTGGCATCCGCCTGGTGGGTGTGCATCGAGCGAAACTTGCACACCGTGATCAGGCGGTTGTTATAACCGTAGCGTTTTTGCCAGAACAAAACGGGCCCCTTGGAGTCCAGCTTGATCGCCAGGGCGATCAGCAACATCACCGGAGACAGCAGCAAAATCGCCAGACTCGACAGCACCATGTCTTCGACGCGCTTGAACAGCGGCGACCAGCCGCGCAATGGCACGTCGGAGGCATTGAACATCGGCAGGCTGGCGACTTCGGTGATGCGGTTGTGCGCATGGCGGAACGCGACCATGTCAGGCACCAGCAGCACGTTCACCGGCAATCTGCGCAATTCTCGAATGATGTAGTCCATGCGGTTTTCAGCTGACCAGGGCAGGGCGACCAGCACCTGGGTGACCTTTTCCTCGCGGATCAGCGATTCCAGGTCTTTGGTGTTGCCCAGCAGGGGAAGGTTGGCCATGGTTTTGGGCATGCGACCGATGCGGTCGTCGATGAAGCCCAGGACTCCGGAGCGGATGTCCTGGTTCTGCAGCATGTATTCGGCCAGACGCTGGCCATTTTCGGTGGCGCCCAAAATCACCGCGTTCTGCAGAAAGAAACCACGCGCCATCAGGCGTTTGTAGATCATCAGCAGCAACACACGTTCGGCGCAGAACATCACCAGGCTGGCGATGAACCAGACCATCAGTTGCTCCTGGGTGATGAAGTCGAACAGGTCCATGGCTTTGTGCATGAACAGCAACACACAAAACGCCGACGACCAGACGAACAGGATCATCTTGAAGCGCGAGCGGTTGGTGAAGATGCTCTCGGAGTACACCCCCAGTGCCTGGAACATCAGCACGCAGACGACCCCGAACAGGCCCTGGACCATCAGGTAAGTTTCCGGGGCAGAAGGGGCCGTGGTTTTCCAGTAGGCGAGAATAAGAATGCCAGGCAGGACTGAAGTCAATCCATGAACGAGCCTGACGGCGAACAGGAAATACTCGATCAGACTGGTGCGCGTGAGCAAAAGACTGTCGACCGGTTGCAGTCGCATAAAACGTCCTCACATCTTCGATCCATGAATCCATGACTGACTTATTCACCCAGCTCCTCGATACCAAAGTCAATATAATGACTTTTTTGCAGGGTATTTCGGAATAAGCCAATAATTTGTCGATTAAGCACCCTCTTGATCCACATTTCAATCCTGCCCATGAGAAAAAATCCCATTTATTCCCAAACGGCGTAGGACTACTCCCAAATGCGTATCAGTAATGCCCTCAAACGGGTGCCTTGATCAGTAAAGCCCATGAAACAGCTGGTGTCATGCCGACCGACGGCCGCAGCTCACCTGTAAAGCATCGGCAACGCCGACAGGCATGGAGGAGTGACACATCGGATCCAATGGTTGCAGGGAGTTCGATGATTTTCGCGCGTAGCAAAATAAATTCAGCGACAGGGCTTTTTCTGCGTGAGGTGAGGTCAACATCAGACGCAATGAATCGCACCAGTAGAGGGAAGGAACATGACGGAGCGCAGGGCATTATTGATTCTTCACGGCAAGCAGGCGCTCAACGAGGACGTTCGCAATGCGGTGGAACGCAAGCGCAAGCACGGTTGGGAGCTGGATGTGCGGTTGACCTGGGAGGGAGGGGACGCCCAACGCCTGGTATCCGAGGCGTTGGCTGCCGGGCACACACAGATCATTGCTGGCGGGGGTGACGGCACCCTGCGGGATATCGCCGAAGCGCTGGCGCTGGCCGACGGCGACGCCAGCCTGACCATTCTGCCGCTGGGCACGGCCAACGATTTTGCCCGTTCAGCCGGCGTGCCACTTGAAGTCGAGCGCGCGCTGGATCTGCTCGATGTCCCGGCGCGAACGGTGGACATGGGTGCGGTCGGTGGGCAGATGTTTCTCAATATGGCGACCGGCGGCTTCGGCAGCCAGGTGACGGCCAATACCTCCGAGGACCTGAAAAAGGTACTGGGCGGGGCGGCGTACCTGTTCACCGGTCTGACGCGCTTCAGCGAGTTGAAAGCGGCCTATGGCGAGTTGAACGGGCCGGATTTCCATTGGCGCGGTGATTTGCTGGCGCTGGGCATCGGCAATGGCCGTCAGGCCGGAGGCGGACACCCGTTGTGCCCCAACGCGCTGGCCGACGACGGTTTGCTCGATATCAGCATCCTGCCCGCCCCTCAGGAAGTAGTGGGCACGCTCAAAAGCCTGCTGGAAGGCGGCTTGGGCATCGACAACTTTTTTGTGCGGGCACGTCTGCCGTGGGTGGAGCTGAAATCGACGGAAGGGCTGGACATCAACCTGGACGGCGAACCGTTGCGCGGCGACAACCTGCGCTTCGAAGCCAGGCCTGGTGCGTTGCGCATTCACCTGCCGGCGCATTCACCGCTGCTGGGGCAGTCGAATCGGATTGGGTGACTCGTCCCACTGTTGGAGGGAGCCAGTGTCGTGAACAAACGTTTGCGCGCAGCCGCAAGCGTCAATCATCCAGGCTGATGATCTGCTCCCTCACGCAGAATAAAACCAGACCCGCCACGTCGTAGATCTGCAAACGCTTCATGATCTGCGAGCGGTGAGTCTCCACGGTCTTGACGCTCAGGTTCAGGCCGTTGGCGATCTCCCGGGTCGACTTGCCGCGCACGATCAGGCGCAGGATTTCCAGCTGCCGCGCCGTGAGATTGTGGTTTTCAACCGGCTCGACCTTGTTCGACTGCGCGCTGACCAGCGCCTGATTGATCACGGTGTGTGCGATCGCCGGGCTCAAATAGCGTTCATCGTTGCGCAAGGCTTCCAGTGCCTGTTCGATCTCGGTGGCCGTCGCGTCCTTGAGCAGATAGCCGTGAGCACCGCCCTCCAGGGCGCGCATGATCTTGTGCGGGTCGGTGTGCATGGACAGAATCAGCACTTTGCTGTCAGGCAGCGCCTTGTGCAGTCGTTCAAGTGCATCCAGCCCGTTGCTGTCCTTCATGGAAATGTCGAGCAGGATGATGTCCGGCGCAAGCTCCAGGGTCATCTCCAGCAGTTGTTCGCCATCGGCGGCTTCGCCAATGACCTGATAGCCGGGGATGTCGGAAACCAGCGCGCGAACGCCGGCGCGGATCAGAGCGTGGTCATCGACCAGAAGAAGATTGCAGATCATGAGTCCTTACTTATCTCGGCACGTTCACGGGCACGGGGCGCCCAGGGGAACAGGGCGTGAATATGAGTACCATGGCCGGGTGAACTTTCCACGGTCAAGTGTCCGCCGAGCAAGGTCGCCCGCTCGATCATGCCAGCCATGCCGCGTTGGCCCTGCTGACCGGGATTGCTGGCCGGGGAGAATCCTGTCCCGTCATCGGAGACCATCAGCGATAACCCCTCGGGCCGACGTTGAATGCGCACCAGCAGATTCTTCGCCTGGGCATGACGCAGCATGTTGGTCACGGCCTCTTGGGTGATACGAAACGCGGCGACCGCCATTTCTTCGGGGATACCCGCCAACCGTTGCTGGCACTCCAGGCTCCAGAGGATGGGGGTGTCGGCCAGTGTGCGCAGCAGGTGCGCACGCAAGCTGGCCTCAAGGCCCAGACTCGCCAGTTGCCGGGGATTGAGGATGGCCGACACGTCGCGAACCTTGGCCAGGGTTTCGTCGAGAATGCTGTTGAGCATGATGCAGTGCGGGTGCAGATCTTCCGGGGCTCTGCGTTGCATCCAGTCGCTCTGCAGTTTGGCCGCCGTGAGCATCTGGCCGATATCGTCATGCAACTCACGACTCAACCGGTGACGCTCGGTTTCTTGCACCTGCAGCATGTGATCGGCGAGCTCCTGGGGTTGAAAGTGAATGGTCTGATCCGGGCGTCTGATGCAATACCAGATACACAGGAACGCCAGAACGTTGATCAATACAAAACCCAATGGCACGCCGTAGTCGAACAAATACGCGCCAATATTACAGACGGTTGTCGCAAGGCATAATATTGCTAGCCATCGAAGTGTTCTTTTAGAGTTCGTGGGGCCTGACTTGGTCGTCTTGTTGCTGCCATGCATAGCGGATGAAGCCATCGGATTATTGTTGCGGATACCTGAACCGTAATTGGCAGGCCACTTAAGGTGGTCAACAGGGCGGAGCGCGACTGCTCACCTTTTACGTGTGTACAAAACCAGGGGTCGACTTTCAACAAGGTAGTGCGCTGCGGACTTCCCGCTTCGATTTGCGGGGCGCAGATCTTACCTGAATTACCGGGGTTATTAAGCCTTGCGTGCAAATAAGCGCCGCGAGATGTTTGTCTGAACAGTCAGGATTTGCTTCTGGAACTAACGTGCTAATTGGCCTCGGTGTCGCGGGGTCACTGTTGCGATAGTTCAACGCCCACAGTTGAGCCTGCCGTTTGCCAAGTTGCGATGCAACAAGAAGCGGCGGGTATGTCGCGGTTGATGCTGGTCAAGTCAGGGAAGGACGTGTTTGTCGTTTTCAGGCATGTTGCCCTGCACGACAAGGCTGTCGTCAGGGCACAGAAGAGGCGTTGAACAGCGCCCGATGTTTGCCGGCTCGTCGGCAGCGTTCAGGGATGGACGACGGTAAGTGCCACCGGCCATTCGACCGGGGTGGGGTGGCTGCTTTCGACCTTGCCGATACCGCAACAGCAGCCGAACTGTTCGAGCAACTCCTGTTGTTCATGGTCATCCAGAGGCAACAGGCCGGTGACTGGATCGACCAGCTCGATCTGCCAGGACAGCAGCGACAGACACTCTCGCAACGACACCAGTGCCTTGGGCTGCAGTCGCCCGGCCGCGCTGGCGAAATACAGCAGATAGCGCAGCTGGCGGGCGAATCCGGCCACGGTCTTCACCGATGCAGCGTCGGCCTTGCCGGCAATTTGTTGCAGCGTGCTCAACAGACACTCGATTGCATCCTTGTCATCGCTGATCAGCTCCAGATGACTCAGGCATTCGTCCGCTCGGGTCATCAGATGCTGGCTGTTGCCGAGAAATTCGCCGTGCAATTGATGCCACTCATTGCCGTTCAGCATGTGCAATCTCCACTCTTCATGGATCGAGATCCAGGGTCGCATGAGGCGAGTGGCCCGAAGTTAAGGTCGAGAGCAATTAAAAGTCTGTAGGGCGTTTCTGATTGTTGTGATTTATCTGCAATGGATGAGACACAGTCGTGCGCAATACCCATCGCGGCTTGGACTTTGCGGTCCACTTCCACGGTGTTTACGAGGGGATCGAGGGATTCCACGAGCGCGACCACGTATCTGACTCCATTCATTCAGTGAGAATGGCGTCACAATAATGGCAATTAGAAAGCACGAATATCAGGTTTGCCCTGATTGTCGTTAAGGAATACCCCTAGGGGATTGGCAGCATCGCTTTTCAGATCGGGCGAAACGCCACTATCTGCTGGATATTTCAGCAGCCGGGATACACGCCAGTAAAGCATGATGTTAATGTGATATCAATTATGCCGCGAGGCATTTTTATCGCTGATTAAGGTCTGCAGCGGCGCTGCCGATAACGGGTATGCGGACTTACTTGAAACCCTGCTCCAGGAGCAACAGATGGCTGGCATTCTCGACACAGTAGACCAACGTACACAGCTGGTGGGTGAGAACCGCCTGGAAATCCTCATGTTTCGCCTGGCCGGTCGACAGTTGTTCGCGATCAACGTGTTCAAGGTTCAGGAAGTGCTGCAGTTGCCCAAGCTGACCTTGATGCCGCAGCGCCACCCCTTTGTCTGTGGCGTGGTCAATCTGCGTGGCCAGACCCTGCCCGTGATCGATCTGTCCCAGGCCATCGGCATGCGTCCGCTGGTGCCGGGGCCTTCGAGCACCATCATCGTCACTGAATACAACCGTTCGGTTCAAGCCTTCCTGGTGGGCGGCGTTGACCGCATCGTCAACATGAACTGGGAAGCCATTCTGCCGCCGCCGACCAGCGCCGGGCGGCAGCATTACCTCACGGCCATCAGCAAGGTCGACGACCAGTTGGTCGAAATCATCGACGTCGAGAAAGTGCTGGCCGAAATCGTGCCTTACAGCGCCAAGGTGTCCCGCGAGAAGCTCGAAGATCCGGTGCTGGAGCGCGCCCGTGGTCGCGAGGTGTTGCTGGTGGACGACTCCAATGTCGCGCTCTCGCAGCTGCGTGACACGCTGTCCCAGCTGGGCGTGAAAATGCATGTGGCCAGCGACGGCCTCAAGGCTTTGAACCTGCTAAAGGGATGGGCCGACAGCGGCGAAGTGATGACCGATAAATTGCTGATGATCTTCACCGACGCAGAAATGCCGGAGATGGATGGCTATCGGCTGACCACTGAAATTCGTAACGACCCACGTTTGCGCGGCCTGTATGTGGTGTTGCATACGTCGCTGTCGGGGAGCTTCAACGAATCGATGGTCAAGAAGGTCGGGTGCGACAATTTCCTTTCCAAATTCCAGCCTGACAAGCTAGTAGACGTGGTCCGCGAGCGGCTGATGCTCGACAACTGACCCGATACGATTTCCAGCCCCTCGCTGTATGGAGGGGCTTTTTTGTATCTGTATCGTTCCCAGGCGCGTTCCCTCGTATAAAGTGATGGCTTTGCGCTCTATCACTTCAAGGAAGCGGTCATGTTGCATCTCAGTGCGCTGTATCGGTACCCCCTCAAATCCTGCAAGGCCGAGCCGTTGCAACAGGCCAGCTTTGACGAGCTGGGGCTGAGCGGGGATCGACGCTGGATGCTGGTCGATGAGAGCAACGGCCGTTTCTTTACCCAGCGCGCCTTGCCGCACATGTCGCAGCTGTCGGTGCTGTGGAACGCCATCGGTGGCGTCACGTTGTCGGCACCGGGTGTGGAACCGTTGGACGTACCCCTTCCTCAAGATTTGGAGTCGAGCCTGCGTGGTGTCACTGTCTGGCGCGATACCTTGCGTGTGCCGGACGCCGGCGATGAAGCAGCCCGCTGGGTCAGCGACTTCATCGGCAAGCCTACGCGCATGGTCCACGTGCCCAAGGAGCGCGCTCGTTGGTTGCCTGCCGGTTACGGCACGATTGATGACAAGGTCGGGTTCGCCGATGGATTCCCGCTGCTGCTGATCGGGCAGGCGTCGCTGGATGATCTGTCGGCAAAAATCGGCCGACCTCAGGAAATGCTGCGCTTCCGCCCGAATCTGGTGGTGGAGGGCGCCGAGGCGTTCGCAGAAGATGGCTGGAAACGTATCCGCATCGGCGACGTGGAATTCCGGCTGCTCAAGGGCTGCTCACGCTGCATCCTGACCACCATCGATCCGGCCACCGGCGAGCGCAGTGAAGATCGCGAACCGTTGAGCACGCTCAAGACCTATCGCGAGAAGGAGGGTGAAGTCTGGTTCGGCCAGAACATGGTCAACGACGGCCCGGGAACTCTGGAAGTGGGGATGAAAATCGAGGTGTTGGAGTAGTTTCTTCCTCACCATGAAAAAGGGGCGGATCCCACTGCTGTGGTCCGCCCCTTTTTCATGCCTGCTGTTTACATGTCATCGAAAAACCGTTCGTGCCAGTCAACCAGTGGCTGCGGCGCGTTGAGCTTTTGCCCGTAGATCACTGCATACGACAACACGTTTTGCACGTATTGGCGGGTTTCGTCGAATGGAATGCTCTCGACCCAGACATCGAACGACAGATGATTCGCGCCTCTCAGCCACTGACGAACGCGACCGGGACCTGCGTTGTATGCCGCAGACGCCAGTACCCGATTGCCGTTGAACTGCGCATGAACCTGACTCAAATAGGCTGCGCCCAGCTGAATGTTCTTGTCCGGGTCCAGCACCTGCGCGGGAGAGGCCAGCGGGATGCTGAACTTGCGCGCCGTTTCTTTCGCTGTCGCCGGCATCAACTGCATCAGACCGCTGGCGCCGACGCCCGAGCGAGCGTCGTCCATGAATGCGCTTTCCTGACGCGTGATGGCGAACACCCAGCTCGAATGCAAGCCACGGATCTGCGCTTCACGGACCAGCGTATCGCGGTGTGCCATCGGGAAGCGGATGTCCAGATCGTCCCAGTACTGCGCCTGGCTGATGGTGCGAATCGCCGGGAAATACCAGCGCATGTCATACGCAAGCCTGGCCTGCGCGACCATCTCGTCGCGGCTGAATCGACGGGTCACGTGATACCACTCGCGGCGACCGTTCACCACCTCGCCGCGCTCGTAGAACTCCAGCGCGCGACGCACGCCCGGCGTGTTGCGGACCTTGTTGATCGTCGCCTGGCTGAGCATCAGCGGCTTGTTGTTGAGCATGTACGGGGTTTGCGTGCGGTCCGCGGCGAGGAAGCCGTAGAAATCGCGCTCCCTGGACACGGCCTTGTACAGCGCCGGCAACTGCGGGTTGTTCGGCTGCGCAAGCTCCAGCGAGCGCGCCTGCCAGTATTTCCAGCGGTTGGTCGTGGCCAGATCCTGGGGCAGGCGGCGGGTCAGTTCATAAGCGTCGTTCCAGCGGCCCAGGCGCAGCAGCAGGCGCAGACGCCACTCGGTAACGGTGTTGTCGCGCAGATCCGGGTCGTATTTGGTCATCACCTCCAGCGCGCGGCCATCGTAGCTGCGGGCGAGGGTCAGGCCGATTTCCTTGGCAATCTGCACTTGTTCTTCGTGGGAGAAATGCAGGATGGGCGAATAACTGTCGAGCAGTTCCATCGCGCGCTGAGGGTCCTGCTTGGCCAGACGACGAAGCCCCAGGCCGACCACGTCGGACATGGCTTCATCGGCAGGCATGAACTGGCCCTGGTTGTTGACCATCTCCGGTTTCTGCGCGACGGCGATCAGCAGTCGGCCTTGTGGCGCCAGGGTGGTCATGCTGTTGACCAGTTGATTGGCCAGCGCGTAGTTGCGTGCCTGCGCCGCCAGCTTGGCCCGTTGCCAGCGTTTCTGTTCGGTCAACTGACCTTCCACGGCCCACTGAGTAAAAAAGGTGTCGCAGGCGGTGGGCAGTGTCTTGCCGGTCATCCAGATCTTTTCGGCGTTGGCGTAGCCTTCCGCGCGCTGGTTGTGGCTGAGTTGGTAGGAGCCGTTGAGGCAGTCGAGCTCGACAAAATTGAGTTTGGGGTCGTAATACTTGACGAACGGTTGCCAGTCACCGCGCGATGCCAGCAAACGCAGCCAGCGCAGCTTCATGTAGTTGGCTTGCGGCAGGTCGCCATGATCGGCGAAGAATTTTTCGACTTCTTCGTTGCTCGCGGTATTAAGGCGGGCGGTCAGTTCGTCGTACGCCAGGTAGGGCTCCAGCGGATAGTCCGCCAGCGCGGAGCCGTACATGCGATACGGCCCGGCATCGCCCTTGGCCAGGGCGCGTTTGGCTTGATCGTAATACTGGCGTTGGGTGGTGATATCGACCGCTTGGACGGACTGGGCGGCGGTGGCCGACAGAAGCAGGCAGGACAAAAGGCTGAACAAACGACTGCGCATGAGACTTCCGTGCAGATGAGCGGTGAAAAGTGTCGCTAGCTTAGCCTGTTGCCAGCGCGGGTTGAAGCGCTGGGTTGAAGGCGGTCACAGATGGAAACAAACAGTGGCATTTGGTTAGCAGTCCGGCGTTCACAGTTGCCGTTGCCGTTGCCGTTGCGGTGGATCTTGATCTTGATCTTCGAGCGCAACAGCCCAGACACCACACATCGCGACTTGGGTGCAGGCTGAACGCAGGCGTCGCTCCGTGGGCCGAGCGGCATGGATGCCGCGAGAGCCG